>Ga0209136_1001927_pt1 | contig 13054 bp, 12 predicted proteins | sample SaaInl0LU_22_DNA_FD_184640 | JGI IMG/M metagenome (GOLD analysis project Ga0209136, IMG submission 184640) | Marine microbial communities from expanding oxygen minimum zones in the Saanich Inlet - ESP_90LU_22_DNA (SPAdes) (version 2) | ecosystem: Environmental > Aquatic > Marine > Intertidal... | reverse complement strand
TGAACAACAATACTCAATCAATATTTACTTTAGAAGGTAACACAGATACAACTGGATCAGATAAATTTAATGAACGATTATCAGAAGATAGAGCCGAAGTTATTAAAAACTACCTTGTTCAAAAAGGTGTGGGTGCTGATAGGTTAAGTACGGTAGGTAACTCAGATACAAAACCAGTTGCCACTAACGAAACTAAAGAAGGAAGATCTAAAAATAGAAGAACAGATATTAGATCTACAAACTAATATTTAGGTCCTATTCATAAAAAAACCTAGTCGTACGACTAGGTTTTTTTTGTACCATCTTTTCGTAACAAAACTTTTTTTATTAGAATCAAAAAATTACCTTTGCACCCGGAAAACTTATTTTCCTTTTTAATTTATTAATACTAACTTAATTAGATATATAATGTCTACAACAACAGGTAAAGTTTCTCAAATCATTGGACCAGTAATTGACGTTGAGTTTAATACTGAAAATAGTGAATTACCTAAAATTTACGATTCTTTAGAAATAAAAAGAACTGATGGATCAGTTTTAGTTCTTGAAGTACAACAGCACATTGGTGAAGATACTGTTAGAACAATTTCTATGGATGCTACTGATGGTTTACAAAGAGGAGCTGAAGTTATAGCTACAGGGAGCCCTATTCAAATGCCAATTGGTAATGATATTTACGGACGTTTATTTAATGTAACTGGAGAAGCTATTGATGGTTTAGGAGATTTAGCAAAAGAAGGTGAAAATGGACTTCCAATTCACAGGGCAGCGCCTAAATTCGAAGATCTATCGGTTTCTACAGAAGTTTTATATACTGGTATTAAAGTAATTGACTTAATTGAGCCTTACGCAAAAGGGGGTAAAATTGGTTTATTTGGTGGAGCTGGTGTTGGTAAAACAGTATTAATTCAAGAATTGATTAACAACATTGCTAAAGGGCACGGAGGTTTATCCGTATTTGCTGGTGTTGGAGAGAGAACTCGTGAAGGAAATGACTTACTTCGTGAAATGTTAGAGTCTGGTATTATTAAATATGGTGATGACTTTATGCATTCTATGGAAGATGGTGGATGGGATTTATCAAAAGTAGATAAAGCTGGAATGAGAGATTCTAAAGCTACTTTTGTTTTTGGTCAAATGAATGAACCACCAGGTGCACGTGCTAGAGTTGCACTTTCTGGTCTAACAATTGCTGAATATTTTAGAGATGGTGCTGGAGATGCACAAGGAAAAGATGTATTATTTTTCGTAGACAATATCTTTAGATTTACACAAGCTGGTTCTGAAGTATCTGCATTATTAGGTCGTATGCCCTCTGCAGTAGGTTACCAACCAACTTTAGCAACTGAAATGGGAGCAATGCAAGAACGTATTACTTCTACCAAGAAAGGATCCATTACGTCTGTACAAGCAGTATATGTACCTGCAGATGATTTAACAGATCCTGCGCCTGCTACAACTTTTGCTCACTTAGATGCAACAACTGTATTATCTAGAAAAATTGCAGAATTAGGTATATATCCAGCTGTAGATCCATTAGATTCTACTTCTAGAATCTTATCTGCAGAAATTTTAGGTGACGAACACTACAACTGTGCACAAAAAGTAAAAGAAATTTTACAACGTTATAAAGAGCTACAAGATATCATCGCTATTTTAGGTATGGAAGAACTGTCTGAAGAAGACAAGTTAGTAGTTCACAGAGCTAGACGTGTACAGCGTTTCTTATCTCAACCTTTCCACGTTGCTGAGCAATTTACAGGAATACCTGGAGTATTGGTAGATATTAAAGATACCATTAAAGGATTTAATATGATTATGAATGGTGAACTAGATAAATATCCTGAGGCTGCGTTTAACTTAAGAGGGTCAATTCAAGATGCAATTGATGCAGGAGAAAAAATGTTAGCTGAAGCTTAAAAATTACTACTGTAAACTATAAATAATGTATTTAGAAATTGTAACACCAGAAGCTGTTTTATTTTCGTCTGAGGTAGATGCTATATCTGTTCCAGGTTCAAATGGAAGGTTTCAAATATTAAACAATCACGCACCTATCGTATCTTCATTAACCGAAGGCACTATAGAAATTTCTGTGCATTCTCAACAAAAACTAGAGCTAGATGATTTACACGGTAAACTAGTACCACACCACAATGATGATAAGATTTTAACACTTTCTATCAACTCTGGTACAATAGAACTGAATGAAAATAAAGCTATCGTGCTTGCTGATTAAACAGCATCTATATCATAATAAAATCCTGAAACAATTTTTGTTTCAGGATTTTTTTTGTAGGATACTTTAAGCAATTTCTTTTTACTAGTAAACTAATCTCAAGAAGACATACCCTAAAACCGAAATACTAGCGCTTTTAATAAAAAATAGAATAGCGTTAGTAATGCATAGTCTTAAAATAAGATTTGTACTCTATAAATTTGTCGTAAATTTGCGATATGCAAGAGACAAACAGGCAAAAAAAAATAGCCACAGTTCTACAGAAAGATTTAGTTGATGTTCTTCAAAAATCTGCTCAAAATGGCATGAAAGGAGTAATTATTTCTGTTTCTAAAGTAAACGTTACACCAGACTTAGGAGTTGCTAAAGTCTATTTAAGTGTTTTTCCTTCTAATAAACGAGAAGAAATTGTAAAAGGAGTACAATCAAATACTTTTTTGATTCGTCACGAAATGGCATCAAGAACTAGAAATCAATTGAGAAGAATGCCAGAACTATTATTTTTTAGTGATGATACATTAGATTATATTGAGAAAATTGACTCTTCATTACAAGGTAAAGATGAAAATCCAATTCAAAACCCTGAATTACTCCCCAAACGAAAGAAAAAGTAACAACTTCAATTGAATTTTTCTTATTACATAGCAAAAAGATATTTGTTTTCTAAAACAAATTATAACGCTATCAATATCATTACATTTATTGCAACTTTTGGAGTTATAATTAGTTCGTTAGCTTTATTCGTGGTATTATCTGGCTTATCCGGTTTGCGAACCTTTAGCTATAATTTATTAGAAGTTACTGATCCTGATATAAAAATCACTTCTCAAAAAGGAAAATCTTTTATCATTACAGAATCTTTTTTAAACACAATATATGAAAATACTAATATCGAAGAGTTTACTGCCGTTATTGAAGAACGTGTATTCTTAGAATACAACAATAGAAATGAAATTGCTTATATCAAAGGAGTTCAAAAGAATTACACCAAAATTAATCAAGTAGATGCTACTCTATATGGAGGAACATGGCTAAACTACGACTACGAAAATTTAGCGGTTATTGGTAATGGAATTTCTAGAAAATTAAACTTGGGTATTCTAAATTATGGAAACCCATTATCTATAATGGTTCCAAAATCAGGAACAGGTTTTATAAACCCTAGCAATCCATTTTATAAAGTTAACGCTCAAGTTTCAGGCATCTATTCTGGTACAGAAGAATTTGAAAACAAATTTGTATTTGTATCTATTAACTTAGCTCGAAAGCTACTGAAGTTTAAAAAAGATGAAGCCACAGCAATAGAACTTAAATTATCAAACACAAAGGCAGCTGAAATAATAGCAAATGATTTACAAAAAAAACTTGGAGATACCTACAATGTAAAAACAAAAATACAACTAAACGAAGTATATTTTAAAGTATTAAATACAGAGAGTTTTATCATTTATCTCATTTTTATGTTGATTATAATTATTGCATTATTCAATTTAATTGGAGCAATAATCATGATGATAATCGACAAAAAGAAAAATTTAAACACATTATATAGTTTAGGAGTTACCGTAGAAAAGATTAAATCTATTTTTGTTATTCAAGGATTTCTATTAACAATTTTTGGAATGTTGTTGGGTCTTATACTAGGAATTATCTTAGTACTAATTCAAAAGAAATTTGGTTTTTTTATGATAACACAAACACTACCCTACCCAATAGAATTCCAATTTAAAAACATAGCTATTGTTTTTATTACAGTAAGTGTACTCGGCTATATTGCTTCTAAGATTGCAAGTGGTAGCATTTCTAAAGATTTTATAGAATTGAATTAATCTATCTCAGATACTAATGAATTTCCAAATTTATTCTCAACCTCTATAAACGTGTCAAACACATCTTTTGGATCATCTGAAGTTACCATTTTGGTTCGATAATCTTTAAAGTGTGGAATCCCTTTAAAATAGTTGGTATAGTGTCTTCTGGTTTCAACAACTCCTAACCGCTCTCCTTTCCAATCGATGGCCATTTCTAAATGACGTCTTGCCATTTCCGTTCTTTGAGAAATAGATGGTTTTGGTAAATGTTCTCCTGTTTTAAAATAATGCTTTATCTCATTAAAAATCCAAGGATATCCAATAGAAGCTCTACCAATCATAGCACCATCTAAACCATATCTATCACGCATTTCCATAGCTTTTTCTGGAGTGGTTACATCTCCATTACCAAAAACAGGTATATGCATTCTTGGGTTATTTTTTACAGCTGCTATGGGTTTCCAATCTGCATCACCTTTATACATTTGCGCACGAGTTCTACCATGTATAGAAATGGCTTTACAACCTACATCTTGCAAACGTTCTGCTACTTCTACAATTTGAATTGACTCATGGTCCCAACCCAAACGTGTTTTAACAGTAATTGGTAAATTGGTATGCTTAACCATAGCTTCTGTTAAAGAAACCATTAAATCGATATCTTTTAAAATACCTGCTCCTGCTCCTTTAGAAACTACCTTTTTAACTGGACAACCAAAATTGATATCAATAATATCTGGATTTGTTTTTTCAACAATTTCAACAGACTTTAGCATTGACTCTAAATTGGCTCCAAAAATTTGAATACCCACAGGACGTTCTTTCTCGTAGATATCTAGTTTCATTACGCTTTTAGCAGCATCACGAATTAAACCTTCTGAAGAAATAAATTCCGTATACACAACATCTGCACCATTTTCTTTACACAAAGCTCTAAATGGAGGATCAGAAACATCTTCCATTGGTGCTAACAACAATGGAAAATTGGGAAGTTCTATATGGTCTATTTTTACCATGTTGCAAATTTAAGGTTATTTTAGTTTTTATAAACCTATCCAATCGTTAATCAATTTAATATAACCCTTACCAGAAATCAATATCTTACTGATTTTATCTTACTAAAAAATTACCCGCTTTCGGTCATGCTAAAACAGTAATTTTTTTTTCAACTATAAATTAATGCTGCTCTTGTGATTTAGTAACATTTATTCAAAAAATCAAAATATTATACACTACAAATTTTAATGATAGACTGCATTCTTCTTTACCAACTCAAAAATGTATCTTTGCAGCGAATTAATTTAATTAGCAAATTGTTAGTTCGAGTGTTTTCTTATGGAATGTTAATGGAACAAAAAAAATATCGAGTACTAGTTTGTTGCTTAAATTCTTTTTTTTGACCTATCTACCGACAAAGGCAGGTAAAAATTTTACACATTTTAAACGTAAAATTCATTCGAAATAAAAGGATTTTAAAACTGCAATTTGTAAAAAAATCACACTAATTATAACAAATGAAGAATATTAGAAACTTTTGCATTATCGCACACATAGATCATGGTAAAAGTACATTAGCAGATAGATTGTTAGATTATACGGGTTCTGTTACAGAGCGTGAAAAACAAAATCAATTGCTAGACAATATGGATTTAGAGCGCGAACGTGGTATCACCATTAAAAGTCACGCCATTCAAATGGACTATATTTTTGAAGAGCAAGACTATATTTTAAACTTAATTGATACTCCAGGCCACGTAGACTTTTCTTACGAAGTTTCGCGTTCAATTGCAGCCTGTGAGGGCGCTTTATTAATTGTAGATGCAGCTCAGAGTATTCAAGCACAAACGATTTCTAACTTGTATTTAGCGTTAGAAAACGACTTAGAAATTATTCCAGTTTTAAACAAAGTAGACTTACCTTCTGCAAATCCAGAGGAAGTAACTGACGATATTGTAGATTTGTTAGGTTGCAAACCAGAAGATGTAATTCACGCAAGTGGAAAAACAGGTTTTGGAGTCGATAATATTTTAAAAGCTATCATCGAGAAAATTCCTGCACCACAGGGTAATCAAGATGCGCCTTTAAAAGCCTTAATTTTTGACTCTGTGTACAATTCGTACAGAGGAATTGAAACCTATTTTAGAGTAATTGACGGAACTATAAAAAAGAATCAACAGATTAAATTTATGGCTACCAACAGGCAATATGGTGCTGATGAAGTGGGTACGTTAAAGTTAGAGCAGGTTGTTAAAAAGGAAATAAAAACGGGTGATGTTGGGTATTTGATTACCGGAATTAAAACTGCAAAAGAAGTAAAAGTTGGTGATACCATTACCGATTTTGCAAATCCAACCACCGATTTAATTGATGGTTTTGAAGATGTAAAGCCAATGGTTTTTGCAGGAATTTATCCTGTAGATACTGAGGATTATGAAGAATTGCGTAGTTCTATGGAAAAACTACAGCTAAATGATGCTTCTTTAGTTTTTCAACCAGAAAGTTCTGCGGCTTTAGGTTTTGGTTTTCGATGTGGATTCTTAGGAATGTTACACATGGAAATTATCCAAGAGCGTTTGGAGCGTGAATTTAACATGACCGTTATTACTACTGTCCCAAACGTGTCTTATCAAGCATTTACTAAAAAAGAACCAACCATACCAATTATTGTAAACAATCCATCAGATTTACCAGATCCATCAAAATTAGATCATGTTGAAGAACCATTTATCAAAGCTTCTATCATTACCAAGGCAGATTTTGTGGGTCAAGTCATGAGTTTATGTATTGAAAAACGTGGGCAAATTGTAAATCAGACCTACCTAACACCACAACGTGTAGAATTAATTTTTGATATGCCTTTGGCAGAAATTGTATTCGATTTTTATGATCGTTTAAAAACCGTTTCTAAAGGATATGCTTCTTTCGATTATCATCCAATAGGTATGAAAACATCAAAGTTAGTTCGTGTAGACATGTTATTAAATGGGCAATCTGTAGATGCACTTTCTGCATTATTACATGCCGATAACGCCTACACTATTGGAAAACGTATCTGCGAGAAATTAAAAGAATTGATTCCTCGTCAGCAATTTGACATTCCTATTCAGGCAGCTATTGGAGCCAAAATTATTGCGAGAGAAACCGTAAAAGCTTTGCGTAAAGACGTAACTGCAAAATGTTATGGTGGAGATATTTCACGTAAGCGTAAATTATTAGAAAAGCAGAAAAAAGGTAAAAAGCGTATGCGCCAAGTGGGGAATGTAGAAATACCTCAGCAAGCCTTTATGGCCGTTTTAAAGTTGAATGATTAAAGTCTAGATTTCTTTGACTTTTTTATTGTTGGGTATTTAATCTTAGGGTGAGTTCTTGCTGTTGTTGTGCTTATAAGCAATTCTAGCCCTTACGATATCATTTTCTTTCTTATTTGCAAACGAGAGCGAGTAGGGTAATTTATTATTTTACTAATGTTTTTTATAGTTGGTAAAAGAAAAAGAATATCGTTTCAATCAATGCTAAACCTATCATAAACTATTAGCTATCTCAACACAAAGAAAATATAACTACCAGAGGTGTTGGTTGTTCTAAATTTTATTTACATCAAGATCTATAAACATAAAATTTACCGAACCTTCTCCTGTTATATTAAAATTCGTAAAATACCCACCAGATATTTCAATTGTAGTATATTGAATCAAAAAAGAACCCTAATTTTGTTGAAATGAACAAAAATAAAATCTTTTCAATTGGTTTAATGTCTGGAACTTCACTGGATGGAATAGATTTGGTTTATGTACAATTTGATAAAGATAATTACCAGAACTTTCAAATTATAGCAGCTAAAACTTTTGCTTATTCTAAAAAATGGAGAAAAACTCTTCAAAAAGCAATCGGTTTTTCATCTGAAAAACTAAAAAAAATAGACAAAGACTACGGAATGCTTCTATCAGAGGTAATTCAAGCATTCATCGAAACATATGACATCAAAAAAGTAGATTTTATTGCTTCGCATGGCCATACAGTTTTACATCAACCTGAAAAAGGAATTACCTTACAAATAGGTTGTGGAAAAGAAATTGCTAAAAAAACAAAACTAAAGGTCGTCTATGACTTTAGAAGACAAGATGTAGAATTGGGTGGACAAGGTGCACCTTTAGTGCCTATTGGAGATGAAATGTTATTTTCAAACTATGAATACTGTTTAAACTTAGGGGGTTTTTCAAATATTTCTTACCAAAAAAATAGCAATCGAATTGCCTTTGACATTTGCCCTGTAAACATAGTACTTAACCATTATGCAAATAAGCTGAAGAAAGACTTTGATGACAAAGGTAGTATTGCTTCGTCAGGTCAAATAAACCGGCAACTCTTACAAAAGTTAAATAGTTTAGATTTTTACAATATACAGTCTCCTAAATCACTAGGGTTAGAATGGGTACAACACACTATTTTTCCTCTTATTGATAATCATGAAAAAAAAATTCATACTATTTTAAGGACTTTTACAGAACATATAGCCATTCAAATAGGAAAAATAATCTACAAAAATAATTCCGTTCTAATCACAGGTGGTGGTACTTTTAATTCTTTTTTAGTTGATAGAATTGAGTTTTATGCAAAAAACAATATTCAATTACCAAACAAAAAGCTTATCAACTACAAAGAAGCACTTATTTTTTCTTTTTTAGGATTGTTGAGAATTGATGGAAAAATCAACTGTTTAAAAACGGTGACAGGTGCCAATAGAAATCATTCTTCGGGCACAATTGTTTTCCATAACTTTGAAATCTAAAAGACTTTGAGAAACCCTTTTTTTACAGTATGTTTGTTAAACTTAGGTTGTAAATACAAAATAAACAAAACAATAAACATAATTTTATGGAATTAGTCATCATTACAGTATTCGTTCTAGGGTATTTAGCCATTACTTTAGAGCACAATTTAAAGCTAGATAAATTAATACCAGCCTTAGTAATGATGGCGATTTGTTGGGCTGTTGTAGCTTTAGGTGTAGATACTTTTTCTAACTGGTTTGATTCTGCTAACCACGGACTAATAGAAGGATTTAAGACCATGGCTTATGACAACAAATTACATTTGGTAGAAGAAACACTATTGCATCACCTAGGAAAAACTGCAGAAATCTTAGTGTTCCTTTTAGGAGCAATGACCATTGTAGAAATTATCGATTATTTTGACGGCTTTTCTACTATAAAAGGGTATGTTAATTTTACTAGCAAAAAGAAATTATTATGGATGTTTTCTATTTTAGCATTTATTTTATCTGCAATCATAGACAACCTAACCGCTACAATTGTACTAATCTCTATACTTCAAAAAATCGTAAAATCAAGAAACGAAAGAATTTGGTTTGCAGGCCTAATCATTGTTGCAGCGAATGCTGGAGGAGCTTGGTCTCCTATTGGAGACGTAACCACAACAATGCTTTGGATTGGTAAAAAAGTGACAACTCTTAAATTGATTGAATACCTTTTAATCCCTTCTCTATTATGTATGGTTGTTCCTACATTTATCGCTACATTTTTACCTGCTTTTAAAGGAAAAATTGAAACTGATGAAAATGAAATTGAAAAACCTAAAAGTAAATACAGTGCTCAAATGTTATTCTTAGGGTTAGGCGCTATTTTATTTGTTCCTGTATTTAAAACGGTAACGCATTTGCCTCCATATGTTGGTATGATGCTATCGCTTGGTATTGTTGCTACATTTGCTGAAATCTATAGTAGAACAAAAATATCATTAACCAATGTAGATGCAGATGGAGAATCTGAAGAACAGGCGCATCACAGTCCGGTGCATCATTCATTATCTAAAATAGAAATGCCAAGTATTTTATTTTTCTTGGGTATTTTAATGGCTGTTGCTGCATTAGAATCTTTAGGAATTCTATTTAATTTCGCTTCTACACTAAAAGAATCTGTACCTCAATTAGGAACAGAGATGCACGAAGGTGGTGTATCTGATTTGGTAGTTATGTTACTGGGAATTGGTTCTGCTGTTATTGACAACGTTCCTCTAGTTGCGGCTAGTTTAGGAATGTTCTCTGAAACAACAGATCATGAGTTATGGCACTTTATTGCATTTTCTGCAGGAACAGGAGGAAGCATGTTAATCATTGGTTCTGCTGCTGGTGTAGTTGCCATGGGGATGGAAAAAATAGATTTTTTCTGGTATTTGAAAAAAATATCTTGGTTAGCGCTAATTGGTTTTGTAGTAGGCTCTGCTGCATTCATGATTACCAGAACCTTATTTTAACTTTTTAAGATGCTACGTAAGTTACATACCACTTTAGCACTTGAAATGACATTTTTTAATCTAGATAAATTGAACAATTTTAGTCTAGTTTAGACGTTTAAAGAAAAACACACAAAACCCATGATTTCCCTTTTTCAAGATAACATTGATTTGACAACAGCGACTGTCTCAGAAGAAAAGACACTTTCTATTTATCAATTGATTTTAGATGGTGGCCTTGGTGGACAACTGATTATTGCCCTATTAATTGTACTATTGGCAACTGCATTATTCATTTACTTTGAACGCTTTTTTACTATCAAATCTGCTGCGAAACTAGATAAAAACTTTATGAATCAGATTCGAGAATATGTCTCTGAAGGAAAACTGGAAGCAGCATCAGCATTGTGTAAAAATAAAAATACACCAACTGCACGTTTGATTGATAAAGGAATTTCTAGAATTGGAAAACCTTTAGAAGACATCAATACAGCTATTGAAACTGCAGGAAAACTAGAAGTATATCAATTAGAAAAAAACGTGAGTATTTTAGCTACTGTATCGGGAGCTGCTCCAATGATTGGTTTTTTGGGAACTGTTATCGGTATGATTGTTGCAATTCATGAAATTGCAAATGCCGGTGGACAAATAGATATTAAAATGCTTTCAGATGGTTTATATACAGCTATGACGACAACTGTTGCAGGCTTAATTGTTGGAATTATCGCTTATGTAGCCTACAATCATTTGGTAGCGAAAACCAATAAAATTGTATATTTAATGGAAGCCAAATCTGTGGAGTTTTTAGATTTATTAAATGAACCTGTATAAAGTAGTTACAAAGTTTTCAAAAAGTAATGTTACAACACTTAAAAACTAAACTTACTCTCTAATATGTTAACTTTACAAACCACCCCATGAATCTAAGAGGAAGAAATAAAGTAGATCCATCATTCAACATGTCTTCTATGACAGACATCGTATTCTTACTATTGATCTTTTTTATGCTTACTTCTACTCTAGTTACCGTAAGTGCCATCGATGTTATATTACCAAAAGCAGGTGGTAAAACAGAAAACAGTACTGCCATTGCAGTAACTATCAAAGGAGCGTCTCAATTTTATATCGATAAGACAAAAATTGATTCTACTGACTTAGAACTAGAAATTTTACAACGCGTTGGGTTAGATAAAAAGAAAACGGTAGTCATAAGAGGAGATCAGGACGTCGCTTACAAAAATGTAATGCGCGTTATAGATATTGCCAATAGAAATAAATTAAAAATGATATTAGCAGTTAAAGGAAAATGATTTTTCACCATTCGAGTGAACTTATTGCGATATCTTTTTTCATAACTCAGAAAAAGATACCATTTCAATACCTTACGCAAATGACTATTACACAAGTGCTATTGATAACTAATAAAAGTCAATAAATTTAAAATGTTACGCACCAAATATGAACGAAAGTCTGCAATAATAACAACAATTATTTTGTTGCTTATGGTCTTTAGCATAATCAATTATGGCATGACTTATTTAGATCCTCCAATAGAATATGGGGTAACTATAAATTTTGGAGATAGTAATCTTGGCAATGGAGAGCCTATAGATAATACTACCAAAACAAATGCTTCAAAAGTTATCGAATCGCAAAAACAAAAAAATGTTACACTAGCACAACCTATTCAAAATCAGGTAATAGAAAACGTAATAACAGAAAATAGTATTACGGAAGAAACCAAAGAAGACATTCCTATTATTAAAAAAGAAACTACAAATAAAGAGGTTACGAAAAAAACAGCTGAAAATGCAAAACCTCAAAAAGAAAGTATAGAAAAAAAGGCTATAGATAAGGCAAAAGAACTGCAAATCCAGAAACCCTCTAAAGAAAATAAAGATGCCTTAAATAGTTTATTAAAAAACAACGCTACTGGTAACCAAAATGGTGGTGAAGGAGATGATCCTATTGAAGGAATAAAAGGAACACAGCATGGCAATGAAAATTCTTCTAATTACTATGGAACCACAAAATCTGGCTCTAGTGGAAATTATAATTTAACAGGCAGAAATGCCATCCTAACACCAAAACAACAACCCAATTGCCAAGAAGAAGGTACAGTAGTAGTTCGCATACAAGTTGACAGGTCTGGAAAAGTAACTGACGCCTCTCCAGGTACAAAGGGTACTACTAACTCAGCTCGCTGCTTGATGGAAGCTGCAAAAAAATCGGCACTAGCTACCAAATGGAATACCGATAACAAAGCTCCACAGACACAAATAGGAACAATAATCTATAAGTTTACTTTAACCCAATAATAGGTTACTTTTGTTTAAAAAATAGATGGATTTTTTATCAATTTTATGAACTACCAAGAAACCATAAACTGGATGTTTTCGCAATTGCCTATGTATCAACAACAAGGCAAAAGCGCTTTTAAAAAAGACTTAACCAATACAGTTGCTTTTGCAAAGCAACTAAATAACCCTGAGCTACGCTTTCAAAGTATTCATGTAGGAGGCACTAACGGAAAAGGATCTACCAGCCATATGTTGGCCTCAATTTTACAAGAAGCTGGTTATAAGGTTGGACTATACACTTCTCCACACCTAAAAAGTTTTACGGAACGTATTCGTATAAACGGCAATGAAATCTCTAAAGACTATATTGGGGAATTTATAAGAAAACACAAGTCATTTTTAGAAAAACAACAACTATCTTTCTTTGAAATGACAGTAGGTTTGGCATTTCA
>Ga0209136_1001925_pt1 | contig 13057 bp, 20 predicted proteins | sample SaaInl0LU_22_DNA_FD_184640 | JGI IMG/M metagenome (GOLD analysis project Ga0209136, IMG submission 184640) | Marine microbial communities from expanding oxygen minimum zones in the Saanich Inlet - ESP_90LU_22_DNA (SPAdes) (version 2) | ecosystem: Environmental > Aquatic > Marine > Intertidal... | reverse complement strand
ATAACGAAAAACTCATTATCTGGGAATTGTCTAGAAAAGACTTTCTTACAAAATTCACTTGTAACAACAACTCTCTTATGGTCTTTCATGAGAATACCAAAATCCTCGTGAACGGTTTCGGTTTCACCTATTGTTATCATCGTGATATTTTTAACACGACTTTTGATATAATCGTAATGCATCAAAAGAGTATCAGCTGGTATAGCAAATAGAAAAGCGTGGGGTAATTCTGGAAGTTCCTGACCTAGAATGTAATATGTACTACCAGGAAACAATTTTGAATAATTGTGACAAAGTTGTGCAATACCACCAGGGAGAGTTGGTCCAACGAAATTCATTACTCTTAAAGATAATATTTCTTTTATATATAATACGATGGATGCTCTACGCAAAGAAATTGAACTGGAGATTAAGCGCACTCGCCTCGATAAGGGTCGCTTGTATGACCTCCTCCTAAAGATTATCGATAACGTTGGTACAGGTGGTGCCGGTTCCCCAGGTCCTACTGGCCCTGCGGGACCCGCTGGACCCCGTGGTGCTCAGGGGATGCCCGGTCCCGCTTGTGAGTGTAAGTGCGTATCGAAGGAGGTCGCCGAACCCGAAGCTACCCCCACTCCAGCCAAGAAAACGGTTTCTTCGACCAAGAAAGCTCCCGCTAAGAAGAAGGTTGTTTCTGTGTAGATCCTATAATCTTGTCACTCATATTTTACATACATATCTGATAGTAACTGATACGTATGTAGAATTCAACTTCATTAAAATCTTCGTTAAAAATATATGGGAAAGAAAACCATTAAAGCTGAAGAGATAATTTCAGAAAGTGGGTTTTTGGACTTTGTTGGAGAGATCAGGGGTGCGACTGGTGTCCAATTTCAATCCCAGTGGACTAATTTGAGTATCACAGATATAAATTATAGTTTAGGTAGAGTGGGTATTGGTGCGAACCCTGTAGATGCGAGTCTCCATGTCGAAGGAAATGTATACACATCTTCTAACCTTGAAGTTGGTATCGCCAATCTATTCGTGGACACCCAAACATCTAAGGTTGGTATTCTGACAAGAACACCACAGGCGAGTCTCCATGTGGAAGGGAATGTATACACATCTTCTAACCTCGAAGTTGGTGTCGCTAATTTGTATGTGGACACCCAAACTTCGAAGGTTGGGATTGGGACGAACACACCTGAATATAACCTTGACGTACACGGAACGGCGAATGTTGGGGTTTTAACGACGATAAGTGTTTCGGGTGATGGTTCTGGTCTTACAAATATTCCAGCTTCCTCTGTTATCGGTGGTTCGGATATCTGGGTCACATCAGGTAATAACATCTCTTATACAGTTGGTAATGTAGGAATTTTGACAGCCTCACCAGCATCAGCTCTCGATGTTAACGGAACCGTGACGGCGACCAGCTTCTCTGGTCCACTCACCGGAACTGCGACGAATGCGACGAATGCAGCGAATGCATCGAACGTGAATATAACTGTCCAGACTCTCCTACCAGCTACTCGACGAGTTATTTTCGGACCCAATGAGACTTTAACTGGTAACCGTGGCTTATTCTCGGATGATCAATTACTTTACACGGGGAGTACGGGTACCCTGCAATCGAAAAAGTTCTCTGGTGATGGGTCAGGACTCACGAACTTGGCACGTGTAAATATGCCCGATTTGGTGGCGACGCGCGTGAAATTAGGAATTGAGGCGGGTCAGAACACTCAAGCAGTCCACGGTGTTGCTCTTGGACCACAGGCGGGTCGGACCACCCAGGGAGAAGCTGCGGTCGCTGTTGGGTATAATGCTGGTCTGACCACCCAAGGAGCCAGCGCCGTCGCATTGGGTGCCAATGCGGGTGTGACCAACCAGGCTGCTAATTCTATAGTCATTAACGCCACTGGGGTAGCGGTGAACAATACCACTACTAACTCATGTGTCATACAACCTGTTCGTGGCGGGAACATTACGGCGAATGTTCTGGCGTATACGAGCGCCGGTGAACTGGTGGAAGAGACAAACGTACACTTTGATACTAACGGTAGAATTGGTATTGGGAAGACTAACCCCGGAACAGCCCTTGATGTTGTTGGAACTGTGACGGCGACGACGGTATCGGGGACTCACGTGGGACCAATTTCGGGTTCGAACACAGCCAATTTCTCTACTATCACGATGTCTGGGGGTCTTGTCACGAACACGGGTGGGGTCACAAAGAAGACCTATTCCTACAAGGCTTCCATCACTGCTGGAACGAAACCTGATATTCCGATACTCTTTACAAACCATGCGTTTTCTGCTAAAATAACGGCGCATCTCATCGAATCCGATGTTGAAATGAGCGCACTCACTATGGACGTTTCGGGTGGACGGTTAGGTGGGGCGACGGCGAGTCCCCTAAACATCGCAAAGGGAGCCCTTTCTATTTTTGGTGACGCTACATCAAATCCTTGGAGTAGTGATGTGACCACTACCGCAACGACGGTTACTCTGACACCATCAGCAAACTTAGATGGTACGGGATATTACCGTATCTTCGTGGAGTACGTATCGGGAGATACTGGTGGGGCTCTCTCGAGTATAGCTGGAGTTTCCACGGGGTATTAAACATCCTCATAAATTTCTAGAATGTCTCGAACGATGGGACTTCTCTCGATATCTTTGAATTCGAACTGGATATATTCGATACGTTTATGGTTTTTACCCGTGATACGTTCGCATATATCTTTGAGTCCATTTTCTTCATACTTCCTGTCGTGTTGTTTCAGGTCACCCGTGATGATCATCTTACTTCCCTCACCGATACGGGTCAAAAGCATTTTCATTTGACTCGGTGTGGAGTTCTGCATCTCATCAGCGATGATGAAGGCATCTTTGAACGTTCTACCACGCATGTACGCCAGAGGGCAAATCTCGATGATTTTCTCTTTGATCATGTGTTGGATATCGTTTTGTGTGTAGTATTCGGCGAATATGTCCATGATGGGTCGAGTCCATGGATCCATCTTCTCTTCGAGTGTTCCCGGGAGGTATCCAATATCTTCTTCTACCGAGACAACTGGTCGAGTCATCACGATCTTCTTGTATGTTTTGTCGTTATATCCATGAATAGCCGCACAACATGCCAACATCGTTTTACCTGTTCCAGCTGGCCCGATGGCGAAAACCATGGGTTTACTGATGCTGTAGAGCACTCGATTATAGTCTCTCTGATTATCATTTTTAGGAATGACATCCGGTAGCACTTCTTCTTCCATCTCTAATTCCTCGACGTAATATTCAGTTTCGTATGATGATGGGGAACGTCGCCCTTTTCTACCTCCCATACTTTTTACGCAGAAGATTTATTAACCCACCACATGAACCCACCAAACAGTGACACCAGTATAGCAACCAGTAATCCAAATGAATATTTTTTAGGGTTTTCATCTGGGGGTTTATCTGGAAGTTTTTGAACGTTTGTATTCAGTAATTCAATCTTCTTAGTGAGTTTGTCGAGTGCGTAAAGGATCTGAAGTTCACGATCCTTTGGTTTTTCCTTCACATTGACCGTTGTGATTTCGAGAACCATGTACCATTTCGAGTCTGGCTGAAGCGTAACATAATCTCCATCATCTTGGTTTTCGTAGATTTTAAAGTTTAATTGTTTAATCGATATGGGATTAAAATAATTTGTTTGTTGATTAAACCTACGCCATTGTTTATCTCTTAAAATGAATTCATTACTCCCCGAAAAGTGCCTTTCCAATGGAACCCTCGCTAAAATCTGACCATGCCTCTCATCTAAAATCTGAGCAACTTTCGGAACTTCGGGACAAACGATATCAACATACTTCGCAACATTCGTACCTACACTTGCGTTACTTTCACCAATTTGTGTGATGTAGAAATCCACTATTTTGATTCCTAATACCCTACCCATATCTTCAACGTGTGTATTGGATTTGAGTGTGAGGTCGAGTGAAAATGTATTATTTGTACCATTCACGAAATCTGAATCTATAACAACATACTGAACCTTTTTAGGTGTGTCGTCTAAAGACATGTCTACTAATATCTAACATAATAATATGATTCCCGCAATCGCAAGGAACACGATACTATTCACAGGGACGATGGCTAGTTTATGTATTTGGGACTTCGTCAGGTTGATGAAGTCATATAAAAAGAAATGTCCATAATAAACTAAAGATGCTTCTCACAGCGATTTTTAACACCCTGTATGGAATGGGACCATACTACGTCGAATCTACATACAAGTGGTTAAAGATGGCTCTTTGGGATGCACCCACTCGAGTATTTCTAGATGTTCAACTCGAGCAAATGCGCCTCGAAAGAAACCTAAGTGAAGACATCGACCCCGAAGAAAAGCAAGAATGAAAGAATTCCACTTCCCAGTCGTCACTGACGAGTATCGGATCGCTTTTCTCCAAGCGACTGAAGCCCTCTGTCCGGACATCCAGCGCCTTATTTGGCACGAAGTTCTCTATTGTACCCAACCTATCGACCCTCCACCCACACCTAGGAAATGTCCAACTTATTCCAGGCTGTCGTCGGCTTCTTTGCCCCGAAACCTCCTCTCGTCGCTAAACGAAAGTTGATTGAAGCTGTCAATGACTGTGGCGAGAAGAGGTACATTGAAGTTGAGAGGGTTGTCGACCGCCGTGAAAATCTCGAAGTCCTCTTTACGAAGTGCAAGAGACTAATGTCCTTCGTAAAGAAGAAGAAATGGGATGAGACCATGTACACTCGAATTGTGAAATTAACTGATGAAATTCGTCTCTCCATGTACAAGAATGACGACATTACCCCCCTATTCGAAGAATTTGAGAGTGTTGAGAACTTTTTCAAGGGAAGTTCAAAGTCCAAAATGAACCTAAGTAACCTCGATAGTATGTAACTTTAAGAAGATGCAAAGTTTGATGAGTCTAATAGACAAGAATGCCCAATTGATTCCGGAGGGGGACTATCTGCAGATGTGTCGAATAATGAGGGAACTTCATCGGAGTGAGAAGACCCTCCTCGTGACACCTGATGTGGTTGGTGAAGATTTTATCATGACTTCAGATGCTCTTAATATGTGTCATAAGTGGATCACGGTGACAAATACACTTCATGACGCTTTCATCGAACATGAGAAAGATCCCGAAAACAAAACGAAAGCTGGAATCTTTACACAACTTCGAGAAGCTACCAAGTCTTATTGGCGTGAGTTTACTCAGACACGTGGGTACGAAGAACTCATGTGGTTTATTCACCGAGGGACACTCGCACAGAGGTATTATAGATACCTAAGTTCAATAGAAGGAATGTAATACTCGACAAAATGGATCTCTTCCACAAAATACTCAATCTCATCGATAAAAACTCGAGTGTCATCCCTGAAGGGGACTACCTCGAGTTGTGTGATACCATTAAGAAACTACGAGATAAAGTTAAACCCCCGTCATTTCTTATTGATCAGAATGAACCACTTCGGGAAACGGGTTATGACCCGGAAAGAGATGGACCCCCAGTGTATGAACCAACATTACCGTCCGATCCCGATACAGCTGCCCAACGAGACCGAGAACAACTTCATCAGCGGTGGAGAGAACTAGACGAAGAGGTTATGTATCCGGGTCTCAATCAGTTTTTACGGGAGTTACACGAGGAATGGACAGACACAGAAGTCATCTCTCCCGAGACCTGACGTCCATCTGAAGTGGTGCCGATGGATCTATTCTAGCCGAAGTGCGTGGTTCTATATGTGCCGATGGGTCAATAGTACCCGGTGCATGTAGTGCTTTCAGTCTCGTTAGTTCCTGTAATTGAATATGTATCTGTTTGAGCTCATTACAAATTTTCACGTACGCCCACTCTCTCTTCGTCGGGAACATCTCATCATCCATGATTTCCATGATCTTTCGTACATGTTCCATACCTAAGTGAGGTCCAGAAATTATATTTCCACATTACACAATGGATACCATTATTGAAAAGTTCCGAGAGGAATTCATCGTTGACAGAACCAAGCACAACCTCTCGGAAGAAACGTACCGCAAACTTTGTGAATTCTACACACAACTTTGGGCTGAACATCACATCTAACTTAAAACTAATTTCACACTATCATAAAATGTCACTTGTTCCCATCAAGTTGATTAAGAATATTTCCACCAGAAACAGACTCCTGAAAATCAAAGATGAAACACCTGAGATTGACAAAAATGATTACATCGAGTCGAGAATCACCACAAATGCGAGAGCTCGTAATCTCATGGCTATAGAGGATGCTTCCGAAATGGCAAAGGATTACCTTCACAGGGATGGTTTCTTTGTAAGGTTTGGAGAAGACATTAAAAAGGAATCTGGAAAAGATTTCAAATTTTCATATCGTAAGACTAGTGCGATGGAAAGGAATCGTGCATCGTCTAATGGAGCCACTGGTATCGAATATATTTTGATGGAACATTCATACCCAGATGGTTCGGGGCATTACGGTATGGCTAAAGTCAATCATGACAATAAAACGGCTGTAATCTATGATTCGATGACGGATACAGATTCAGATTTTGAAGAACCACTTCGTTCATTACTCAGTCGTAGATACAAACTGTCTATGAAAGCGCTTAATGGTTGTTACCCACAACCCACGGGTGGTTTTGTTTCGCAGTCGTTTGCCAATTTTAAGAATAAGAACTCGATGGGTCTTTCTCAAAAGAAGTTGGAGGAGGCATTTGTCATTTCTCAATACGATGAACTTTCCCAACACCACTTCTGTTACATGGAGTCATTTCTCATTATGATGACTGACCTCGGTATCCTCAGACCTGGTCCCAAAGACCCACGTGAACGCCTCGAATACATTAAAAAGTTTATTTGGGGAGTGATTCATGAGTATGTTCCCAAGACGAATCGTAAGACGGCTCAATGGAAATATTTCGAAGAGTATTTTCTGTACATCATGGAGACTTCCGACTCTAAGGGTAAGCGTTTACCTATGCGAAATGGTATGATTCAACTCCCTCCCTTGAATGGGAATGTACAGTTTAAATTAAGGAAGATAAATTTACCTAAGTTACCTAAGTAGAATCAAAACATTGTAATTTTCAAGAAAAAATGGAAGACCTCCAAAGCCTCATGTCCTGCCTCGACGACATCTCCAGTCAGATTCCTGATGGGATGTATCTGAAGATGGCCGACCAAATGAAACGCGTTCATGACCACATGAACGGCAACAAAGCGTTCCACGAAGACACGTTCTATTACAGTGACACGGAGAGTGACGATGACAGTGACAGCGACTATGAGCCTCCCACCGAAGCTCAACGACTTCGGGGGCGAGAGCGAGAGTTCCAGAAGATCAAAGATGAGATTTTGGAATGTGTGAAGCAGATGCACGCTGAGTACAAGAATCTGATGAAGTGGGACAAAGTGGCGACGAGTACTTATGATGGCATCAAGCGTATGACTGTGCGACACAAGAGTGAAGCTATCAAGGCTTGGTGCGAAGGCAGCTTCACGGCTGGGAAGGTCCTTCCCAACGTTAAACTCCATGAACGGGACACCGTCAACGAGGCAATTCTCGTTGGTTGCGTATCCAGTATTGCTGCGACTGAGGATGGAGGCTGGACTTGGAAAAACCTGACGGAATGGGGTCTTCGGACGATTGTGATGGAAATTGGAACCGATGCTGAGATTGACAACGCGAAAAAGAATAAGTTCTTCTTTGAAGAACTCTCCCTTAAAACGCTCCAAAAACTCCCTGCGTTTGAGAGACAGATTTACGAAGACTACAAGGAAGAGTGTCACAGGAAATGGAACTCAAATGTGGAAGATGCTGAGAAGAAGGTCAGGGAGTCTGAGGAAAAGATGAACGCCTTAGAGAAGGCGTGTATAGAGAGAGAATATCTATTGGGTGGATATGGTACCGAACGTGGATGGCGTGATTTCTGGTGTATCGACAGAAAGGAGTTCACGACTGGTCGATCAGTTCTTTAGAAAAATAGCACCTAAGTTTGTAAGAATATATGTATTTTTCATCTAAAATATGGGATCTACCCGAAGCCACCCACTCCCCACCGGTATTTTCGTTGAGATGAAACCCCCTTCAAGTGAATTTGATGACTGGACTGGGGAGGATTTTGAGAATGAAATCAAAAGACTTCAGAAACGTGTCAGAGAACTCGAAGCTAAAAAGGTCGCACGTAAAGAGGATGACGAGGATGAAGTCAGGGTGATGTCTCAAGAAGAAGTTGAAAATGACCCAAGGATGACACAAAGTGCTGCGATTCGACACGCTGACAAGATACGTGCTCACTTTTGTTAATCATCACCGAGTAGGTCAATTTCATGTTCGTATGTTTGAGAGAGTAGGATAGTTTTTAGGTCTCGTGTAAATGAAATGAACTGTTTTGGAATGTCACCCCATAAACGCTCGTTAGAAACAAACGCATCAGCAGCTCCATCTCTCAATAGGGGTTCGAGGAGTGTCCAATTGGGTTCATTGTATCTAATTTTAGTACACCCTCTCGCGAACCTTCTTGAGTAGATGTACCATGCCGCAATTCCCTTGTATATGTTTATGGGTTTCTTTCCCTGCTCGAGACACTTCCGAAGAGATGGTACCACAAAAGTGTGAAACTTTGTAAATCCATCCATACAAATTCTATCAAGTTCGTCGACATTGGTTGCGTTCGAAAAGCGCTCTTCAACTTTGTCGACGTACTCAAGAATGTCAAAGGGGAGTTCGCCTTCAATGGAGGGAATAATTTCCCCATATTGAAGTTGTTTGAAATGGCGGCGGTGTATCGGGTCATTCATGACTTCATCGAATGTGTCATACCCTGAGAGAGCACCGAGGTAGGCGAGAGACGTATGACCACCATTGAGGATACGGATCTTAGTCTCTTCGTAGGGTTCTATATCCTTCGTGATGACAGCACCAACTTGTGACAAGTCTGGAAAGTCTGAAGCGAAGTTGTCCTCGATGACCCATTGTCTATACTCCTCCGTCTGGACGGCATTGTAACCATAACCCGGAAACCTCTTTTCGACATCTTCACGGAGAGTGTCGGTTGTTCGAGGTGTGATGCGGTCAACCATACACGAGGGAAACTTGACATTTTCACGAATCCATGTGGCGAGTTCATGTTGATTCGTGTGATAAAGATACGCTAGGAACTGTGTCTCGAGGGTGAGGCCATTCTGTCGGATGTTGTCACAGCACAAGATGGTCACAGGTGTTTTACGGTTTCTGAGCCCACACGCCAAGTACTCGAAGAGGGGTGAACCGGGTGCGTATCCACTCTCTGTGACGGTGATGGTGATGAGGTGTACACTCGGTAAGGTGAGCATGTGTTTGGCGATGGTTCTATTCTTCGTCCAGTCGACGTAATCGAGGTGTGACCTGACGACCCTATACTCCGAAGGGGTCTTCACGATGTAATCGTCAATCTCGCGAAACCCCTCGTCCCTGAGATTGACGGCGACGATACCCCATCTGAGGTCTCCTGTCTTTTCCATGTACTCATCTATGTACATGGCCTGGTGTGCTCTGTGAAAGTTTCCATAACCTATATGTACTACACCAGTTTGACAATCTGACTTGTCGTACATTCGTTAAGTTACTTAGACAAATTAAAATCAGTATCTTTAAGAATGGATGATTTGCTTCGAGTCATGCAGATAATAGACAGTCACTCGAATGTCTTGCCTGAGGGGGACTACCTCGAGCTGTGTAAACACCTGAAGAATGCGTACAATAAGAGGGCAGACCCAGTGTACTTTTTCAATTACGAAGATTTTAGGATACACCCTATTGGTGAAACTCAGGAGACTTTTCAATATTTTTATGATTATTACTTTGATAAGGCTCTCAATATAGATAGTGATTTCATACAGGGGCAGATAACCTATTTACAAAAGGAACTCGTGGAGGCGCAACCCATCAAGCGTATCACCAAGAAGGTGAAGGAGAGGGTCATCAGACATTACTGTTACATGAATGGACTTGGTAATGAGGATGTTGAGATTGAATTTTCCGAGAAGGATCTACAATCGATGTGTAGGGCGTTTGTGGACACAGAGAATGAATTTAGACTCGGGTACCGTACAGCCATTGAAAAGAGGCTCGAATGGTTGGAGCAATCTGATGATAGACTTGATGATGTATAAAGGTTTGGAGATCTAGAAAGATAATGTTAGCTCTAGCTAGTTACAAACCACATATAACCCGCAATACACGTATCAATAAACGTTTCAAAATCTACGCAACACCTTACAAAGCTGTTGACCCATATCGTGAGACATCCCTACGGTACATGGGGTATGCGAATGAGCTTGGTGAAGCTTTCACCACCTACCTCCCCGATTGGGGTCTTCCAGCGTCCTACTGTGTCGCCGCATCCTATGTCATGTTCGACACGATCGACAAGGGGCAGAAGGCGTATGATGCTGCCGAAGAAGAAGATAAGCTCACGGACACACTTAGAATCTCTGCGGAGACCTTAACATGGCAGATGTTGGCGTCAGTTTTTTGGCCTGGCTCGATCATCCGTGTGATTGTAAATTCTTCAGCCACTATGATTTCGAATAGACACCTTGACAACGAGCTTCACTTTTTACCTACACTCATTGGATTGATGGCAATCCCCGCAATTGTGAAACCCATCGACACGACAGTGGATAAACTCATGGAGAATTCGATATCGAAAATCATCAACGGTGAAATCAAAACACCTGAAGACGCCAGTGCCGCATTCATGACTACAGTCGGTTCCCTTTCCGTTCCACCGATCATGTTTTTTATCGCAGCCGCAATCAAAAAGTTGAAAACCTAAGTAAACCACAAACACATGAAATATATGTAAAAATGGAGAATCTCCAAAATCTCATGCAATGTCTCGACGACATTTCCAAGATGATCCCTGAGGGCACCTACTTGGAAATGTGTGACAACCTCAAGCAGGTGCACGAAACTTTACCTAAACACAACGACCCACCCGTTAGGGATAACCGTCGAGTCCCTTTTCGACCCGTTCAGCATCTCTTTGATACTGACTCAGAAAGTGAAAGTGAAAGTGAGGAGGAGGACGAACCTTGGCGTCCCGAGTGGTACGACGAGTGGACACAGAATGAGGAGCGTCTTCGACATCTTAATGAAGATATTCGGGTCTTGAAAAAAACACTGACAACCCTGAAACCTATTCAACGCATGACTAAGAAGCTGAGGGAAGCTGCGATGAAACACTTTGTGACACACTCTCCAATTTTCGACGAGAACGTATTTTACCAGAATCGTTCAGAAGATGGAGTTCACACTGAAGCCACATTTGAAAACTATGTTCAATTGTCCAACTGGAGTAACTTTTCACCCCAAGAGCGTAAGGAGCTCACAAGTAAGAAGTTTGAGAAAAAAATTTATGAGGAGTACAAGATGTTCGAAAACCATCGTAACGATGTGATGAGGCATGATGCGATGGAGTTGAAGAGGAATTTGGAGATTGAGATGGCTGATGTTAGGGAGAGACAGGATTACATGAGAGTGCATTACAGCTTGTAAGTTTGTGTGCACCACCACTTGTTCCCACCTGTATATTCAAAGATGATGTGGATGAGGGCACCGGTGAGAAGATATACCCAGTGATCTTGAATATTTGCGATTAGCTTTTTAATACCATAAATCAGTGCCAGATTCATTACACCTATGACAATAGCTTCTATCAGGACGGTGTTTACCGGGCGAGTCATTTTATTCTTAAGAAATAAAATATTTGTAGATAGTATAAAATCATGAAACTCGATAACCGTACCAAGGATATTGTAATGGCTATAGTTCTCGGTATTCTTATCGGTGCCGCCGTGTATTTAGTTCAGCGTAAGTTTACCAGGGAAGGGTACGAGGGCGAAGAAGGCGAAGAAGGCGAAGAAGGTGGAGAAGATGATGTTGCGGAGAAAGAGGCCGAAGCTGCGGCGGCTGTAGCTATGGCGGATGCTGCTATAGAAGCACTCGTCGCTGAGGGTGAAGAACTTGAAGAAGAAATCATCGTCGAGAGTGAAGATGTAGGTGAGGAAGAAATTGATGAATTTGATGAAGAACTCGCAGCCGCCCAGGAAAATTCCGAACTTGAACTTCCAGATGAGGAGGAAATGGAGGAGGAAATAGAGGATGTTGTAGTTGAGGCTGCGATCGAAGAAGCTGAAAAACCCGCAATTGATATCGCTGCAATGGCCCAGGACGCGATCATGTCCGAAGTAGCTAAAGCCCTGAATTAAAATGTCAACGTATATCATAAAACAACATGATGCGTCGTGGTATGCGCGGTATGGGTGGATTTGGTGGTATGCCCGGTATGGGGGGTGCCATGGGGGGTGCCATGGGGGGTAAAAAGACCTCACCAGCTATTTTTGCTATAGTTCTCGTGATCGGACTCTGTCTCGGTTGCTCCTCTATGAGCGCTGTCTGTAAAATGGGGTTTTTAAATAAAGCACCGGCTAAGAAAAGGCGGCGTTAGAAACCTAAGTAACTGTATATTAACTAGAAAAACAACAACAATTCAATAATGGATACTGAAATTCATATGCTCCGTGAACTTCTTGAAGAACTCCGCAAAGATGTCGGGTTCTTGAAGGAAATGTATAAGGTTGGTGAAACTATAGAAGAAAATCACAAGGGTATCTGTGAAGGTGTTACAGGTAAAGGGACACCCTGTAAAAATAGCGCAGTTGATGGTGCGAAGTATTGTAGAATGCACGGAAGAGAGAAGGTTGAAATTAAAAGAGTGCGAGTGAAAAAGGAAGTAAAACCCAAAAAGATTCAACCAGAACACAATCATCAACTTGGTGAATTGCCCTTGACCCGTTGCCTATTATGCGAAACACATGGTGACGTACTCGATCCGGAACTCCCTGATGCTAAATTCGAGGGTGACACCATTTCTCTTGATGATGGAAACCAAGCACGACTCCTGTCGAGTACCGGGTCTACGGGGAGGGGGGTAGAATGGGGTGGCACTGCGACGACCAGCTGTACCTGAAGCGTCAGTACGAGATCGTGTACACGACGGAGAACACGTCC
>Ga0209136_1001924_pt1 | contig 13063 bp, 14 predicted proteins | sample SaaInl0LU_22_DNA_FD_184640 | JGI IMG/M metagenome (GOLD analysis project Ga0209136, IMG submission 184640) | Marine microbial communities from expanding oxygen minimum zones in the Saanich Inlet - ESP_90LU_22_DNA (SPAdes) (version 2) | ecosystem: Environmental > Aquatic > Marine > Intertidal... | reverse complement strand
AAACTGGTAAAGCTGGAAACATGTTCAAGATGGGGATTATAGATCCATTAAAAGTCTCTAAGAATGCCATTAAGAATGCTACTTCTGTTGTGATTACATTATTAACTACGAGTTGTGTCGTATCAAATAAGAGAGCATAATGAAGGCAATAGGATCGCATGTTATTTTAAGAAAGGTAAAGGAGGAGATAAAATCCAAAAGCGGATTAATTGTTACTGATGCTCATGACTCTAAGATAAGGTACAAATTAGCTGAGGTTGTTTCGGTTGGGGATGATGTTAAAGATTTGAAAGAGGGTGATCAAATATATTATGATTCTGCTGCAGAATCCGAGATTAGAATTGGCGGAGAAAAACTCTCCGTTATACCCGACAGGGGGGTCGTTGTAAGACTATAAAAAAAAGCTCGCAGTAATTTGCGGGCTTTTTTGATAAAAATAGAATTTGTTATCTTTGCCCTATGTTAGACAAGGCAAAAATGAAGTGCAACTCTCCCAGAAAGAGCCCTAACCCTAAAAAGAAAAGGGTTGTTAAGGCGTGCTCTGGAGGCACAGAGAAAATCATACACTACGGAGCTAGCGGATACGGTCACAACTACAGTGCTGCCGCTAGGAAATCATTCAAAGCAAGACATAAGTGTGGCGCAGCCACAAACAAACTAACCGCTAGATACTGGGCCTGTAAGGATTTATGGGGTGGTAAAGGCGGATCAACCAAAAGTTCACCAAAAAGTAAACAAGGAAAATACTGATATTATGCCAAATCCACAAAAAAAAATTCTTACAAAGAAAAAAGAAGGAATGAAAAGCTATTCCGAAAAAAGAGATAAAGCTAGAGCAATAAATAGGCCTAAAAGAGATGTTCCACAGAGCTTTCAGGATTCTGTTAATGTAGGATTAGCTAATTACCAAAAAACAAGCACGCCTAAAGGAAGCCTTGGAAGTCAGGCTAACATAAACAGCCTGCCTTCTGTGCATGATATAGGTTTTAAAAACAAAACCATTAAAAAGCTAAGTGAAAGTGATTTAATGAAGGAATCATTAAAAGGAATTATTAGATCAGTTTTTTAGAATAAAAAACACTTACACCTGGCGAAAGATTAAATAAACTAAGATCATGAAACATCAAGGATTAGGAGACACTGTAGAGGCTATAACTAAAGCAACTGGAATCAAAGCCATTGTAGATGCCGGATCAAAGGTCTTAAAAAAGGACTGTGGCTGTCAAGCTAGAAAGAATAGGTTAAACGACTTATTTCCTTATGGCAAGTAAAACCAAAATGAATAGAGGCAATAAGATTTGCCCGTCAGGAATAGCTTGGGCTAAGAGAACCTTTGATAGGTATCCTTCAGCTTATGCTAACATGGCGGCATCTAAATATTGCAAAGACCCTAATTATGCAAAAGGATCTAAGAAGTAATGGCTGGAGCTTTAGCTAAATGGAGAAAAGAGAAGTGGGTTAGAATAGGAACGGACGGATCTATAAAAGGAGATTGCGGTACTAGCAAAAATAAAAAGAACCCTGATAGATGTTTGCCTCTAGCAAAAGCCAAGTCCTTATCTAAATCTGAAAGAGCTGCTACGGCTAAGAAGAAAAAGAAAGAGGGTAAGAAAAAACAGTTTGTAAAAAACACAAAGAAAGCTAATGTCAAAAGGTAAAACTCAAAAGTATTACGACAAGAACCCAAAGGCAAAGGCTAAAAAACTTGCTTACGACAAGGCTTACCAGAAAAAGAATAAGTCTAAGGTTAATAAGGATCGCGCCGAGTGTAATAAGTTCAGAAGAAAGAATGGTACTTATGGAGACGGCAGTGAAATGGATTGCTCACATAAGAAGGGTAGTTTAGTAATGGAAAAAAGAAAAGCTAATCGCGCTAGAGGAGGCGCAAAAAAGAAGTAAATATGAAGATTTTAATTGTATTAGTAGTATTACTAGCAATGTTAGTTGCCACACTTGTTTTAAACAAGAAAGGTATTATTAAAGATGAAGACAATGATTTCATTCCAGATGCTGTTGAAGATGCAGCTAAAGAAGCTAAAGCTAGAGCCAAAGAAATGGCTAAAGAGGCTGGTGATGTGGTGGACGCCATTAAAGAGGTAGGAAGCCAAATTGGAGATATTCCTAAAGCAGCTGCTGGAAAGAAAAGATCTGGTAGAAAGCCACAAAAATAAACCATGGAAGATTTGAAGCTATACTTTTTGAATGCATTTGCCATGATTATCTCATTTACTGAGGTTGACATGTTTTTAAAATTATTACTTCTTATTGTATCTATTGGATACACTATAAATAAGTGGTGGAATCTAAGAAATAAAAATGGGGGAAAACCTTCCTAAATTAAATGATGATTCAGGAATATCTATTAACATTAAGTGGCTTGTTCAAATAGTCATACTTGTTGGTAGTGCTGTATTACTTTATACACATTTAGAAGGAAGGATAGCGGATGCTGAAAGGGAAGTACAGGGTTTAAGGTTTAATCAAAATACTTATGTATTCCCAGATATAAGAATTATAGAAGGAGAGATGCTAGATTTTAAACTTGAGAAAGCAAGAATAAAAAAAGATTTAGAAAGAATAAATGAAATTCTAGATTCTCATGAACATTAGCAAACACATATCTTACAAAGAAGGGGTCAAGTCTAACACGGCTACAAGACTAGGTATAGATAACATCCCTGGAGATTACGAGTTAGGTAACATGACATTGATCGCTGAGAGGCTTTTTGAGCCCCTTAGAGCTTGGGTTGGAGGTCCAGTGAAGATTAACTCATTCTACAGAAGCAAAGAGCTTAATTTAGCTATAGGGGGTTCTCAGCGGTCACAGCATTGCGAGGGTAGAGCGATTGACATTGACGATACTTTTGGTTACAAGACGAATGCCGAGATGTTTCATTACATTAAGGAAAACCTAAACTTCGATCAGATGATATGGGAGTTTGGGAGCGATAAGAATCCTGACTGGGTGCATATTAGTTATGTTTCAGAAGATCAGAACAGGAATAGATGTTTAATAGCTTATAAAGAAAATGGGAAAACAAGATACAAAGAAACCGTTTAAGGATACAGGACTAGGCAAGATACTATTGAATGTTATCCCTGGATTTGTTAAAGGTGCTAGCAAGGTTCTTCCTGATAGCGGGGTTTTAGGTGTAATTAAGAACTTAATTGACACTGACCCTGATATGAGTGACGAGGAAAAAGCTCAGGCTCATGATCAGTTGGTTGAACTATATAGACTAGAAGTAGAAGATAGGGACTCTGCTAGAAAGAGAGAGGCTGCAATAGTTTCCTCTGGAGGTAAAGACTGGATGATGTCTTTAACTGGTATTGTAGGGTTAACTGCTTTTGCATTCTTAGTATATACTGTTGTAACTACAAATGTTCCTGAAAGCAACAAAGAAATATTCATTCACATGATTGGGATAGTAGAAGGTGTTGCTTTAAGTATCTTTGGATACTATTTCGGAAGTGCAGTAAAGAAAGACAATAAGGCGTAAGTGCAGTCAAATCACTACACTTTTATAAGCTAGGGGTTATTTTTATTTTCGTAAATTTGCATAAACTATTTATGGATGTCTAAAATTAGCTCATACCCCAGGGATACTGTAATAACGCCAGATGACATTCTCATTGGCTCAGACGGGGATAATGCATATATAACCAAGAACTTTTCTGTTAAAAAATTCTTAGAATACATTGAGGATAACGGAAACTTTACTCAAGATACTTTTGTATACCCACAACTCACACCATCCGCTACATGGATTATTAATCATGACCTAGGAACATTTCCATCAGTAACAGTAATAGATTCTTCAGGAAACAAAGTTTTTGGGGATATATCATACACAGACGCTAACACAGTAACACTAACATTTTCAGCTGCATTCACAGGGACAGCTTATTTAAACTAAAGAAACATGGCACAGAACTTTTTATCAAGCATTAACTTAACTAAGAATGAGCTCCAGAATGCAAGGATTCAAAACTTAGCAACAGCTCCAACATCACCGGTAGCTGGACAAATTTATTTTGACACTTCTGATAGTACGTTTAAGTATTACGATGGAACAGCTTGGATCTCTGTTAAGGATGGAGATATTACCTCTGTTATTGCTGGAGCGGGTTTAACTGGCGGAGGAACAGCTGGAGATGTAACACTAGATATTAACCCAGATAACTCTACATTAGAGGTAAACGCCGATACTCTTAGAGTAAAAGTTTCAGGAATTACTTCTAACGAGCTTAACTCAACAGGGGTAACAGCTGCAACTTATGGTTCTGCTACAGAGATTCCTATTGTAGTAGTTGATCAAGATGGTCGTATCACTTCTGCTTCTACGGCATCAGTGAGCTCCGACTTAAATATTGCTGGGGACACAGGTACAGATGCGGTAAGCCTTCTTAATGATACGTTAACAGTATCTGGAACGACTAACGAGATTGAAACTGCTGTAACGGACAACACTATTACTATTGGACTTCCTAGCGATGTTACGATTGGAAACAACTTAACAGTTAGTGGAAACTTAACAGTAAGCGGAACGCAGACTACGGTTAATACTGAGACGATTCTTTTAGCTGATAATATTATTACTTTAAATAGTAATGAAACTGGAACTCCTTCTCAGAGCGCAGGTATTGAAGTAGAAAGAGGGACAACAGATAATGTATCTCTTTTATGGAATGAGACTACCGACAAGTGGCAAATAGAAATTGCTCCTGGAACATCTCAAAACATTGCTACAGAAGACTTTTTGTCTGCAAGAACATATGCAGCAACTATCACAGGCACAGCCACGGTTTCTCATAATCTTAACACTAAAGATGTAATTATTCAATTATACGATACAGTAACAGATGAAACTGTATTTTCTGACGTAGAAAGGGCTTCTGTTAACTCAGCAACCATTACCTTTGCATCAGCTCCAACAAACCCTATTAGAGTGTTGGTTAGTAAGATTGGATAATAAAAAATAATATAAATGGCAGTTAAATTTAAGAATTCTATTAATATTAACGACCAGTATACCTTCCCTTCAGTGGTTGGTACAGATGGTCAGTATTTATCAATAACAGACGCTGCCGCTGGTACACTGGATTGGACAAGCATAGGCGACATAGACGGGTCTAAATCAAACTTTGTTTACTACGACGCTAAAAACTCCACGGGTTCAACTATACCTATTGGAACAGCTGTTATGGCTGTTGGGACTGACGGAAACTCGGGGCATATATTAATAGCTCCGATGAATGCTAATGGCTCCGTAGAAGCTAAGTATTTTATAGGTGTTACAGATACTGCTATAGCTAATGGCGTTATTGGTAAGGTTGTTCACTTTGGAACTATTGATCAGGTTGATACGACTGCTTTTTCAGATGGAGATGTACTATGGTGCGATCCAACTAATCCAGGCGGGTTCACAACAACTGAACCTATTGCACCAGCAGTCAAATTATCTACTGCAATTGTTTTAAACTCTGCAACTAATGGAAAGTTATTAGTTAGGGTTCAAGGTAATGAAGGAATTCATGAATTGCACGACGTAAAACTTACTAGCATAGCAGACGGGGAGTCACTGGTATGGGATTCAGCTAATGGATATTGGAAGAACGCAAATAGAGTGGATGGTTCTGGTACAACAAACTATGTACCTAAATGGACAGGCGGAGATACTATTGGGAATAGTGTTATTTATGACGATGGAACGAATGTTGGTATTGGAACGACTAGTCCTGTTACTAAACTTCAAATTAGCTCTACAATGTCCTCGTCCCCTACTTCTAATATATTTTTAGATGTAGATGGTACAAATGCTGCTGGCGGTGGAGGCTCTGTAATTTTTGGTACCTCTGCTTCTTTGGGGTCTTCTAATTCATACAATGCAAAAATCTCTGGTGTTAGAAGTTCAAGCGATGACGGCTCCTCCGACCTACTTTTTGCAACAACATATGTTAGTACATCTACTTCCCCTATAACTCGTCTTACTATTAAAGATAACGGTAACGTAGGTATAAATGAATCTAACCCTATTACAAAACTTGACATAAATAGTGGATTTGCAAGAACAGTAAATGCTAAAACATATAGCCAATTTTTACATACTAACGATACAGATGATTTTCAAGTAGGATTTGCTACTGCTATAAAAGGAGGTGCAACTTCAGCTGATAGATACGTTTCTTTAGAAGCAGCAACTTATCAAAAATCAACAAGCACATATTCAGGTGGAATTGATTTAGCTTTAAATCCTTTAGGCGGAAACGTAGGAATCGGAACGAATAGCCCTAGCGAAAAATTAGAAGTTGCTGGTAATATACTTACCACTGGTGATATTACAATTGACAACGCTAGTGGAGACCCTTTTGTGAAGTTAAAAACCACTAATCAAGAATACGTTATAAGAATAGACCAATCAGATGGTGAAAAGTTTCAAATTAGAAACATAACTGGCGGCACTACTGATTTTGTCATTGATTCTTCAGGTAATGTTGGAATCGGGACGACTACACCTAATTCTGGATATAAATTAGATATATCAGGTAACCTAAAAGCATCTGGAAATATAGTAGGAGGTAACTTCTATAATGCAGGTGCAAATTATGTATTTGGTTTATCTACAACCGAAGGAGAGTATATCAACAGAACTGGAAATGATATTAGAGTCTATGCAGGAGGGTCTGCAAGGTTAACTGTTGATGGAGATGGAGGCAACGTAGGTATCGGAACGACTAGCCCTGGTGAAAAGCTAACTGTTAGCGGTAACGGAAGATTTAGTAACGGTTCTGCAGGTACGCTTGAAATTAAACACAATTACGGTTATCACCAACCAAACTGGGGTATTAAATTAGATGGAGACGCAGGCACAACTGGCGGCTATCTATCTCAATATCTTAATTTAGGTGGTTTTGCTCTTGAACAAGGTGGTACTTATTATGGTGGCGGACCTTGGAAAACGGATGCTAATTCTACCTCCTATTCATCTGTTAACGGGGTAAATGGTACAATTGTTTTTTATACCAATACTTCGCTTACAGCTAATACACCTTTTTCCCCCAGCGAGAGAATGCGTATTGACTCTTCAGGAAATGTAGGTATTGGGACGACTACTTTTCCTACTACTACTATTGGAGAAAGAGAACTTTTAGTTCAGGGAGCAATCGTTAGTAAGCCTCCTGGAATTGATGATTATTATTCTTATTTAAAAAGTAATTGGGCATCTGACGGTGCGTTTGAATTAGGTATTCAAGGAGATGATGTTAATCATAAGCTTATAACCACAAGCAATTATTACAATGGAACTCAATTAAACTTCCATACATCTGACCAAAAAAGAATGGTTATAGACGCAGGCGGTAACGTAGGAATTGGGACGAGTAGTCCTGCTGATTTACTTCATATAAATTCAAATACAAGTGATGCAAGAATGATTCTTGATTCAGCAGCAGGATTTGATGGAGAATTAAAATTCTTTGAGAATGGTTCTGCTAAATACGCTGTTGGATACGACGCAGGAACGGCAAACTTTGTAATAGGTACTACAAATGTAGATACAAACCAAAGATTAGTTATCACTTCAGCAGGCAAAGTAGGAATTGGTACAAATAATCCTCAACATAAACTCCAAGTTGAGGATAATCTTAGTTCAAATGTAAATGTTCGCATACATAATGCAGGTTCGAGTTTAGGTTCTACTGCATCTTTATCAATAGACACTACGGGTAACAATTTTGCTATTATAAATTATCCTGACGCAGATACCTCAAATACAAATAGAACAGATTTTATTTCAACCGCTGGTGGTTCTTATTTTACTTTTTCTACTGGCTCCTCAGAACGTATGCGTATTACCTCCTCAGGCAACGTAGGTATCGGAACGACTAGCCCTAGTGTTAAATTAGAAATAGGAGCTGCTAACGATGGTGATGTAGTAGCTAGACTTACCCAAGCATACGAAAGAGTAAGACTTCACAATTTTGACCTACTTGGATACGGTGATGGACATCTTTGGATGCTTGGTAATAACAGTTATACATCTATTGTCTTAGGAAATAGTTGGGATTGGGATAGACAAGTTGAGTTTAATTACATTTCAGGTACTACAGGTTCAGGCGATGGATTACTCACTATTGGTCAAACCCAGAAGAATAATACAAATTATACACACGGAGTAACGAGATTTTACACAGCAGGCTCTGAACGTATGCGTATTGATTCTTCGGGTAATGTAGGTATAGGAACGACAAGTCCTTCTCATAAATTACAAGTTATAACTAATGTTTCAGGTTGGGCTGGTTGGTTTGAAAACACCGCAAGTTCTAGTGGTGTTATAGTTACTGCTGGAACTGATAGTGGTGATGCCCCACTTTTAATAAGAAAACAAGATGGAACTGAATTATTCAGCGTTAGAGGAAATGGAACTTCTTGGTTCAACAACGGTAACGTAGGAATCGGAACGACTAACCCTGTGGGGAAACTAAATGTTGCTCTACCCGCTGATAGTGATGGAAATGTTGCGGCTTGGAGTTCTAATCAAGTTGTTTTTACTAGAGGAGGAACAAGTACTTCACTAGGTTTAGGTTTTTCTGTAAACGATGCAGCTAACTCCACTACAATATCTTCTTTAACTCCAGCTATTACTTGGTCTGATTTAGTTTTTAGAGCAAAAAATCACTCTTTTTACGGTAATGGTAGTATTTTATCTATGTATCTAAACTCTTCAGGAAGTGTAGGTATAGGTACGAGTAGCCCGAATGCTAAGTTTCAGGTTAATACAAGCGACCTAACAAAATTTCTAGGCACTAACGCGGACTATGTATCTGGTAGCAGTGGAAGTGGTGTTTTAATAACAACTGGTGCCTCTACTGGAAACACATACTCTCAGATATATGCATTCCAATCTGGAAATACAGCATATGCAAATCTTGTAGTTCCTGGTGGTAACGTAGGAATCGGAACGAATAGCCCGAGTGCTAAAATGCATATTTACAATGGAATAGGTTCTGCTGCCACTTTATTAAAGCTACAAACAAATTTTAATAGCCCATCTGGAAACAAATCAATAGTTTGGAGTGACTCAGCGTCGGACGTTGCAAGAATTAGTGTAGATTATACCGCTCCAATGTGTAAAATGCGATTTGGTTCAATTTACAATAGTGGTTTCAATACAGGAGACGCAATGGTTATTCAAGGTGACGGCAACGTTGGGATTGGGACGACTTCGCCTATTGTTAAGTTGCACACTAGAGTAAGCTCTTCTGGTACGGGTTTAATGTTGGAAAATTCAGCAGGAGGTGGAGGTGCTTATGTTGATTTAGATTTTAATACATATAACACCGCTCAAGCTGGATTTGCAAATGCAGCAGCCAGTATTATTGATAACGCAGCTTTTGGTGGAGACATTACCTTTAGAGGTAAGACATCGGGTATAGGTAATACTCAAAATGAATTGATGCGTATTGAAGCTACTGGTAACGTAGGTATAGGGACGAGTAGCCCTGCTGCTAAATTAGAAGTTAATGGAGATACAAGTTTAAGAGCAAACTATAAACTATATTTTGGGCAATCTAGTACGTCTCTTGGCTCTTGGACAACAAGAATGTATGCAAACGGAAGCGAGCATAGATTTAATGCCAACACCTTTGTTTTTAATAATGAAGGATACGGTTCTACGGAGTATATGCGTATTGATTCTACGGGCAAAGTGTTAATAGGGTACACTACTGCGGTTAACAGTGCAGGTTCATTGCAAGTAGATGGGTATATAGATATTGATCACGATAAAGCATTTAGGCTTTACGATAGTACCTTCATAGGCGGGTTTGGAAACGGTATATGGGCTTCAGGTTTAGAAGCATATAGAGATGATGCAGCAGTTTATGCGGTAAACGATTTATTACTAATGGCAGGAAATAATAATACACCTGCCGCTATAATTTTAGCAAACGGCAACGTAGGAATTGGAACGGGCAGCCCTCAACATAAATTAGATGTTATAGGAGCAGTTAGTTCCACATCACAGATGAGAGCGCCAATCTTCTACAACTCTGCTAACACTGGGTATTATTTAGACCCCGTAGGTACATCTAATTTAAATAATGTAACTATTAATGGTACGTTAAGTGGTATAGATGCTGGCGATGTGGGGGCAACTCCATATGACCACATCCGTTCATTAGGAACTCAGGCATTTACAAATGGTTCAAATCCAAGTATAACAACTGCTCAAATAATTTCCGAAATGGAAAATGATGGGGCATTTGACTCATATAGTTCAGTATTTAAAACTTCTTGGAGTTATTCTGGAAATTACAATTTAACTGATGCTGGTAGATTTACTGAAACTGCTGGTTCATCTTGGATAACTTGGACTGATAATTCATCAGATTCAACAAGAGGAAATATTACTGCATTAGCAATTGCACCAACCACTGGTGGTTCTGCTGGTAAGGTATTTATCTATAATGACCAAAGTAGTAATTATTCGCCAGGTTGGAGAGAAGTATGGACTTCTACTTCAGATGGAGATGGTTCTGGTTTAGATGCCGACTTATTAGATGGGTTGCAAGGTTCACAATTTCTACGTTCAGATGTAGACGATACGGCTAGTGGAAACCTAACATTTACGGGAGCGGCTAACTTTACTAATCCTAATAACCAATTTAGTGGACATTTGTATTACAACCCACACGATGCAAATGGTAATCATTATCCTCACTTTAGAGATGGTAGTAATGCGAATGGCGTTAATATAAATTGGAGATTATTTAGCGGTCAATCTTTAATAACTCATTATTGGAATTATACCGATACAAACTTTGCAAATTCACTAAGAAGTACGGTAGATATGAGAGCGCCAATATTCTACGACTCTGACAACACTAACTATTATTTAAATCCCGCTAGTACGTCTGTTTTAAATGAATTGGATGTTTTGACTATTCAAAGATGGTATAGACCAGGAGGTTTAGCCCATCAAAGAGTTGATGCAAGGCTTGATGGAACTGACCAAGCTAGAAGTCATTGGTACGGAAAAAACGATACGGGTGGTACGTCTAACTTTAAGCACGCTTGGTATGACGGAAGTAGTTACATTAATGTAACAGCAGCTTCTGGAGCTATAACATTTGATAGAAGCGGTGGCACCGCTGATATAATTGCTGACGGTTCTTTTAGAGCGCCAATCTTCTACGACTCTGATAACACTACATATTATTTAGACCCTGCGAGTACGAGTGATTCAGCTTTAAAAATTAGGGGTGGAGCATTGTTTGGCCCAAATACTACTTGGGGAAACTATTTGATGGTGGGAGGAAACGGAAGACAGGGCTATCTTAATGATGCTTCTACAGCTTCGGTTACAACGACTAACGGGAACCTTCATTTAGATTCTTCCTCTGGAAAGGCAACTTATATAAATTACTATGATGGCATTAAAACTTATTTTGGTAGTGGGAATGAGTCTATAGTAGGCGAAATACTTAGTGATGGAAGTGCTAGATTCCCTATATTCTACGACTATAACAACACTTCTTATTATTTAGACCCTGCGGGGCAGTCTAGGCTTGGCAATATAGAAAGATTAACTCATTCTACAGGTTTCTTAGTAGGGTCATTTAACACAGCTGGAGAAAACTCTACAAAAACAAACCCAATATACACCATAGGTAACAACTACAAACCAACCGACACATCATTATCAGATATGTATGGTATTGGTTACACCCATACAAACGCATCGTTTGTTTCACTCACTGGAGCAAGTCAATGGGGTATGTACGTTGCCGCTGATGGTGATGCTAGAGTTTGGTTAGATGGTACATCTGGAAATATATCAGCTAAAGGTTCATTGTACGCGTCTAGTCATTACGACTCTGAAAACACTGGTTATTATTCAGACCCTGCGAGTACGAGTAATTTGAATGCCGTAAATGTAAATTCATTATATTTAAGCAGAGAAGAATCAGCTTTAAGGGGAATAAGTTGGTATAGTCCTTCATATAAGACTTGGACTGAATATATGTCCCCAGCGGGGGCCACCAGTTGTGGGCCATCAGCAAATATTACAGCTCCTGCTGGCGCAATTGTAACTAATTGGGCTCAAAGAACTTTTATAGAAAATGTTGGGGGTTATGGTTGGACTTGGGAATCGGGAACAAATAGCGGCCAACCATCTGTTGTTGCTGAAATAAGGTCTTCTGACGGTTTAGCGCAATTTAACGGTGGGGTTAGAGCACCCATCTTCTATGATTCAAATGACACTAATTATTATGTAAATCCTAACGGGCAAAGCATATTAGCATCAAATTTAAGCTTTGGTAGGCCTGGCGCTGGATCAAATACTCAGGGCAGGTGGCTTTCTATAGAAGGAAATGCAGATGGGGGCGGAGAAGGCTCTAGCCGATTATTCTTTGCGGAACACAATTCTACTACAACTTCAATGGATAACTATGGTATGTCTTTTGGATATAGAGGAGGGTCTACTTCAATAACAACTGCTGCTGGCAATTCTTGGAGTGGATTAGCGGATATTGCTAATGGTGCTTGGGGGTTATGGGGTCACGATAACAATTTAGGGGGTAACTTAGCTATGTGGGGGCCAAGAAATGGAACTTATGTTCAAGCCCAAGGTAATTTTAGAGCACCACTCTTCTATGATTCTAACAATACTGGGTATTATTTAGACCCAAATGGTATTTCAAACCTAAATCAAGCTAGATTTTTAGCGGGTATTTCTGTTAATTCAGGGACTTCATCTACTGCTGGATATGGTGTATCTCTTTACGGTACTCAAACGGATTCATTTCCAGCATACGGATTGGCTTTTACTGGAACGGCTACACAAGGAACACACGGCTCTGTAACAGGTACTTGGGCTACTTATTTCACTATGAGTGGGAATGCGAATAGGGGGTGGATATTTAAACACGAAACAAATCGAGTAGCTAGTATTTCTGGAGCTGGAAACGCTAGTTTTAATGGAGATGTAATTGCATACTTTTCAGATATGCGATTAAAAACAAAATTAGGTAATATAGAAAATCCAATAGAAAAGATACA
>Ga0209136_1001922_pt1 | contig 13069 bp, 7 predicted proteins | sample SaaInl0LU_22_DNA_FD_184640 | JGI IMG/M metagenome (GOLD analysis project Ga0209136, IMG submission 184640) | Marine microbial communities from expanding oxygen minimum zones in the Saanich Inlet - ESP_90LU_22_DNA (SPAdes) (version 2) | ecosystem: Environmental > Aquatic > Marine > Intertidal zone... | reverse complement strand
GTTTTCTGCATTTTCTCCCCATTTTAGTTTGATGATTGCAGAACGCCCACCAATAGGATTTGCAGAACCATGTAAAATTTGAGCAGTAGTTGTTCCTCCAGAAAGATTTCTATAAATATTAATGTCTTTAGGATCTACAACATCTTCTATAGTTACTTCTGCAGACGAGTTTTGTGCTCCTTCATTAACAGCAGATGTTGCTATATGAGAATGCTCATCTACAATACCAGCAGTTAGGTGTTTACCTGTTCCATCAATTTCTTTGGCACCTCTTGCTCTCAGGTTTTTGCCAATTTCTGCAATTTTACCATTTTTTAAAAGTACATCTGTATTTTCTAAAATTCCAGCATCTTCACTTGTCCAAACAGTTACATTTTTAATTAAAAGTGTTTCTTGTTTAGGTTGTACGTAATTACCAAAGCCCATATTAGGATAGCTTACAGGCATTACAACAATGTCATCTTTTTTAGATTTTTTACTACTTTTCTTCTTTTTAGCATCTTTCTTAACTACTTTACTTGCAGACCAAGAAGTTTCGTTTCCTAAAATGTCAAAAGCAGTACCTTGCATTGCATTAGCAGTATTAATGATTTTTCCAATCATTCTTGTGTAGCCATTTTCTTCGTTTAAAGTGATTTCAATCCAATCATCTTTAAAAGAAAAATTAGATTTTATTTTTTTATCACCTAATTTAATGCTTCCAGATTGTTTAGCATCTTTACCAGAAATGGTTAAATCGTAATTTTTATTGTGAACATATAACATGTAACTTCCTGTAATATTAGGAATATTCATGTCATTTATTACATTTTTATTACCTTGAACCCAATTTTCATATAAGGTAGTTTTGGCATCAAAAATATCACCAGATGTAATAATAAAATTGGCATAACTACCTTCATTTAAATTACCAATAGCATTGTTACCAATAATTGTTGCAGGAATGGTAGTTAAAGCTTCTAATGCTTTTTCTTTATCAAAACCATATTTAATAGCTTTTTGTAAGTTTTTATGAAAAGATTTTACAGATTTTAAAGAGTGCGTAGTTAAAGCAAAATTAACTTCATTTTCTGCTAACGCCTTTAAGTTATAAGGTTCTTGATTCCACTTACGCATATCTCTTAAAGAAATTTGTTGCGCTAAAAGCGGATTAGAAACATCATAAGCATTGCTAAAATTGATAGGAATGATAAAGTTTGCATTTGTAGATTTGATGTCATTTATTCTTTCATATTCATCACCACTACCAACAATTGTATACTGAATTCCAAATTCATCACCCACTTTATCTGCTCTTATGGCATCTAAATGATTGTTGGTTTCAAAAATTTGAATCAAATCTTTATTTTCATTTAATGCTTTTAAGGCTAAATCCTTATTTTTCATGTTTCCTTTTGCATACCAATCAGCATCTAAGTATACTTGTCTTAATAAAGCCATAGCCCCCATTCTTGAACTTGGATAGGCTTGTCTAGAAGTAAGACTTTTAGAAAATGATAAATACTGAGCAGATTTTGTGTCTAAAATTCTGTAGGCATCTGTAGCATTCGGATTTAAAGCAATTAGCAATCCATTTCCACGAATAATACCATCTGGCATGTGTGTATTTACTACACCAAAACCAGCACTTATTAGAGATTTTGCTTTTTTAGTATCAAAAGAAAAATCTTTTAAAGGGTTTACATCTGGTCTAATATGGTCGTTCCAATAATAGCCTTCTCTAGACGCATTATATTGTGTAACTCTAGAATTTCCAGAGGCTCTTTTTGGTTTTTTTATTCCAAAATCAGAATAAATATCAATAAAAGAAGGATAAATGGTTTTACCAGATACATCGATCGTTTCAGTTCCTGTCGGAATTTTTACGGATCTACCAACGCCAATAACTTTTCCGTTTTCAATTAGTAGAGTTCCTTTTTTAATTACCTTTTGGGGTGTTACATAGATAGTTGCATTGGTAAACGCAACTATAGAGATTTGTGTTGTTTTTACTCCAGAATCTGTAGGGAAATAATCTTGCGCATACACAATTGTAAACGACAAGAAAAAGAGTAAGAAAAATAGTTTTTTCATATGGTTAGTATTATTTGAATTAGCTATAAATTTATTGATATGCTTTTTGATAGCTGTTAAAACAATTTATTTTAACATAAATTTAATAACTATGTGCTTATGGAAGTTTCTCAAAATAAGAAATCAATAAATCCACAACATAGTTATAAGACTCGATTCCTTTTTCTTGTTTATTGGCTTTTAAATAAGCATTGTAGCCTTTTTTTACAATGGGTTCAAACGGATTTTTATAAGCTTGCCAAAAGAGATAACTCGCTCTAAAATCTTTAGAAATACCTTTATTTATTGTACTCCAAAGTTCTTTAGATAAATCAGGATTTCGTTTTCTAACTTCAGAAATGCAATAGGCAAAAGCCATTCTGTAGCTTGCATATTTAAAATATATATTATCATTATAATTAGCAGCTAAAAAACCCACAAAATTAGCTTCGTTTTCTGCTGCATAACCAATTTGATGTGCCATTTCATGACAAACAGTTGTTGGGTAGCTTGTTTTTGGAACTCTATCATTTACTTGTGCTTCTCCCGTTAACGGATTTAAATAACCAGAAGTGCCATTATAGGTTTGCAACAAACTCATTAAAGAACTTTTTACAGATTTGTGATGGTATTTTAACTGCGGAAAATCTGTTTCTAAGTTTTTATAACCCAAAACAGCCATTGCATACATTTCCTTTTGTTGATATGGATTGGTCACTTTTACAGTGTCATTTTTTGTGATTTTAAAATGATAATCATTCAGTTTTTTCAATATGGTTTCTGTAACTTTTTTTAGCTGTGCTGTTGTATATTTTTTTTGTTGATATTCTAAGTTATCAGCCAAAGGTTTTCTGTAATAATTTAAGCCCCAAAACAGATAAAAACAACCATAAATTATTGATAAAATTGCTGTAAAATAAATAAATTTTTGCAGAAAATTTTTAAAACGATTTTTTATCAATAAATACAAAGCGCGCACAAATATAAATAGGAGGAAAGCGATTAAAACATCACCTACAGAAAAAGGAATCCAACCCAAAAGTATTCTAAAAAAAGAGGAGATATAAGGATAAATTCCATTAGAATAATAGGTTTCTATAAACTCAGGATTTTTAGACGCTAACTGCACTAAAAAAATCTGAACAGGAAGAAAAACAGTTAAAAGAAGATGTTTTTTTTTAATTTTCATTTGCGTAAAAATAACAAATCAATTTATAAGTTGATTGGTTATTAACAAGATAATAACAATTTAGTTTACAATATTTGTGTACAAATAAAAGTTTTAAAAAATAGATATCTAACCAAGTAAAAAAGTACATTTGTGACCATGGAGAAAACGAATGCAATCACCCAAAAAAAAATAGATAAAAGTAGAATTATAAGCCTCGAGAAAGGTAAAATTCCACCACAAGCAGTAGAATTAGAAGAAGCTGTTTTAGGGGCTATGATGATTGATAAAAAAGGTATTGATGATGTCATAGATATTTTACATTCAGATGCTTTTTATGATGTAAAACATCAAGAGATATATGCTGTTATTTATGAATTATTCCAAAATTCGCAACCCATAGATTTACTTACAGTTTCTAATTTATTAAAGAAAAACGGTAAATTAGAAATGGTTGGTGGCGATTTCTACTTGATTCGTTTAACACAAAAAGTAGCCTCTTCTGCACATATCGAATTTCATGCAAGAATTATTTTACAGAAATACATTCAACGTAAATTAATCTCCATTTCATCAGAAATTATAGAAAGCTCTTATGACGAGTCTACAGATGTTTTTGATTTGTTAGATGAAGCAGAAGGAAAATTATTTGAAGTTACTCAAGGAAACTTAAAAAAGAGTTCAGAAGATGCAGGTTCTTTAGTAAAACAAGCTTTAAAGAAAATTCAAGAAATTGGAAATCAAGAAGGAATGTCTGGTTTGGCAACAGGTTTTACTAAACTAGATGCACTTACTTCTGGTTGGCAACCTTCCGATTTAATTATCATTGCAGCAAGACCAGGTATGGGTAAAACTGCCTTTGTAATATCAATGGCAAAAAATATGGCCATCGACTTTAATCATGCTGTAGCCGTTTTTTCACTAGAGATGTCTTCTGTACAGTTAATAACCAGGATGATTTCTTCAGAAACTGGATTGACTTCAGAAAAATTAAGAAAAGGAAATTTAGAACCACATGAATGGGAGCAATTAAACGTAAAAGTAAAACGTTTGTCTGATGCACCTATTTTTATAGATGATACCCCATCACTTTCTATTTTCGATTTACGAGCAAAAGCAAGACGTTTGGTATCGCAACACAATGTAAGAATTATTGTAATTGACTATTTACAACTAATGACAGCTGGTGGTAATGGAAAAAGTGGAGGAAATAGAGAGCAAGAAATTTCTACCATTTCTAGAAACTTAAAAGCTTTGGCAAAAGAATTATCTGTACCAGTTATTGCACTTTCTCAATTATCACGTGCTGTAGAAACACGTGGAGGAAGTAAAAGACCTTTACTGTCTGACTTACGTGAATCTGGTGCCATTGAGCAAGATGCAGATATTGTAAGCTTTATTTTTAGACCAGAATATTATGGAATGACAGAATGGGATGATGATGAACATACACCATGTGAAGGACAAGGAGAATTTATTGTGGCAAAACACAGAAATGGTGGTTTGGATAATATTCGTTTGAAATTTACTGGACATTTAGCAAAATTCTCAGATTTAGAAGAAGGTTTCAGTTCAGAGTTTCAATCTTCTATGAATGCAGATTTTCCTGATGATCCTTTTGCAGGAGAAGGCGGTGTAGATCCCAAAGATGCTTTTGGTGATGAGGATACAGATGTTCCTTTCTAGAATATTAAATAAATTATAAAATTATAGAAATACACAATTGCTTTATAGGAATTGTGTATTTTAGTTTTTGATATGAAAAAACGCTTAACAATACTTACATTTCTATTAATTTCTAACTCAATTTGGGCATCTTTTATTTATGTTTCTATGAGTAATGATAATCAAAAAAACCATTTAAAAGCTTACGGAATTGTCTACTACTCATTAGAAGCAGGCTTAAAATCTAAATGGTTGTTAAATTATGATGGAGGCGCTTTTTTAATTGAAAACAATAAACTTATAGAAAACGAATGTAAAATTAGAGGCGTTTCTTATAAAATAATTTCTGATGCAAAAGCACAATTAATTCTTCAAGAAATAGCTTCACCATCTTCTAATCAAGATGCCGTAACCTTAGAAAAAGCACCAAAAATTGCAGTGTATTCACCAAAAGACAAAATGCCTTGGGATGATGCTGTAACCATGGTATTAACCTATGCAGAAATTCCTTTTGATGTGGTTTACGACAAAGAAGTTTTAGAAGATAAATTGTTGTTATACGAATGGTTACACCTGCATCATGAAGATTTTACAGGACAATATGGGCGTTTTTACGGCTCTTTTAGAACTGCACCTTGGTATATAGAAAGCAAACAAAGAGCAGAAAAACTAGCCACAAAATTAGGCTACCGTAAAGTATCTGAAGAAAAATTAGCAGTTGCAAAAAAAATAAGAGATTATGTTGTGGGTGGTGGTTTTATGTTTGCCATGTGCTCTGCTACAGACAGTTTTGATATTGCCTTATCTGCAGAAGGCGTAGATATTGCAGAGGCTATGTTTGATGGAGATGCGTCTACACCAAATTATCAATCTAAAATCAACTATAATAAAACCTTTGCTTTTAAAAACTTTAGTTTAATTAAAAACCCAACAACCTATGAGTTTTCATCAATTGATATGACTCGTAAACGTAAAATACCAAAAACATCAGACTATTTTAATTTGGTAGAATTTTCTGCAAAATGGGATCCTGTACCTACCATGTTAACCCAAAACCATACAGTTTTGGTAAAAGGCTTTATGGGGCAAACCACCTCTTTTGAGAGAAATACCGTAAAAAGTAATGTATTAGTTTTAGGCGAAAACAAAGTAAATAGAGAAGCACGTTACATACATGGCACTAAAGGAAAAGGCATGTTTACGTTTTATGGGGGGCATGATCCAGAAGATTATACACATAGAGTAGGAGATCCAAAAACAGAACTAGATTTACATCCAACGTCACCAGGTTATCGCTTAATTTTAAACAACGTTTTATTTCCTGCAGCTAAAAAGAAAAAGCAGAAAACTTAATTTTATTTTATTTAGGCTATCTAACGGGCTTTTCTTTGCAATCTTTTGCCTAAAAAAAAGGCAAAAGGATTTCCATTTCAATCCCTAACGCTTAAACAAGCCCAATAAAACGTCGAAATATGTTGTGTTTAAAAACACCATTTACAAATAAAAAATAAAACTGTTGATAAATCTTCAATAAATACTTTAGAAATACATTTCAGTTTCATTCACTTTTGTATTTTTGTCAGTATAAATTAAATAAAAAAATGTCAACAACACAACAATTACAAGACTTTACACAACAAGTACGTAGAGATATTTTAAGAATGGTACACAAAGTAAACTCTGGGCATCCAGGAGGATCATTAGGCTGTGCAGAATTTTTTACTTGCTTGTACCAAGAAGTTATGGTTTATTCTACAAATTTTACCATGAATGGTAAAAATGAAGATTTATTTTTTCTTTCAAACGGACATATATCTCCTGTTTTTTATAGTGTTTTGGCACACAGTGGTTTCTTTCCAGTAGAAGAATTAGCTACATTTAGATTGATAGATTCTCGTTTACAAGGACATCCAACTACGCACGAAGGTTTACCTGGAGTAAGAATTGCTTCTGGTTCTTTAGGTCAAGGAATGTCTGTTGCTTTAGGTGCAGCTGCAGCTAAAAAATTAAATGGAGATGATAAACTAGTATATACATTACATGGAGATGGTGAGTTGCAAGAAGGGCAAAACTGGGAAGCAATTATGTATGCCTCTGCAAAAAAAGTAGATAATTTAATTGCAACTATAGATTTAAATGGAAAACAAATTGATGGTGCTACAGACGAAGTTTTACCAATGGGAAGCATTAGAGCAAAATTTGAAGCTTTTGGTTGGAATGTTTTAGACATTGAAAAAGGAAACGATATTGAAGCTATTTTAACCGGTTTAGAAGAAGCAAAATCATTAACAGGAAAAGGAAAGCCAGTTTGTATTTTATTGCATACAGAAATGGGGAATGGTGTAGATTTTATGATGCATACCCATGCTTGGCATGGTAAAGCACCTAATGATGAACAATTAGAAAATGCTTTGGCTCAAAACCCTGTAACATTAGGAGATTATTAGTGAAACTCGTTTTTAAAAAGTTGGCAGAACATATTTAAAATCGTAAGTTGCACTAATTCTAAATTTATTTCAGAATTTATAAAATTAAAGAGCTTTCCATTTATTTGAAAAGCTTTTTTTATGCTTTTATTTTGATTTGAACTGTAAGATTAGATTTATATTTACACTTAGTAAATTTTAAACCTTCAATAAAAAATATGAGAATAGGTATAGTATGTTATCCAACCTTTGGTGGTAGCGGAGTTATGGCAACAGAACTTGGTATGGCTTTAGCAGATAAAGGTCACGAAGTTCATTTTATAACCTATAATCAACCTGTTCGTTTAGATTTTTTATCACATAAATTACACTTTCATCAAGTTTTATTAGAAGAATACCCACTGTTTCAATACCAACCCTATGAGTTGGCTTTGTCTAGTAAAATGGTAGAAGTTGTTAGAAAATTTAATTTAGAAGTTTTACATGTACATTATGCAATTCCTCATGCATATGCCGCATATATGGCAAAGCAAATGTTAAAAGAAAAAGGATTAGATGTAAGAGTAGTTACTACTTTGCATGGTACAGACATTACTTTAGTGGGTAGTCATCCAACTTATAAAACTGCTGTAGAATTTAGTATTAATAATTCTGATGTAGTTACAGCTGTATCTAATAGTCTAAGAGAAACGACTAACAAACTATTTAACATTACAAAAAAAATAGACGTTGTTTACAACTTTATAGATACCAATAAATATAACCAAGACAATCAAGAAGAGTGTAAAAGAGTTGCTTTAGCTGCACCAAATGAGAGAATTCTAACACATATTAGTAATTTTAGACCTGTAAAAAGGGTAGAAGATGTTATACGGATTTTTGATAAAGTACATAAAGAAATACCTTCTAAACTTTTAATGATCGGGGAGGGGCCAGATAAAATTAAAGCAAAACAACTTGTTAAAGATTTAAAACTCTCTAATGCTGTTTTCTTCTTAGGAAACAGTACAGAGGTACCGAAAATACTTTGTTATTCAGATGTATTTTTACTACCATCGCAAACAGAAAGTTTTGGTTTGGCAGCTTTAGAAGCAATGGCAGCCAAAACGGCTATAATTTCTACCAATACAGGTGGATTACCAGAAGTTAATATACAAGGTAAAACAGGTTTTTTAAGCAATTTAGGCGATATAAATGATATGGCTAAAAATGCCATATCAATTTTAAAAGACGATAGTACTTTGCAAAGTTTTAAACAAAATGCCAAAGACCACACTAGAAAATTCTCTTTAGAAAATATTTTACCAGTTTATGAAGATTTATACAAATCTTGTTATTTAGCTAAATAACATAAACGCTTGCAATATTATACAAGTATTTTTAAAAAAATAGTAAAATAGAAAGTTTAATATGTATTTATAATACGGTTTTTAAATTCATATATTTATATTTATCTGTTGCACTTATTGCTTGAACTTAGAATTTGATTTTTTTTAAAAATAAACAATTATTTGGCTGCATTTAAATTTGATATTAATGAGTGTACATTTATTTTTAATAGTAATTTTGCAACTTCAATTTTAGAAAATGAACTTAACAAAAACCCAAGTTTTTACAATTTTAGCATTTTTATCTATTTATATTATTTGGGGCTCTACTTATTTATTTAATAAAGTTGCAGTTACAGAATTGCCCCCCTTTTTTTTGGCATCTATACGTTTTTCTACGGCAGGTATATTAATGCTAACTTTAGCTAAAATATTTAAGGCTTCTTTAAAAATTACTAAAAAAGAACTAAAAAATACAGCAATAGCTTCTTTGTTCTTTTTAATATTAGGTAACAGTGTATTTGTTTGGGCTTTACAATTTGTAGATAGTGGTTTTGCAGCCTTAATTGCTTCTACACAACCTCTTTTTGTTTTGCTAATACTACGAATTTTAGATCAAAAACCCATGCAGAAAAAATCTATTATTGGGGTTTGTTTGGGTATTTTTGGTATGTATTTACTCATCAGTCAGCAAGAGTTAGTAACTTCAGAGAATACTCTTTTAGGAATTCTAGTTATGATGGGTTGTGTTTTAGGGTGGAGTTATGGTAGTGTTTTTGTTTCAAAAGCAGTTTTAATTAAAAACTCTTTGGTAAGCACTGGTTATCAAATGGCTATTGCTGGTGTGGTTTTGGCAATACTAAGTTTACTTTTTCAAGAAACATGGACATCACCTTTACAATGGAGTACGAACGTACAAATCTCTATGTTTTTGTTAATCTCTTTAGGAGGTATAGTAGCTTTTACAGCATTTAATTACCTTTTAAAAGTAGTATCTACAGAAAAAGTGGCAACATCTGCTTATGTAAATCCTGTAATTGCACTTTTTATGGGTTGGTATTTTTTAGATGAAAAATTAAGTACTCAGTCTATAATAGCATCAGTTATATTATTAACTGGTGTATACTTTATAACCTCAAGAAAAAGAAGATAAATGCTATTTATTTTTTAGTTTTTAACTGGTAAAACCACCCAACAAACCAAAAATAGACAATGCTAAAAAAACCTCTAAATTTAATTTCTTTATTGCCAGCTAAAATGACATATAACTAAGTACTTTACATAATCTATAAATTTATTTATTATACTATTTATAGAGATAAGTTTAAAAGTCTTTTAAGTGATATTAGTTAAAATTGCTTTAAACATTATATTTTATAAACTGTTCACTATTTATATTATAATGTTCTGCGTTATGTAACTTGAGCTTTGGTTAAAAGTGAAAGTTGTTACTACAGTTTCTTTAAAAAATTTATTCCTAAAAGCTTCTTTACAATGTTAATGGAACACTTTTTATGCGACGACGTAGGAGGGAAGCGTAATGTGTGTGGAATGGGCTTTTGACTAAAATGGTTAGTTATTAAATCCGAGCATTAACTACTTTTCATAATTAAAAAATGACAAATATTAGTATAGTTTTTAATTGTAAGTTTGCACGATAAAAAGTAAAAATCTAAAAAATGAAAATTACCCTTACTGCAATTCTACTATTTGTAATAACCTTTATGCAAGCACAAGAAACCATTACCATTACTGGTCAGATTATCGACCAAGAAACAAAAGAAACATTACCTTTTGTTACGGTAGCAGTAAATGATGAAACTACAAATGAAATCGTAACAGGAACGATTACCGATGATTTTGGACGTTTTGAAATTAAAGATTTAGCAACAGGAAAATATATTGTAAATATCACTTATTTAGGATTTGAAACCGTACAACGTAAAATAGCATCTGGTGGATTAAACCCAATCTTTGACTTAGGAAAAATAGAACTAAAACCATCTGCTGAAGCTTTAGATGAAGTAATGATTGAAGCAAAACGAGCAACTGTTAATTCAGCACTAGATAAAAAAACTTTTAGTTTAGCAGATAACGTGGCGCAATCTGGTGGTTCTGTACTCGACGCTATGAAAACAATGCCTGGTGTTGCTTTTGACCAAGAAGGAAAAGTGGTCTTGCGTGGTAGTGATAAAGTGGTCGTTTTAATCGATGGCAAACAATCTAGTTTGACTGGTTTCGGGAATCAAAAAGGATTGGGCAATATTCCTGCATCTAACATAGAACGTATTGAAATCATAAACAATCCATCTGCAAAATACGATGCTAACGGTTTTGCAGGTATTGTAAATATCATTTACAAAAAGGAAAAACAAACCGGACTTAATGGTAATGTAGGCTTATCTTTTGGATTAGGGGCATTATCTAATAGAAAAGAAGATACACCAACAGATTTAGGTAGCTATTCGGTAAACCCAAAACTAATTCCTAGTTTAAATTTGAATTACAGAACCAAAAACCTCAATTATTTTTTGCAATCCGAATTCATCATCCAAGAAGCTTTACCAAACAATGAATTCACAACTAGAAACTATGATGATGGTAGCAATATCATATCGCAAGTGCCAGAAAATAGAAGACAGTTCCGTTCAATCATCACAGGTGGAGTTGATTGGGAGTTAAGTGATAATGATGCGATTACCTTTTCAGGAATGTTCGATAGGGAAAAACATATTGATACCTCACAAGTCGCTTTTATCAATCTCGATAATAGTGTGCGAAATCGCCTTTATACTTGGAAAGAAGAAGAAGTTACGAGTTATATCAACGTTACTGCCAATTACAAACATAATTTTCCACAAGCAGGACATTCGTTATCTGCAAATGCACAATACACAAGAGGTTTAGAAGATGAAAGCTACTTTTTAAATGATAGTTCTGCGGTTCGTATTGGACGAGATATGACCAACATTAGAGCTATTGAGCATACTACTAGTCTATCCACCGATTATGCGCGTGCATTGAGTAGTGGTAAAATTGAAGCTGGTGCAAAAGTGCGGTTTAGGAATTTACCTGTGGATTACAGGATAAATCGAGGAAATCAATCTATTATTTATCCAGATTTAGGCGATTTTTCAAAGTGGAAAGAAAACCTCTATGCATTCTACGGAAACTATCTTTTAGAAAAAGAACGTTTTGATGTCGAAGCTGGTTTGCGAGCAGAACAAACAGATATTTCTTATGAACTGGATCCACAAAATGCCTACTACCCAAGTAATGATAAATATGATTATTTTGAGCTATTTCCAAGCGTGCGATTTACTTATAAATTGAATGATAAAAACAAATTATCAATATTCTACAACCGTCGTGTGGATAGACCAGGCGAACCAGAACTACGTGTTTTTCCAAAGTACGACGACCCAGAATTATTAAAGGTTGGAAATCCCTATTTACGTCCGCAATTTACCAATAGTATAGAAGTTGCACATCGTTACAATTGGAGTTCTGGCTCATTATTTTCTGCTGTTTATCACAGACAAATTAAAGGTGCATATCAACGTGTTTTTAGTATAGACGACAGCAATCCAGATTATGACATTGTGAATAAAATTTATCAAAACACTGGCGAAAGCACTAATACAGGTATTGAATTATTATTCAGTCAAGACCTTTCCGAAAACTGGAAATTAACAGCAAGCACCAATATTTATCGAAATAGTATTGATGCCTATCAAGGAACATTATTATTTCCATTTGTAAGACCATTTACAATAGAAAAAACATCAAATACAGCAGGCGATTTTAAATTGTCAAGCACTTTTACGTTGCCTTTAGATATTGAAGCACAAATCACAGGGCTGTATTTTTCAAAACGAAATATTCCACAAGGCGAGGAGTTGGCGCGTTCATCCATAGATTTTGGACTTAAAAAGAGCATATGGAATGAAGCTGGAGAAATCACATTGTCTGCAAGCGATTTGTTTAATAGCTTTGGATTGCGTCAGCGAATAGATGGAGAAGGCTTTACAGCATTATATGAAAACTATTATGAAACACAAATTGTGCGATTAGGGATGAAATACAAATTCTAAAACTTAAGATTCTCTAAAACAAACTGGAAGAATTTTAATAAGTTGTTCTGAAAGATTAAATGAAATCAATCAAATATCCAGGTTTAAAATATATAACGCCTGATAATAGCATTATGTAAATAGAATATCGATATTAAACTTGGCCTCATAAAATTTTGGTTAAAACAATAGGAGAAGTGAGCGTCCATATTTTAGGGTTTAGTATTAAAGTTTCTTAAGAGTATTGATTGTGTAATTGATTTCAAAGCAATCTTAATGAGTTCTAATTTTTCCTAAAATATAGCGAATGAGCCGTTAATTGTTTCCAAAATTATATGCAGCCTTGATTTTTGTTTC
>Ga0209136_1001919_pt1 | contig 13079 bp, 7 predicted proteins | sample SaaInl0LU_22_DNA_FD_184640 | JGI IMG/M metagenome (GOLD analysis project Ga0209136, IMG submission 184640) | Marine microbial communities from expanding oxygen minimum zones in the Saanich Inlet - ESP_90LU_22_DNA (SPAdes) (version 2) | ecosystem: Environmental > Aquatic > Marine > Intertidal zone... | reverse complement strand
TGCATTGCTTTGTATTTTGGAGCTCCACTTAAAGTTCCTGCAGGAAAAGTATCACCTACAATCTCTATTGGATTACCCTTTAACTGACCAGAAACAGTTGAAACCAAATGAATGACATGACTAAAATATTGCACTTCTTTAAAAACCTCAACAGTTACTTCATCTGCATGTTTGCTTAGATCATTTCTAGCTAAATCCACTAACATTACATGTTCTGCAGTTTCTTTTTTATCAGCTGATAATTTTTTACCTAACTGAATGTCTTTAGCCATATCTCCAGTTCTTCTGAAGGTTCCTGCAATTGGATTTATAGTTGCTTTACCTTTTTGAATTTTTATCTGCGCTTCTGGTGATGAGCCCATTAATTTAAAAGAACCATAATCAAAAAAGAACAAATAAGGTGATGGATTTATTGAACGTAATGCTCTGTAAACATTAAATTCATCTCCTTTAAATTTTTGTTGAAATTGACGTGATAAGACCAATTGAAAAACATCTCCACGTTTGCAATGTGATTTTGCTTTTTTTACATATTCAATAAACTCTTCTCCTTTTACATTTGAAGTTTCATCTCCAACAATTTCGAATTTTTGAGTATTAAAGGCCTGTGCATCAATAATAGTTTGAATTTCTTTAATTCGAGACTCTGTACCTTCTTCAACATTCTCTATCAAAGTCATTTCATCATTAAAATGGTTGATAGCAATTATAAATCTGTAAAAACTGTATTGCATTAACGGAATTGCAGACGGAGCTTCTTCAACATTTAGCGTAATATTTTCAAAATACTGAACAGAATCATAAGTTGTGTAGCCATACAAACCATTAAATGATTTTAATTCAGTAGGGCAATCTAATTCAATTTGATTTGTATAGGTTTCAAAAATTGAATTAAAATTTCTTCCTATTTCTTTATTTTCTAACTCAATTCCTTTATGCGAAAAACTTAAATGATGATTTTCTGATTTAATTGTAATTACAGGTTCTATGGCAATAAAAGAAAAACTTTCTTCTTTACTATGATAATCTGAACTTTCTAACAACAATGTATTTGCATATTTATCTCTAAATCTCAAATACAATCCTACAGGAGTTATTGTATCAGCAATCTTAGTTTTCGAAAATGTTTTAAAATTAATTTTTTTCATTTTTTATAATTGAAAAAGGCTTATCGTGAGATAAGCCTTTTATTATATTTATATATATAGGTTTTTTTCTCACTTATTTAAATAAGAGAGTTCCACCACCATATATTTTGTTGTTTTTGCATTGAGTAGCAAATTTAGAAAGGCTTTTTTATTTGTACAAGAATTCTTTCATGTTTTTTGTTAAGATTAAAAATGAAAAATTATAAGTTTAAGAAAACGTTTTCGAACTTTCATTTTTATAAATATTCTTTCTTATTTATTACAAATTATTACAAATATTAATCATTATGTAAAATATTTGTATAAAAACTTGTTATTTTACATTCAGAATGAGTGTTTGAATTTGAATTTATTGAATTAATTTCAGCGCCAATAATTTATTTTTTAAATTATTGGTGTTTTCATTTAAAATAATCGAATAAAAAGTGTAAAAAACTTGCAAACGACTCAAATCTATCTATATTTGTCAGTAATTAATATTATATATGATTCGTAACAATAACAATAATAATTTCAATAATCCTGATTTTTAGGGAAGGAATTGTATTGTTTAAAATATATTAAAAACCTTCCAAAATATTGGAAGGTTTTTTCATTTTAAAAAAAGTCCAACATGAGTAAAATAATGACTGTAGACATTTTGTCTAGCATAAAAGGAGCTAAAGAATCTAAAGCTGTAAGTAAATTATTTGAAGCTATAAAGAATGCAAACACAAGTAAATATAGCTTCAACAATTTAAATAAAAGTGCTGTGTCTTTAGAAGATTTGAGGGATGATGTTGTTATAAACAGCTCAGCATTAGAAAAAAGCATTATCAAAGAGAACTTTCCAAAAGAAAAAAAAGGATACTTAGTTGTAAATAGAGTGATAGAGGAATAAATATGGAATCACAAATACACAAAATTCATCAACAATTGGTGAGTAAAGAAATTACATGTACGTCTTTAATTCAAGAAAAATTAAATGCCTTAAAAGAAAACACACACAATACTGTAAATTCTTTGTTAGATAAAATGGCTTTAGAATTAGCAGAAAGAGTAGATGTAAAAATTGAATCTGGGGCAGCAATTGGTTTATTAGAAGGTATCCCTTTTGGAATTAAAGATGTATATATGGTTCAAGGAACGTATACTACAGCTAGTTCTCAACTTTTAAAGAATTATAAATCTGCATATACAGCAACTGCAATTCAAAAATTATTAGATGCAGGTGCAATTCCTTTAGTAAAAGAAAATTGCGATAGTTTTGGCCATGGTTCATCATCAGAAAACACCATTTTTGGAGCCGTTAAAAATGCTACAAATCCTGAATTAGTTGGGGGTGGTTCTAGTGGTGGCTCAGCAGTAAATGTTGCCAAAGAACACACAGTTTTTTCTATTGGAGGTGATACTGGTGGTTCAATCAGACAACCAGCAGGATATAATAACGTCTATGGATTAAAGCCTACTTATGGTAGAATTTCAAGATTTGGATTAATGGCTTATGCCTCTTCAACAGATTGTGTAGGTCCAATTGCAAAATCAATAGAAGACATTAGAATTGTTGTAAATGTAATGAGTGGAAGAGATATAAAAGATCAAACTACTTATGAATCTAAAATAATTACTGAAGGTAATATTGCCAAAAACCAAGTTAAAACTGTTGGTTATTTTAAAAACTTCATAGAAAGTGATGCAATAAATCCAGAAATTAAAGAAGATTTTTTAAACGCTTTAGAAAGAATAAGAGAAAAAGGAATTCAAGTAAAAGAACTAGATTTCTTTGAAGCTGATACTTTAGTTTCTACCTATTACACTTTAGCCATGGCAGAAACAGCTTCTAACCTTTCTAGATTAGATGGCACAAATTATGGAAATCGAATTGAAGGTAAAAATTTAAAAGATACCTATTCCATAACACGTTCAGAAAATTTTTCTGAAGAAACAAAAAGAAGAATCGTTGGTGGAAATCAGGTATTATCTCAAGGTTTCTCTGATGAAATTTATTTAAAAGGACTGAATTTAAGAGATCAAATTGCTGCCAATTTTGAAAACGATTTTAAAGAGGTTGATATCATTTTATCACCTGTTACACCAAACACGCCACCTAAAATTGGCGATAGTTTAAAAGATCCATTAGCTATGTATTTATCTGATGCTTATACAGTTGGTTTTAGTTTAGGACAGTTACCTACGTTAACAGCACCACAAGGCACATCAACAGGAATTCAAATTACAGCAGCTAAAGATAATGATGAAAAAGTATTACAATTCGCTAACTTTTTAAATGATATTTTATAATGGAGTTAGAAAAATTAAATGAGCTTTTAAAGAAGCATGAGTTAGAGTTAGTGATTGGTTTAGAAACCCACGTTCGCTTAAACACAAAATCAAAACTATTTTGTTCATGTGCAAATCAAGAATCTGAACAACCCAATACAAATATATGTTCTATTTGCACTGGGCAAATGGGTGTTTTACCTGCTGTAAATTCAGCTGCAATAAAAAAAGCAATTTATTTTGGTAAAGCAGTAAAATCGACTTTTGAAAATGAAGTGATTTCTTGGGATAGAAAACATTATGAATATCCAGACAACCCAAAAAATATTCAAATTACTCAGTTTCATAATCCTATAATTCCTGATGGTCAAGTTTCTTGTTTTAGAAACGATGGAAGTCAGTTCACTGTAAATTTAACTCAAGTTCACATAGAAGAAGATGCAGCAAAATTGATGCACGAAAAGAAGGTGTCTTTAGTCGATTTTAACAAAGCAGGTGTTCCTTTAATTGAAATTGTTACAGAACCTTGTATTCGTCATATAGAAGATGCATCTATTTACGCTCAATACATTCAGAGAATTGTACAAAACTTAAAAATTTCTGAAGCCAATTTAGAAAAAGGAGAATTTAAAAGTGATGTTTCTGTATCACTTAGAAAAAAACATTCATATCAATTAAATCCTAGAACTGAAATCAAAAACTTGAACTCATTTAAGTTTATGATTGAAGCTTTAAAAGAAGAAGTTGAAAAACAACTGAACTATTATTTAGAACACAAAGAGTTTAGGCCAGATCAAACTACAGTATTATTTGACGCTGATTTAAAGCAAACCAAAACAATGCGTAAAAAGGAGTTTGAAGCAGATTATCGATTTATATCTGAACCAGATTTACCTTTTGTGAATATTAAAAGTGTAGTTGAAAGTATAGATGTTGATGTAAGCTCCTTACCTTTTGCTGTAGAATCTATCTTAATTAAAGGAGGTGTTTTACCTCAAGATGCAAAGTTTTTTACATCAGATGCTGTGCGTTCAGAAATTTTTATTGCTATAAATAATGTCATTAAAAATCCTTCTTTTGTGGCAAAAACCTTAGTAAATAATATTGCTGCAGATGAGTATGCAAATATTCATAGTATTACCCATTTAATTGAGATTTTTCAATTATTTAAGGAAGAAAAAATTACATCTGTTTTAGTTCAAAACGGAATTACGAGCTATTTAAAAGACAGAACTTTTGACTATAAGAAGTATTTTGATGAAAACACTATTTCAGAAAGCCAAATTAAAGATGCTGTAGCTAAAGTAGTTTCTGAAAATGAAGCTATTGCAAATGATATTAAAAAGGGTAACCAAGGAAAAGCAGGAATCCTAGTTGGTAAAGTCATAAAAATTATTGGCAAAGGTGCTTCTGGGAAAGTGATTCGTGAAGAGATTTTGTCACAAATTACTGTGGATAAAGACGGAAGTGTGAAGAATGAAGTTGGAAGTAACAAATCATCAACAAACAAACATCAACCAACAAACATCAACCAAGAGGAATTACCTAAAATTCCGATTGTAATTAAAGAACAATACAGAAGTCATGAAATTGTTCAACTTTCAGAATCGAATATTAATGAAGAAGTGACTTTGGCTGGTTGGGTAGCCAGCGTTCGTGATCATGGAGAATTGATGTTTATCGATTTAAGAGGTTCTAATAACGAGGTTTTTCAAGTTAGATTGAGTAGAGAAACTTTTCCGAATTTAGATGAATTAGTAAAGCTAAAACCCGAAACTGTAATTACAGTTAAAGGCATCATTGTTCAAAGAAAAGAAGATGATTATAACTCAAGTTTAAGAACTGGTAAAATTGAATTAGAAACCTCAGAATTAGAAATCTTAAACCTTTCTAAAACGTTACCTTTCGAAATTAAAAGAGCTACTAAAACTAATGAAACCACTCGTTTTCAATACAAGTTTTTAGATCATAGAAATGATAATGTTCGTAGCGCAATTATTAATCGTCATAAAGTCATAAAATTATTACGTGATATTTTAGATGAAGAAGAATTCTTAGAAATTGAAACACCTATTTTAACAGCAGGAACAGATGAAGGTGCAAGAGAATTTATTGTTCCAACAAGAAAACAAGCTGGTTCTTTCTACACCTTACCACAAGCACCTCAACAATTTAAGCAAATGTTAATGGTAGGTGGTTTTGAAAAGTATTTTCAAATTGCGCGTTGTTTTAGAGATGAAGATTCCAGAGGTGATCGTCAACCAGAATTTACCCAGTTAGATATAGAGTTAGCCTATGCAAGCATGCAAGATATCATTGAATTAAACACCAAAATGTTTAATGAAGTGGTTACAAAAATCTATGACAAAAAATGGATTTTACGTCCATTTGTAACACTTACTTACAAAGAAGCTATGGATAAATATGGTTGTGATAGACCAGATTTACGTTTTGGTTTAGAAATGCAAGACATTACAGAAATTGTTAAAGAAACTTCTTTTCAGGTTTTTAGCAAACCTATTGATGAAGGTGGAATTGTAAAATGTATTAAAGTTTCTGCTGCAGAGCATGGCAAAAAACGTATGTCTAAAGGTCAAATTGAAAACTTAACAGCAATTGCACAACAACATGGTTTAGGAGGTTTAGCGTATATTATTGTTAATGAAAATGATTTACAATCACCAATTATTAAGTTTTTAGGTGAAGATATTGCAGCTAATATTATTAAAGCAACCAGTGCAAAAGTTGGAGATATTGTATTCTTTTCTGCTGCTGATTATGCAACTGCAAACAAAGCTCTAGATGCTGTTCGTCAAGAAATGGGACGCATTTTAAAATTGATTAATCCTAAGGAATTAAGACCTGCTTGGGTTGTTGATTTCCCAATGTTTGAAAAAACGGATGAAGGAAGATGGACGTTTACACACAATCCTTTTTCTATGCCAGCAGTTTACGATTTGGAAAAACACATGAATGGAAATGATGATGAAATTGGTAGCATTATTGCCCAACAATATGATTTAATATTAAATGGTTACGAAATTGGAGGTGGTTCTGTTAGAGCACACAAATCAGAAATTTTAGAAGCAACGTATAGAAATATGGGCTACAATAAAGAAGAAATGATAAAAAGTGTAGGAACGATGTATAAAGCTTTTCAATATGGAGCACCTCCTCATGGTGGAATTGCTTGGGGTGTTGACAGACTTATGATGATTTTAGAAAAGAAAGCTTCTATTAGAGAAGTTATGGCTTTTCCAAAAACTGGAACATCAGAAGATTTATTATTTAATGCTCCTTCTCCTCTATCTGATAAAAAAGTAGAAGAAATGAATGTAAAAATTATGAGATAAGTTTTATTTTTGATTCAATTTCATATTTAACAATTAAAAAATCTCGCTTTTGCGAGATTTTTTAATTTTCTAAAATAACCGACTTATTAAAAATAACAAACATCTAAAATAAAACTATTTTTAGACGGTTTAAGACACTTTTTCGTTTTTAACAAATGTTGATAATTTTAAAACAAAATCGCTAAAAACTCTTGAAATCATCTTATAAAATTGTAAATTTGAGATAATAGAATTCGTCATTTAAAGACGTTTTTTTTATGAACCAAAAACTTAATAATTCACTTTTAAAATGAGCGAAGAAATAAAAAAAGAATATGATGCTTCCAGTATTCAGGCATTAGAAGGAATGGAGCATGTAAGAATGCGTCCATCAATGTATATTGGAGATGTTGGTATTAGAGGTTTACACCATTTAGTTTATGAAGTTGTAGATAACTCTATAGATGAGGCTCTTGCTGGACATTGTGATAGAATTGATGTTACCATTAACGAAGACAATTCAATTACAACAAAAGATAATGGGCGTGGAATTCCTGTTGGTATACACAAAAAAGAAGGAGTTTCTGCATTACAAGTTGTAATGACTAAAATTGGTGCTGGTGGTAAATTCGATAAAGATTCTTATAAAGTTTCTGGTGGTTTACATGGTGTTGGTGTTTCTTGTGTTAATGCATTATCAGATCATCTTACAGCTACTGTTCATAAAGAAGGTAAAATTTGGCAACAAGAATACAAACGTGGTAAAACTTTATACCCTGTTAAAACAGTTGGTGAAACAGATTTTACAGGAACAATTGTTACTTTTTTACCAGACAAATCTATCTTTCAACAAACTACAGAATACAATTATGATACACTTGCAACAAGAATGCGTGAGTTATCATACTTAAATAAGGGTATTACAATTACTTTAACTGATAAAAGAAGAACAGATGATGAAGGCAACTTCATTTCTGAAACTTTCCATTCAACAGAAGGTTTATCTGAGTTTGTAAAATATTTAGATTCTACTCGTGAGCAACTAACAGCTGGAGTAATTTCTATGGAAGGTGAAAAAAATGACATTCCTGTAGAAGTTGCAATGGTATACAACACTTCTTATTCAGAGAACTTACATTCTTATGTAAACAACATTAACACACATGAAGGAGGTACACATTTATCTGGTTTTAGACGTGGACTAACAAGTACTTTAAAGAAGTATGCAGATGAATCTGGATTATTAAAAAATGTAAAATTCGAAATTGCTGGAGATGATTTTAGGGAAGGATTAACTGCAATTATATCTGTAAAAGTTCAAGAACCACAATTTGAAGGTCAAACAAAAACGAAATTAGGAAACAGAGAAGTAAGTTCTGCTGTTTCACAAGCAGTTTCTGAAATGTTGACCAATTATTTGGAAGAAAACCCAAATGATGCTAAAACAATTGTACAAAAGGTAATTTTAGCAGCTCAAGCACGTCATGCAGCACGTAAAGCCAGAGAAATGGTGCAACGTAAAACTGTAATGAGTATTGGTGGTTTACCTGGTAAATTATCAGATTGTTCAGAAACAGATCCTGCTCAATGTGAAATTTTCTTAGTTGAGGGAGATTCTGCAGGGGGTACCGCAAAACAAGGACGTGATAGAAACTTTCAAGCAATTCTTCCTTTAAGAGGTAAAATCTTAAATGTTGAAAAAGCAATGCAACATAAAGTTTTTGAAAACGAAGAAATCAAAAACATGTTTACAGCTTTAGGCGTTTCTATAGGTACTGAAGAAGACCCAAGAGCATTAAATCTATCTAAAGTACGTTATCATAAAGTAGTAATTATGTGTGATGCCGATGTTGATGGTTCTCACATTGCTACTTTAATCTTAACTTTCTTCTTTAGGTATATGCGAGAAATGATTGAACAAGGTTATATCTACATTGCTACTCCTCCTTTATATTTAGTTAAAAAAGGACAAAAAAGAGAATATGCTTGGGATGATAACCAACGTGATTTAATAGCTCAAAAAATGGGTGGTGGAGTAAACATTCAAAGATATAAAGGTTTAGGAGAGATGAATGCAGAACAACTTTGGGATACTACTATGAACCCAGAGTTTAGAACTTTACGTCAAGTAACTATTGATAGTTTAACAGAAGCAGATAGAGTATTTTCTATGCTTATGGGAGATGAAGTTCCTCCAAGAAGAGACTTTATAGAACGTAATGCTAAATATGCAAATATAGACGCATAATATTAAGCATAAACTGATAAATCTTACAAAAAATACACACTTTAAAATAGTGTGTATTTTTTTTTATCTTTACTATAATATTAATCAAACTAAAGAAAAATGAAAAAGTATCTTTTAATTATTGCAACTGTATTTGCTTTCAGCATCAATACAAAAGCACAAGATGGAATAGAAAATATTCTTTTTGCTGATATATCAGACGCGAATAAATTAACATTAGAATATTTAAGACCAGCATCAGAAGGTTTTATTTATGGTATGAGCAATGGGTGGTATCATACTGCCAAAGTTCATAAAATACTAGGATTTGATATTACAATCGGAGCTAATTTCTCTACAGCACCATCTTCAATGGAAACATTTAATGTAAATAGTTTAAACCTATCTAGTAAAATAACTCAAAATCCATCTACTTCACCAACTGTTTTAGGTAGTGGAGTTGCAGTTACTAATGCTTTTGAAGTAACTATCCCTGCAAACTCAGATCCAAATATTAATGGAGGAGTACATCCAGAATTAAGAAGAAACTTTACAATGCCAGATGGTTTTGGAGATGATTTACCAATGAGTGGTGTACCAACACCTGCAGTACAAGTAAACGTTGGTTTACCTTGGAAATTAGAAGCTAGTTTACGTTATGCTCCTGAAATTGGTGATGATGTAAAAGGAAAATTATTTGGTTTAGGTGTTAAAAAAGAAATTACTAGTTGGTTTGGACCTTTAGATAAAACACCTTTACATATTTCAATTATGGCAGCCTTTACTAATATGACTGTTTCAAGCGTAATTGATGACCCATCAGGAAATGATGTAAATATTACAAATGGTTTAGGTGAATTAGATTTAAAATCTCATACAATTCAGGCTATTGCTTCTTTAAACTTTCCAATAATAAATATTTATGGAGGTTTTGGCTATATAGGAGGCTCATCATCTTTAAGTTTAAGTGGTAGATATGAACTACAATATCAAGATGGTCTTGTAAATTATACAAGAATATTAAACGATCCATTAAACTTAGATTATGATGTTAGTGGATTTACTACAACTGTAGGTGCAAGATTAAGTCTTGGGTTCTTTAAAATATTTGGTAGTTACACTTTACAAGAATTTAATACTTATAGTGCAGGTATTGCTTTTAGTATCAGATAATTTACAATATTATACAAACTAAAAAGACATCTAATAATGATGTCTTTTTTTATGATATATATCACAAAAAAATATTTTTTAAATCGTATTTTTGCAATAAATAAATTTTATAACAAAAAAATATAATAAGATGAAAATTACAGTTGTTGGTGCTGGAGCAGTAGGTGCAAGTTGTGCAGAATATATTGCAATTAAAGATTTTGCTTCAGAAGTGGTTTTATTAGACATTAAAGAAGGCTATGCAGAAGGTAAAGCTATGGATTTAATGCAAACTGCTTCTTTAAATGGTTTTGACACAAAAATTACAGGTAGCACAGGTGATTATAGCAAAACTGCAAACTCAGATATTTGTGTAATTACTTCTGGTATTCCAAGAAAACCAGGAATGACTCGTGAAGAATTAATTGGCATTAATGCAGGTATTGTAAAAACAGTTTCTTCTAGCTTAATTGAGCATTCTCCAAACACTATCATTATTGTAGTTTCAAATCCTATGGATACTATGACTTATTTAGTTCATAAAACAACAGGATTACCAAAAAATAGAATTATTGGAATGGGTGGTGCTTTAGACTCAGCTCGTTTTAAATATAGATTAGCAGAAGCATTAGGTGCTCCTATCTCTGATGTAGATGGAATGGTTATAGGTGGTCATTCAGATAAAGGCATGGTTCCTTTAACAAGATTAGCTACTCGTAACTCTGTACCAGTTTCTGAATTTATTTCTGAAGAAAGATTAAATCAAGTAAAAGAGGATACTAAAGTTGGTGGAGCTACATTAACTAAATTATTAGGTACTTCTGCTTGGTATGCTCCTGGAGCAGCTGTAAGTGGATTAGTGCAAGCCATTGCTTGTGACCAAAAGAAAATTTACCCTTGTTCAACTTTATTAGAAGGTGAATATGGTTTAAATGACTTATGTATTGGAGTTCCTGTTGTTTTAGGGAAAGATGGTATTGAAAGTATTGTAGAAATTAATTTATCTGATGCTGAAAAAGCGCATTTAGAAGAATCTGCTGAAGGAGTTTCAAAAACTAACGGATTATTAGAATTATAAAATTGTTCTATTTATAAATAAAAAAACCAGCAAATTTGCTGGTTTTTTTATTTCAACTTTTTTAGCTTAATCCAGAGATAACTCCATTTTTATCAATACTCATATTTTCTGATGCAGGTTTTGCTGGTAGTCCAGGCATACGCATCATCTTACCTAAAATAGGAATGACAAATTGAGCACCAGATGCAATTTCTATTTCACGAACTGTAACTGTAAAATTTTCTGGTCTTCCAATTAGTGCATCATTATCTGAAAAAGACTTTTGAGTTTTTGCCATACAAACAGCAAAATCATTAAATCCTAACCTATCTATTCTTCTTAAATTTAATTGGGCTTGTTTACTATACTCTACATTAATGGCTCCATAAATTTCTTTAGCAATTACCTCTATTTTATCTTTTATTGGAGATTTCCAATCATATAAAGGTTTATAATTAGAAGCCTTATGTTCAACAACTTCTACAACAGCTTTTGCTAATTCAGTAGTACCTTCTCCACCTTTTTCCCAACCTTTAGATAAAACTGCAGTTACACCCATACTAGCACATTTTTTTACGACAAAATCTATTTCTTCCTCAGAATCAGATGTAAAAGCATTTACTGCTACTACTGGTTCAATATTAAACTTTCTAATATTTTCTATATGTTTTTCAAGATTTTTAAATCCGTCTTTAACCTTTTCTAAACTTGGTGTATTGTAATCTTCTGATTTTGCTCCTCCATGATGACGTAAAGCTCTAATTGTTGCCACTAAAACCACACATTTTGGGTTTAGTTTTGCAAATTGGGATTTAATGTTTAAAAACTTTTCTGCACCCAAATCTGCACCAAAACCAGCTTCAGTTACTACATAATTAGATAATGATAATCCCATTTTTGTAGCTATAATTGTATTTGTACCTTGAGCAATATTAGCAAAAGGACCTCCATGAATAATTGCAGGATTTTCTTCTAAAGTTTGCACTAGGTTTGGCTTTATAGCATCTTTTAATAAAATAGCCATAGCATTTTCTGCCTTTAAATCTTTAGCAAAAATGGGTTTGTTGTCGTAAGTAAATCCTATAAATATATTCCCTAATCTTTCTTTTAAATTTTCTAAATCTGATGCCATACATAAAATTGCCATAACCTCAGATGCAGGTGTTATATTAAAACCATCTTGTCTTGGAACTCCATTAGTTGTACCTCCTAAACCAATAGTGATGTCTCGTAAAGAACGATCATTCATATCTATAACTCTTTTCCAAAGAATTGTTCTAGGGTCTATATTTAGGTTATTGCTTTTACTTTGAATATTATTATCTATTAATGCTGAGAGTAAATTATTAGCTTTTTCAACTGCATTAAAATCACCTGTAAAATGTAAGTTGATATCTTCCATTGGTACCACTTGAGAAAAACCACCACCAGCTGCACCACCTTTAATTCCGAAAACAGGCCCTAAAGAAGGTTCTCTTAAAACAACAGTAGCTTGTTTCCCTATTTTATTTAAGCCTTCAGTTAAACCTATTGATGTAGTTGTTTTTCCTTCTCCTGCAGGAGTTGGAGTTAAAGCAGTTACTAAAACTAAATTGTTTTGTGCTATTTTTTCATCGTCAATTAATGATAAAGGTAACTTAGCTTTGTATTTACCATACATTTCTAAATCATCTTCTTTTACATTTATTTTCTGAGCAATTTCTTTAATGTGTTTCAGTTCTTTTGACTGTGCTATTTCTATGTCTGATTGATATTTCATACTATTAATTTGAATAAATAAATATAGTCATTTTTTAAGTTTCTTATTTTAATTTTCATAGTTAAATAAGAATGTAACTTCTAAAGTAAAAGCAATCTTTTTTTAATATATTTGGGCCATGAACGCAAAATGGTACATTAGTACA
>Ga0209136_1001917_pt1 | contig 13104 bp, 19 predicted proteins | sample SaaInl0LU_22_DNA_FD_184640 | JGI IMG/M metagenome (GOLD analysis project Ga0209136, IMG submission 184640) | Marine microbial communities from expanding oxygen minimum zones in the Saanich Inlet - ESP_90LU_22_DNA (SPAdes) (version 2) | ecosystem: Environmental > Aquatic > Marine > Intertidal... | reverse complement strand
TCCAGACAACAGAACTCAATACGTCCGACCCATCGTATAAAGCCGCACAGCACGGTGGTACATGTAATTTCACAAACACTGTGCCATGTTCGTTTCCATGCGCACCCACTGTCGTGCGCACACAAAAGACACAAGAGGACTGTGACATTGAAGCGTACACGTATAATCAATGGGTCAATGCGGCTGGATGTGTGAAGGATACTGGCTTTGATAAGTCAAGTCCACCGACACTCCTAGAAGATTACACCCAAATTACAGAATCCTGTTTCCCAATTGGTGAACAAGATGGTATCATCGCCACACTCAGTATGGAAGTTTCACCTGATGGATATTCGTGTGTACCCGTGTACAACTGGAACGCATGTGGTAAAACAGAATGTCCAAAGGATTGTGTGGGTGATTGGGTGGACCATCCAACACCTGAGGTGACGTGCTGGAACAGCCCAGCAGCCAAATCGGCTGGCTGGGGGCGTAGGTCAGGAGATGCGCCTATCGTAGGAAGTGGACAAGTAGCTAAGCGTCAGAAATATGTCGTGAGCAGTTCCGCAAACTCGACTGGTGCATGCCCTCTTCTGGGTAAAGAAAGATGGTTAAAATACACCGATGGTCGTAAATGCGTAAAGATACCGAACCAAGCGGGTCGTTAATATTTGGCATTCCTCTCGTACCACACTTTCCAAATCTTTGAAAATCTTTCTGTTAAATGTAAATATTCCTCACTGAGGTATTCGTTTACCATTATGTGATTGCCTTCCGCCTCTACTGCGTGGTATTTACCAGCTTTCACATATAGGGAATCCCCGGGTTTCGTCACGACGACTTCGTACGAGACACCCATCGTCGTGAGGTGTTCTTTAAGTTCTTTGAGAGACATGTAGAGAACATGGTCTACGAAATGTTTCTCCTCTTCAAAACTTTCGAAATCGATGTCAAACAAGACCCACGTCTTTTTACCGTGAATGATGTGACACATTTGGTCGTAACAATCGAAATGTGCGTGATACTGCCATGGACCTCTTTGAAATCGCGCGTGCATCGGTACTACGTGTGTCTGCTCGACGCATCTCGGTCTAAATTCTTGCCAAAATGATGGAAACTCTGACTCTTTTAGTTTCAACATGGAGGTTTTTAATTTTTTGTCGAAAAAGAAATCTTTACTTTTCATTTTCGTGAGTACGTGTTTGTAATCAGATTCGCCGATGCGCGTGTTGTAATCGTACACAGCGACTTCGAGGTCTTCGTTTTTGAAATGTTTTTGGTACGTCTCGGTCCATGCGTTTTTCTTGAATACAAATATACAGGCCAACAACAACACAACTGCGAGTATCAATCGCATTTATATTGTTGAAATATTTTAATTTATAAGATTATACATTTTGGGTAGATGGCGAAGAATTTAAAGAGGGGGGATGGAATATTGATTGGTACGGGGAGTCCAAAAAACTCAAGTCAGATGAACACGAAGAATATTTGGTGGGTGGCATTGCCACATGAACAATTCAGATTAATATTAACCCCACCCCAATCTCTCGACGAATCGTCTCCATAGGTAGGGTGTGAGTTCCCATAGATTTCCATAGGGCACGTAAATGTAATCCACATCATCCGCGTGCATTCCCAAGAGTTGTGCAACCTCCAACCCTTGTGATTGTGCAAAAGTGACATCATCGGTGTTATGCGTGGCCACTATGGTGTGCACGTGTGGTTCATCTAGGACGAGGTTCATTCCTTTTCTAAAAGAACGGTCGACGAGATGTTTTGATGGGAATACCAGGTCTCTTTGTGTGTGAAGGTAAGCCCCTCGTACCAGTTTCACCCCCAATGGTATACCACTCTCAATATCTCTCGTAAGTTCGCGTACCGCACCTATACGATACATTTGATAGGTTTTATACACCGTGGGTGGAACCCCTGGGGTGTTGTAGATGCGCATCAACTCTAAACACATATCAGAGTAAAGGACATCCTCGGCATCTATGAGTACCCGCACACCCCGTCTCTTTGCCGTCTCGATGACACTCTGAGCACACCTCTGCGCATACCCTGGATTGTGTCTGCTCCCGAAGGAGGTCAGTTTTATGGCACAGAGGGCATCCACTGGAAGGGCGTTAGTCATGACGTTTGTTCGCGCGAGGATGTCTGGGGCTTCTGAGGGTCGGCAATTTTCTTTGGCGTAGTCTACGATGACGCGAGCACCCTGTTGGTACACGCGTTCTATGACTTTGGGGAGTTCGAAGTTGAGTGCGGCATAGCGCATCATATTACATTATTCATCACATTTTCTTTAGTCATGGGAAAACCTAGAGCACTGAAGAGGTCGGCTTGGGAATAGATGACGTCACTTTGTGTGAGTTCATCTCGTGGGACACTCGCGAGGTCGGGGTACTTTTCAGTGAGTAGCTGGTGTAAGCTTCGGTATAGGTGATAATACTGACCGTTGTAGATTTTCACGGGAAGAAGTTTTGACACCTCTAACGGAACCTCCCCGGTCGTGACCCCACACTCTTTGCCAGTGATGCGAGAAACCAGTGCAGCCATGTCATCGGGGCCAAGGTCACCATCATCATAGAAAAAGTCTTGTTGTAATAAAAATTCAGTAATCATGATGACCTATGAGGTGGGGGGGCTTCCGTACCACTGGGGGGGGAATTTTACAAAAAAGTTTTCAATTCTTCAATACTTCTAAAATATCTATGAAGGTCTTTCATAAATCTTTTATTATTTTCTAATACCTCACATTCTGGTTTATGTAGGTAAATCCACGCCAGATTTGATTTTGAATAGCGGGTCGCCTTTTGATTTTCATTCGGACGGCGGGGCACCAACTTTGTGGATTTCTTTTTCTTCTGACTGGTGCTCGTGACTTCGGTGCGACGGGTGTAGGACAGAGCTTGCATCACCGTGTCGGCGAGGTCATCCTTCTTTTTTGATTTGTTAAAAGTATCAATCCAGTGGGCGTTTGTCTCACCCGTGTGAATAAACTCTTTACACCTCTCTATGGATGTTTTTTTCCGTTTGAGGTACTGGGACCTCCCAGGTCCTGCGACATCTGGGATTTTATGGCGTGCATCGTAGATGATTGTTTCTGCTCCCTGATTTTTAATAATAAAGTAGGCGTGTAAAAAGTTTTCCACTGATTTCATTTTTTTATTTCTGTCTGGCTGTTTTTCAATAAGTGTGACGTCAGCCTCCAATGTCCACGGGCGTTCATCCAGATGTTTTCTCAAAGACACGTAGACCCCATCTTCATGTTGTGGTGGAATACCGCTGACATCCCACTGTTCTATGAGTTTATTCTCATCATTGAGTAAGCACATGGCAAGATTCCTAATCCCTACATCAATTGATAGTATTTTCATAGTTTAAATTAAAGAGTGTGATAGTCTTTAATTTAAACCAATGTGGTGTTGGTGGTGTTGTCACCCATTCGAAGGTGAACCCCTGAAGATGCCGAAAAAATATGACGAGTTGCGTAAAAAGTTTTTTACCCAAGGGTCATTTTGTTCATGGTCATGTATGAAAAGTTTTGCCGTTGACAAGTACGGTGTGAACTTTGGTGGGCGTATCTGTGGAAACATCATCTGCATGCGAAAACAAATGTATGGAATTGTTGGGTCAGTGAAAATGGCACCTAACAGGTATGAGTTGGATGTTTTTGGTGGGACGATGACTATAGAAGAGTTTAGACAGGGGTGTGTGAAAGACACAGGTCAGCCGAAACCAATAGACGAGAAAAACCATAGAGATGTGTTAATACCGTTTGTTTCAAACACATTGAAAAATGTGGAAGAAATAAAAGGTGATTTAAAACTCAAGCGAGAAAAACCCCTTCAGCGAACACACAATTCTTTAGAATCGGCGCTCGGATTACGAATTAAACCTAAACAGTTATCACAGTCGTGACCCTCTGTGTGTACGAACTCACACTGTTCACATTCGTGAAGTGTGGTGACCTGTCTAGGTGGCACTAAGCCTTGTTTATATTTTTGAAGTTGATGTGCGGTGTAGATGCCATATTTAACAATAGTTTCAAGGGAAGGAAATCCCATCTTAGTATAGTAGTGTAATCTCATCTTTATTTGAGGCACGGGATGCAGCCTTTCATCTTCATGACCCCAGCAAACCCATCAACGATAGCCGGGACGACAGACTTCAACATCGTTTCAAATTCACTGTCTTCATCACCCTTATCAATTTGTTCGATGAGGTAGTTCAAGATGCCGATGACCATCTTCTTCTTTTCCGGGCCTGGAAGCTTCTTCATACCAGAAGCGAGCATCATCAACTTGGCGACAATCGGCGGGATGTCTTCCTTCGTGATTCCATCGGCGATGTACACGCGTTCAATTTCTTCAACAGTGGCGATGACCTTCTTGGCATCAACCTTTCCAGAGAACTTGGCGAGAATGGCGTCCATATTTGTTTGTATAATTAATGTTGAGATAATATATACACATGAATGTCGACAATTTTCTCGCAGGCACCGCCGTTGGCCTGGGATTGTATCAAATGGTTGACAGGTTAGGTGAAGTCGAGAACCTGTCTGTTAAATATCTGATGATTGGTATTCTGGCAAATATTCTATGGATTTCGTATCAGGCAAGAAAAGGGGCCAACTACTCGGCATTATACACTGGAATTGGTCTAGTGTTTCAATTGTACGCCCTGAACCAAGTTCTCTTAAAGGATATGAAGCATCGGGATGAGTAATCATAAAAGCTAACATTTTGAGTAGTACCACTTTTTCCCTGAACGTCAATGTTCCCACCCTACGCATCACGTAGGCTGCGAGCATACCTAGGAGATAAAAACCTTCATCTATACTCATCTTATAAATAAGAAAGCTAATAATCCTAACAAGAACACGACACCAAATCCTGTGAGGTAGAATCCGTTATACGTCTTTTCCGTCTCATTACCTTCACACTTTTTAAACACTTCTGTCATCAAGCCAGCCGTCACTGCACCGATGAGACCGTAGAACATCATGTAAAAGGCGACATCCTTCCTGATAAATTTTTGCATCATAACAACACCAGGGATGGTGAGAGCCACGGTCAGGGCGATGTCGATATATTTTCGCGCCTCCGCCGTATCCTTCACCGCATCACACCCTTCCATACGAGAGAGGCCCGTGCTGGCGGTGATGAAATATGCAATGGCGAGGGGTACGATGATTCCGAAGATTGGGAAATATCCAATTTCAGTGTTGAGCGTACCTGCATTGATTTTACTCGCGATGTTATATAACTTGTTGGTCGCAGCCATGTGTATATTACATTGTGAGATTTAAATTTTCATAGCTATCAACCCAGAGGATGGGAAGGTCTGGATTTGTACTGAGCCAACTCCTCCACATATTTTTTCTTAAATAAAGAATATCCCCCTTATATAAGAATGACTACATATTGGGACCCACAATTTGTAAACGCTCTGAAAGATGTCGACGTGAAGACTGTATTTGAAGTTGGTGCTCGTACTGGTGAAGAGACAATCATGCTCTCAAAAACTTTCCCAAATTCAAATGTGTATTCATTCGAGTGTAACCCACTGGTTATAGAGACCACGCGCACTGCGCTGACTGGGCATCCTCGTATACACTTTTTTGCGCACGGTTTAGGTGATAAGAATGAAACTTTGCCGTTTTATTCATTCGTGGCTGGAAATGTTGGGGCGTCTTCACTTTTTAAGAGAATAGACTTTGACAGAACACAAAAGGAAACTGGACAAGTGGATATCGTGAAACTCATCGATTTCGTAAAGACGCATGACATAGAAGAGATTGATTTATTGTGTATGGATGTTCAGGGGTATGAGCTTAACATTCTCAAGGGAGCTGAGGACTTTATAAAAAAAATAAAATACATGATCATCGAAGAACCAAAGATAAACCGATTGTGTAAGCATTACATTGGTGCACCCGATGCAGAAGAAATTCATGAATTCATGAAGAAAAATAACTTTGTTGAAATTGTTCGACTTCAAGAAAACTTACACGAGGATAATGTGATGTATAAAAAACTCAAATAAAGAATATCCTCCTTATATAAATAAAAGATGCTTACTCTCATGATGTCCCAGATGACGGTCACCTGTGGTGAACCGAAAAGGCTCCGAAAGTTCCGCAAACGTTTGGCCAGAGAACGTCGCGAAGACCTCAACCGTATGGCTGAGAAGATTAAAGACATCGCGGAAGATGAAAAGAGACGCTCGAAAGAATTGCTTCGCGAACATCGAGAATTTTTTGAAAGCCCGCGTCAGGGCAGCAAGAAGACCAAGGAAACTTCTATCGATTTTTACGAGAAGTAAAGGCAAACCAGGCTGCCATCACTGTAAATAAACCCATCAAGATTTTGTCATCCTGTTCCACGGCCAAGATGGCACTCAAGGTACTATAAAGCGCGAAGCGCACCTCTCTTTGTGTTTTATCCAAAGAGCGTTTCATAGCATTTCTTGATTTTTCCAAGTTGAGAACGGCTGTGCTTATGTTTTTCACCCGGTTGGGCATCTCCGCCGTCGTGGTGAGCATGCTTTGTATATCAATCGCTTGTTTCACTTGGTCCGCGACAATAGGTTCCAGGTATGTGTAATAATTAAACTCGGGGTCTAACTTTAAACACAATCCCTCGATTAATGAAAAACTTTTCGCCAGATAGATGAATGACGATGGGAGTATGAATGGTTTCTCTCGCGCCAAGTTGGCGATGATTTCATCATTCATGAGCTCCTCTGTAAAATTCTTCGCGTCAAGGGTTCCCAAGTAGTCTAAAATTGTATCAAAGAAAACTTCAATGTCTCCCAGGTCTGATGATGGGATTATAATTTTCAAAGCCACGAGGACTTCTACAATTTTTTTCGTGTCTTTGTTGATGATGTGGACGAGCAGCTCCATGAACCCATTTTTCAACTCTTCACTGATTGGTATGACCAAGCCAAAGTCATAGAACACGAGCTGACCCGAAGCTAAGAATCCAATATTCCCGGGGTGGGGGTCGGCGTGGAAAAACCCATGGTCCATCGTTTGTTTCACATAGCTGTTGATGAGTGCGCCACACAGTTTTTTCTTATTCACCCCAGGGGTTTTAATATCTGTGAGTTTTTCTGAAGGGATGTATTCCATAACGATGACATGAGGGGAAGAGAGATTTTCGTATACTCGCGGAACGCGAACCCACGAAGTTTTCTTGAAATTATGTCTAAATAAGATGGCATTTTGTACTTCCTGTCGGTAATCGCTTTCACCTAACAAGTTATTGATTGATTCGTCGAGGACATACCCTGACCCCGTACCAGTGTCCACGCCGAGGCGTTCAAGGAAGGCGACGATTTGTTTAATAGTATCTGTATCATTTTTCATAATGTTATAAATGTCAGGTCTTTTCACTTTAACAACAACATCTTCACCTGTAACTAACTGAGCTCTGTGCACTTGTCCAATAGATGCTGATTTAAAAGGTTGTTCTTCAAAGTAACTGAAATGTTTTTGATTGACATATTTTTTAATAACATCGTACTCCACGGGAGGGACGTCATCTTGGAGGCTCTCTAGTTCTGCACAAAACTCCATTGGATAGAGGTCCCCTCTCGTCGAGACGATTTGTCCTAATTTTACAAAGGTGGGACCGAGTTCCAGTAACTGGTTTTTCGTCCATTTCCCAACGACAGCTTTATTTTGTGTCGTGGAGTTTTTCCATAAAAATTTAGCTGCAAACTGCCATGTTTTTACTTTTTGTACGGCTGGTGCTTTCATCTTACATTACAAACACATTTTAATTAATTTAAATAACGCATGGACCATCTCTTGGTGTTTCTCACTGTTAATGAGTTCAGGGTGTTCGAGGAGGTACACTATGCGTTTGTTATCATCTGGTTCTGAGAAAACAACTTCCCGTGTTCTGATGTAATCGGCGACGACGTAGATGATGCCATCCAGGTATTCTTCCAGGGCCATGTGAAGCCATGAGTTTACTGGGGTCCCCCACGTTGTTGTGTCATCTCGTACCCTGACTCCATGGCCATATTTTTGTTCACCAAACGCGAGACGTTCTTTAATCAGGTCCATCTCGTGTTTAAAGAAATAAGTTGGTTTATTTTTTAATAAAGATGCTCCGTCTATTCAATATAGATTTGCACATCTCAGTTGTTGCCGATGTCATGGATATATTGAAGGATGAGGTTGAGATTACAAATTGGTCAATATCTGGACACAACTGGGTTCTTGGTAAACCAATGGCTGATGTTAAGGTGGTGAACCAGGAGACGTGGAAAAATATTGACGAGAAGATGATTGACCAGTTTTTTACCCACTATAAAGATGAGTTGTCTCAATATGATGGGTTTTTAGTGACCCACACACCAGTGTTGGCTCTGTTGTATGAGAAGTTTAATAAACCAATCATTGTTGTAAACAGCTGTCGCTATGAACAACCATTTTCGTGGAAAGGTGACATGAAAGGATGGGATTGGTTCAACTCAAAATTAAAAAATATGAAAAACATTCATTTCATTTCAAATAATAGGGCTGACCAGGACTATTTAAAATTGGGGGCAGGTGTGGACTCAAGATATATCCCCTCCCTCTGTTTGTACACGGGTGCGAGCTACACGGGAACTGGTGGAGTGGTACAGCATGGCACTTACCCACGTGGACACACCTGGGAGTGGCTGTACAGTCACAAGGCTATAGTACACGTCCCCTATGAGATTTCTACGATGTCCATCTTTGAACAATACTCGGCAAACGTCCCACTCCTTTTCCCGACAAAGAGATTTTTGAAAGAAATGGGAACATTACGTTCCGTGTATGGCCCATTACATTCAAATCTGAAAGCGTGTGCAGACATGGACTGGTGGATTGATAGAGCGGACTATTACAGTTTACCACACATTACATATTTTGACAGTGAACAAGAGTTGAATGATAAAATTAAAACTCTAGATTTTAAGGACATTTCTACAAAGATGGAGGCACACAATAAAGTGCGGAGAGAGTATGTGTATCAACAATGGAAGGAAGTTCTTAGAGACGTTGTAACATCATGACACCGTTTCTCGCAGATTGTTCTTCGCCCAATATTTTCCAAGTCTCAGGGGCACTCTTGACCTCTTCGACAATTTTTTTACACTTGTTTGTGTTCGTGTCATCCAACAACAGGTAGCGACACTTGTCTTTGATGTGTTGAAATTCGTGGTAGGTGGTAAACTCGCCGCCATCGAGGAGCACCACATCAAATGTGTCAGCCGCGGAGAAGACTTTACACTCTTTCATGTTTTCAATGTCCACAGTGTTCCACCTGTTAAATTCAGGGTCTTCTTTGGCTTCTGGAAATACCTCGTACACTTGTTCGGGTGTGAGTTCTACGAGGATTTCATTGAGGATGTGGACGTTTGTCACACCTTCATAAAATTTTCTCGCATGGGCAGACTTTTCGCTGTTACATTCCAGAGAGTAAAATGTGGTGTCAGTTCTCACCTCGAGAGCATCCACAAAGACGCGTGTGCTTCCAAGACCATTCCACGTACCGACTTCTAGGAACACTTTATTGTTTTCATCACGACACAGCTCTTGAATCCATGTGGAGAGAATGTTATCGTCATTGATTTGGCCACTGTTTTGGGTGGAGTAGAAACCTTGTTTATCGTTAGGGCACCACATAGTACTAGTATATCATTATTATCTTTTTAATATAAAATCTACGAGGGCATCTCGTCCCTTTTTCTTTTGTGTCCATCCCAACGCCTTGAGTTTTTCAGCACAGATGTGATATCGCTGGTCATTGAATGGTCGGTCTTCTACGTATTCCACCCATTGCTCGTAGTCATCCGTATTTTTTATAATTTTAATAATAAGTTTTGTCACATCAAGAACACTCATTTCATTGTCAGAGGCAATGTTATACACTTCACCAACCTGCCCCTTTTGCCATACAGTGGACACGGCATCCACGACGTCGTCTACGTGAATGAATGCGCGTCGCACCTTGGCACTATTCAATCCATGGATGGTACATTTTTTATTTTGTTTGAGCATTCTAATAAATTTAGGAATGAGTTTTTCGGGATATTGATTTGGTCCATAGACGTTGTTACATCGGATGATTTTTATATTCATGTTGAATGATTCAATGTACGACATGATAATCATCTCCGCCGCCGCTTTTGATGCAGAATATGGATTTGTTGGTCGTAACACGCCAGCTGTTTCAGTGAATGGTGGGGCATCATGGGATGATTCACCATAGACTTCATCCGTACTAAAGTGAATAAACTCTGTGTGTGGAATGTGACGACGGCACATTTCTACGAGTATATGTGTACCCAGAGTGTTTTCACGGGTGAAATCCAGTGGGTTTGAAAAGGAGTTGTCCACATGACTTTGTGCGGCAAAGTGGAAGACGTACTCAAACTTGTGTTCTTTGATGAGACTTTCAACAACCCCTACATCACAGAGATTGGCGTGTATCAGTGTTGCCACCCCTTCGCGAACATTGTGAACGTTGGAACAGTAATCAAGTTTATCTATATTGAAAAATTCAATATCTGGATGCCTTTCTTTCATTGTATTTAAAAAGTTTGAAGCTATGAAGCCACATCCACCTGTCACGAGGGCTTTAGGCATATAATATAAAAAGTCTAAGACGTCTTTAAGTTTGCGAAAGAGAGAAGGAGTTGACATACGCGGTCGACGTCATCAACAGTCATCCCATGATGGGCACCCAAAAGGAAGCCATCTCTCATGATGATGTCAGATTTTTCAAAATCTCCGAGATAGTCGCGGAACGCGGGGTGTCTCGTGATATTCCCAGCAAATGTCACTCGCGTTTGGACGTTATTTTGTTCCATGTAGTTCACCAACTCTAACCGGTCCGGGCACTGGAGTGGGATGGCCAACCAGTTGGGGCTTTTACTGTCATCTGGAAGGGTGTAATAAGAACAGTCTTTCAAGTTGTCCAAGTACCGCTCAATCATAGTCCTTCTTTTTTGTAAAAATCCATCCAACTTGTCCAACTGGACGAGACCAAAGGCGGCATTCATCTCACACGCCTTCAAGTGGTAGCCGGCGACACCGTAGAGGAATTTCCAATCATAGGGAATACCATCTACAGAGTGATTGAAACGTTCACTGGGTTCTTCAATATTATCACCGATGCGTCCCCAATCTCTGAACATAAGAGCTCTCCTGTAATGTTCATCGTCGTTGAACATGACCATACCACCAATACCACCTGCTGTGATGACATGGCTCGCATAGAAGCTCGTCGTGCTTAGGTCTGTGCATTCATTTTTCGTGATTGTATCTGCAGAATCTTCAAACAAGGTCACCCCTGGAAACGCCTCTCTGATGGCTTCCCAGTCTGGGACATTCCCAATCAAGTTTGGAAGAAGGATACACTTTGTCTCTTTGGTGACGACTTTTTTAAGGTCATCCACTGATGGGACATAGGAGGTGAGACCTACATCACAAAAAACTGGTTTAAGTCCGAGCTGTACCAAGGGGGCGACGGTCGTCGCGAACCCGCATGCAGGTGTGACGACTTCCGACCCCTTTGGCAGGTCTAGGGCACACAAACCAAGAAGGATGGCACTACTTCCAGAGTTGACAAAGAGACCACATTTTTTACCAAAAAGAGCTGACGTTCTTTTTTCAAACTCAACGGTCCTATCACCGAAACCAGCGAGCCACCCATCACGGAGACATTGCTCAACGGCTTGTATCTCCTCTTCACCATAGGATTCAAATTTATTGGGTGCGTACCAAACCTTTTTGGTCATTATTACATAAAGAAGATGGTACTCTTTAATTTAAATGAAACGAGTGTGTGTTCTTGGTTCAAACGGTTTTATAGGTAAAAACTTAATGAAGTGGAGATTGATAAATTGGATGGGTGTTTCTAGAAAGAAACTCGATTTATTAGACCAAGAAATGGTTGATAAATTCTTTGCAAAGAATAAATTTGATGTGGTGGTCCATTGTGCAGCAAAACTTCACAAAGATTCCATGTATGAAAATATTCTGATGTTTGAAAATATTGTCCGAGCCTTCAAAGGTAAAATCATTTACTTTTCAAGTGGTGCAGCAGTTAGAGGAAATCCACCAACCGACCAATATGGTTTATCAAAGTGGAACATAGATCGAAGAATTGAAACTCTTCCAAATGTATACTGCCTTCGTGTATGGGGATGCTACGGACCACATGAACTGCCAACTAGATTCAGTGCAGTTTGCAAAAGAGAGAGACATGTCAAAATCAATAAAGACCGGTATTTTGATTTTGTTGATGTCAAAGATGTTCGCAAAGTTGTAGATGAATATATTTCTGGAAAAAGAACTGAAAAAGAAGTCGATTTGGTTTATACTAAAGTCAGACTTCTTTCCCAATGGGCAAAGTTTTTTGGAGCAACTTATGAAATTGAAGATGCATCTGAATTAGGTGAATCTTATATAAGTCAGCGAACCAAGTTAATGTAGCTTGGTTTCTCGTTGTAGAGAAATTCTGAAACTGTATCCGATGTAATTTCATCTGGTTTATACAATTCAATATTTTTCAGAGTTTTCATGATATCTAAATCATCTTCCGCCTGATGAGAAAATCCAAGGTTGTGGTAGTCTTTGTCTCGTCCACCACCGATAAGTTTGACGTTTGCCAGTTCATGATTTAGGTAATTTCGAATAAACTCAAAGGGGCGGTACAAAACAAATGGTGTGATGGAATAACAAACTGGAATCCATCCTTCATATGACATACCAACGGCCATGCCAATCATCAGCTGTTCACATGACCCCACATTGAAAAAACGGTCAGGGAACTCTTCTTTCAGTGTGTCAAATAACCCATATCCTAGGTCTCCTGTGAGCACCACGATTTTATCATTCGTGTGCATCTCATCAATCAAGTAATGTACAAATTGATGTCTCATTTATTAATTGAAGAATAGTATCTTTATCTTCATCATTAATCACGTTGTAATGCCCTTTGAGACCATTAATTTTTTCAAAATCAGGGACCCGAGTTTTGAAAATTTTAATGGATGGTAAAAAGGCTTTAAGACGTTTTTGGAGATAGTCCTCATCAATTGTGTCGTACGCACAATAACCATTCATGT
>Ga0209136_1001913_pt1 | contig 13115 bp, 10 predicted proteins | sample SaaInl0LU_22_DNA_FD_184640 | JGI IMG/M metagenome (GOLD analysis project Ga0209136, IMG submission 184640) | Marine microbial communities from expanding oxygen minimum zones in the Saanich Inlet - ESP_90LU_22_DNA (SPAdes) (version 2) | ecosystem: Environmental > Aquatic > Marine > Intertidal... | reverse complement strand
TGGAAGAGGAAGTGTTCCTGCTTTTTGTCTATCATACAGTCTGAGTACACCTGTAGTAGTCTCTTCTGAGATACCTCTGATGCCTTCTACCAGTTGTGGATACTTATCCAATACCATATTGGTTAAGTCTCCACCGTCGTCAAGAATCATATTCAGGGGCTTACCACCCTCAAAACCGTGCAAAGTCTGCTCTATACACCAGTCAAATTCTTCCTCGTTCATACCCTTCCACGCATATACAGCCGTGCCCGCAGCAGCTATAGCAGCAGCAGCCTGATCTTGTGTCGAGAATATATTACAACTACTCCAAGTCACCTCAGCACCTAGTGCTTGTAGGGTTTCTATGAGTACCGCCGTTTGAATTGTCATATGCAGACATCCTGCTATACGAGCTCCAGCAAGAGGCTTGCTATCTCCAAATTCTTCTCTAAGAGCCATCAAGCCCGGCATCTCCGCTTCGGCTATGTTTATCTCTTTACGTCCCCAATCCGCTAGCGAAATGTCTTTTACCTTGTAATTGCTCATCGTTTGTGTTGTCATTCTTTAAATTAAAAGTGGTGCAAATTTAATACTTACAGAACAATCCATTCTTTGCTTTTGTTGCATATTTGCAATAAATACCTAAAAAAAGATGTATCCAGCAGAATTAGTAGCTCCTATGCGAGCAGATTTGACAAATAATGGTTTCACAGAACTTAGAGATGCTGAGCAGGTCAACACTGCACTAGCCAATGCCAAAGGCACTTCTCTTCTTGTAATAAATAGCGTATGCGGATGTGCAGCAGGAACCTGCCGACCAGGTGCCGTAGCATCACTTGGCGGTGACAAAAAGCCCGACAATCTATTCACTGTATTCGCAGGTGTAGATAGCGAGGCCGTGGCCACAGCAAGAGAGCACCTTCTTCCCTACCCTCCTAGTAGCCCGAGTATTGGCGTTTTCAAAGACGGTGAGCTAGTTCACTTTGTGGAGCGTCACCATATAGAAGGTCGCAGTGCCGAGATGATTTCCAATCACCTGCAGCAAGTGTACAAAGAATATTGCTAGTCATTCAGGCAGTTCGGTAGGGTTGGTAAATGCCTGACACCAAATGAATTATAAGCACTACCTAGCGGTGGTGCTTTTTTATGTCTAGTGTTTATCTATTGGTGGCAATACTCGGGCTGTACACTTGTAGTCCTCGCCCAGCTAGGCAGTAGGCTATCTGTTCTGTGAGCTACCGCTTCCATCCCGTTGCTGAGGTGGTGTATTTTGTTTTTTATCAGCTAAACGAGGGCGAAAAGAAGACCGCATCTTTTGTTTTCTTTCTTGGCGTAGTGCTCACGATTTCTCTTGGGTCTCTTTCGGGATTACCCGGAGGAGTTGAAGGAGACCTCCGAGGAGATGAATTCCCTTATATGGGACTCATTTATTCAACAGTCATAGAAGTTGCAGGGCTCGGTAGTCGTTTTTTCGTTTAGTTACTCTAATATGTTTAATTCTTTGGTTCCCCATAAAAGTTTAACTGACCTATCTTTCACTGCACCACTCAAAAACACTCGACAGAATCACCTTCAATTTTTATCTCTTCTATTTCAAAATCATAGGTGTCATAACCTTCACTTTCATATTGACTGAATATAACCTTATAAGGTTCAAAAGTATTCTTTAAGTCAATTTTTGAAATAATTAGACTTTCAAGACCTATTGTAAGTACCAGGTAATTGTCATCCAATTCCTTAAACAAAGGTTGAATTTTGGAATTGTAAGGAAGGCGTAATGTATCCACGAATGATTTTTCTCTACTGTCATATCTTACAACAAAAAAAACCGTCAAAGATGAACAGACTATTGTCTAAAGTGACAACTATAGGGTCAAAATTCCTTGCATAGTGCAGTCCAATACTGTCCTTATTATTTATAATTAAATTATCCTCAAGAACTTTATAGAATGGATTCGAACTATTTGATGTGCAAGCGAATAGCCCCTCGAACAAGGATTAAACGTTGCCCCAATAGTTACAGTGTATACTAGATGTCCATCTTCTTTATTTGTTCCGTTCGCAATTTCCTTTAGATTTGGAATATTAACATCTGATTTATAATTTTCATCTACCGAAGTTCCATCCTTTTTCACTAAATCAAGATCTGTTTCATTTCGGTCACCACTCTGTAAGTCAACTGTAATGTGTTCATAGCGACCAGCTATTCCGTAATCCTTTGCAAAAGTCTTTCCTCCCTTAATGTATTTGGTCCATAGGTTGTAGGCTACTCTATGAAGTTTATTGCTGAAACTATTTTTGATGGTATCACCTTTAACATCTATATAGATAATTGGGTTGTTTGCAAAACATGCATAAGGACTGATTGAAACATTTGGTTTAGGATCAACATTCCACCTTCGACCAAGTCGACTATCATACTGCCAGTACTCTGCGGTGTACGAGTTACCTCTACCAGCTACCTCATCGTCTCCCTCTTGGCCTTGGAATCCCAACCCAAACCTAATCTCTCCAGCTTTCATTTCCTCAAATTTACAAAAAAAAATCCCAACCACTTTCGTGATTGGGATTTGTATTATTCTTTGTTTCTTCAATGTGTCATCTTGGGTCTTCCGCTACTGCGGAATATACAGAAGGATGACTAAGGTGCTCCTACTCTGTGCATTGCACAACGGAAACCTAGCGTAGAGGTTGCCTGCTGCTCATCTAAGAAACGACGTGTTCCTGGAGAAGCCCAGTATATTCTATCGTTCCAAGAACCTCCCTTGAATACACGAGCCTGATTATCTACTAAGGTACTCACACCGTACTCATAACCTTGCTCACCATCCATATATATCTCCTCATCAAGGTAACCTATGTTATCAGCTCTCTTATAGTTTCTTCGTCCTACGTTTTCCTCTTCGGTTACTGGCACATACGCTATTCTACCTAAGCTATCTTTTAGGTCTACTATTCCGTCTTGGTCTAAAGCAACTTTATCAAAAACGTTACCTCTAAACGAGTTGAAATCACTTACATCTTCGTAAGACAGCGGACGGTATACATCCATCACCCACTCTGATACGTTTCCACTCATATTGTATAAACCATTATCATTAGGCCAGTAAGACCCAACATCTGTGGTGATAAGTGCCCCATCGTTCAAACGATTAGCAATTCCCCCTTGGTCACCTTTTCCTCTTTTTATGTTTCCATAGATAAGACCTCTATCTTTTTCCTTACCCCCACTATATCTAACAGTAAGACCTTCCCAAGAATATATTTTCTTGTTATTAACATTCTCGTACGTAGATGCTCCAATGTTGGCTTGTGCGGCGTATTCCCACTCTGCTTCAGTAGGCAGTCTGTACTCTGGCAACATAATACCATCTTCCATTCTTACCTGGCGTGTTCCACCTTTTTTCACACTGTAATCTTTCATTTGCTGCTTCCCAAGAGAAAGTCCATCACTTTGACCTACGTAGTATGCTTTCGTATTGAAGTTAGACTCGTTGATTTGGTCTGGATCTGGCTCCAATATGCCTTCACGTATCAGAATCATCTCGTTCACACGATCACTTCTCCAAGCCGCATAAGCCGTAGCTTGTTGCCAGTTCACACCTACTACAGGGTAGTTTTGGTAAGCTGGGTGACGGTAGTACAAATCTACATAAGGCTCATTATACGCTAATCTATTTCTCCATACATTAGTATCCGGTAATGCATTGATTCCCACTTCTGGGTAATCTACATATACGCGTTTCAACCAGTATACATATTCACGATAGTGATTGTTGGTTACTTCTGTCTCATCCATATAAAAAGAAGGAACAGTAACCTTACGTTCTATGTTATTATGCTCATAGGTCACATCTTGCTCAGAAGACCCCATAGTAAAAGCACCACCGTGAACTAAAACAAGTCCTGGTCCTGTCTCTTGCCCTGCGTACTCGTGCTTCTCATATCCTCCCCACTTGGAATCGTTGTAATTCCATCCTGTGCTCGATGATTTTTCCTTTTTACAAGCTACTGTGGTCATTAGAACCATAGCTAGCAAGCTGATTGTGAATTTATTAAACCTCATATTTCTTTAAAACCTTTTATATTAACTATAGACTACGCTATAATATTGTGCAATGATATATTTTTTGATGATGAATTAAAAATCTGGACAAGACATTTTGCGGTACCTACGGCTTGGCTTTTTGGCACACCATTCTATACCTGCTGATATCTCGTGACTTACTGGAGCGGCCGAACGAGCATCTGATACAGTTAGATCAAAGCTATACCCAAATTTGAATTTATCTTTTCTGAAACCGACCAATGCCATAAGTGCATCAGAGTTGGTAGACTCCCCAAATGTCTGGCGGAACCACAATCCTGTAACCAAAGGTCCTTTATTATAGTAGAATCCAATGTTCATTTGCGTAAATTTATTTTGCTGCATGAATAATACATTAGGCGAAATAGTACTCTGTGGATTTTTACGTCCGTCTAGTGGTATTACTACTCCACCGTGCACCGTATATCTTCTTGGGATAACGGCCTCCGGATTACTGAAAAAAGATTGAACTGGTTCTATTAGATTATGTACTGCAAGTCCTGCATAAAACTGCTCTGAATAGCCAACTACTCCTGCTGCAAAATTGGCATAGTTTACAGGGTCATTGCTAAATTGTTCCGCTGTTTTTAGCGTAAAACCTGCACTTGGATCTATTTGATCTTCGAAACGAAGACGTTCCCAATCGATACTACGTGTACCGTATTGTCCTTCTATTCCAAATCGCATTGCAAAACGCTTATTTACCTCTAACTGGAATGCATATCCTGCCGAAACTGACTGACTACGTAGTAGCCCTTCGCCCGCTCTATCATCTACAACGAGTAGCGAAACACCTCCACCAATTGCGTCGAAATGCTGGTCATAACTAGCACTGCTGGTAATAAAAGTGCCCGGTAAAGATGGCCATTGGTTACGATAATTGAGTACTACTCTTCCGCCACCATTACACGTGCCTGTACCGGCCATAGCTGGATTGGTGTAAATAGGAGCAGCATAAAACTGCGTGAACTCAGGGTCCTGAGCCTGCACTTGAGATACAAAAAGTAAGCATAAGAGCGATAGAATAGTACATTTAAAATTTTTCATTTAACTTCTGTTGTAATTCACAAAGATATAACATTTGTAAAAATACGCTCAAAAAATATAATTATTGTGTCACTTTTAATTTTGAAGCAGTAATGCACAATAAAATCAGTCGTACTATTGTTAGACCATCAACCGAATAAAAATATTTATAAAAATAAAGCATGACCTTGCAGAATAGACTATCACTTTGGATCATCCCCCTTCTGCTGTTAGTTGGAACAACGCGTGCCTACGCACAGTCCGAGGTAACCAAGCTAAATTGGCAAATAAATGAGCACGTGAGTTACAATGAGGAGCTCACGTTACATCAAGTACTAGAACCTTACTCGTGCACCAATTGCTACGCCAATATCACCTCAGACAAAGAATACAATGTACCCTACCTAGTAAAGCGTATTAAACTTGGCAACAACACATTAGAATCTGCTAAACTCATTAACGTAAAAACAAATACAACCACTAGTAACCGACTACACCCCTACTTACAAAATGATTTTACCATAACACAGCGTGAAACCTACCAAAATGGAGTACGCTATATGAATCTTATACTGACACCTATTCGTAAGCAAGCTAATACCACTGTTTACATCACGTCATTTGAATGGGATATAAAAACAAAATCTGTAAATACACCAATTAACAATCCTAAAAAGAAGAGAGATCAAACTTATGAATCTGTACTAACCACAGGCTCGTGGCATAAGGTGAAAATAGAACGCGATGGGGTATATAAAATAGATGCAAACTTTATCCAAAGTATAGGCGAAGACCCATCTGCTATTGCGATGAGTGATTTCCGCATCTACGGAAATGGTGGCCTTATGTTGCCCGAATTAATTTTAACCGACAGAGCAGAGGACTTGGTAGAAAATCCACTCCGAGCAGTGGATAATAACGGAAATAACAGAATGGATGCAGACGATTACTTCCTTTGGTATGCCACAGGACCTACACAGTTCCAATATGAGCAAAGCGGCAAAAGCTACGAGGCAATAGGCCACGATTATGATGTAGCGGCATATTATTTCTTAAATTGGGATCACGGACCAGGCACACGACTACAGAGCAAACCAAGTAGAGAAGGTGTAAGCACCGTATCTACGGTAAGCACCTATGATCACCTGATATATCACGAAGAAAACGCAGAAAATCATATCAAATCGGGAAGACGTTGGTGGGGTGATAAAATGCAAATTTCAACGGGCAAAACCTTTGAGTATACGGTATCAGGTACCGCGATTGGTTCTCCGATAAAACTGAATACCGTGACAACGGCTCGTTCTTTAAAGGGGTTTCCTAGCAATATGCGTATTTCTATGAATGATAGCAATTCTGCATTTGTCACTTATACCACCGTATCGGGCAGTTATGACGACCCCTTTAGCTCTGGCCCTACTAAAACAGTACGAAGCAGAATAGCATCAAGTAACAATATAAAGCTCAGTTACACTTACAATAAATCACTGAACGAAGCTGCGGCTTGGATAGATTATTTTGTACTTAGCGTTCCGCGACTTTTGGGCACGTATGAGGCACAACAAATCGTTCGTACAAACTCACACGGTGTTGCGGGTAACCTTAAATATTCATTCGGACGATTTGATGCTGGATTCGAGATATGGGATATTTCCACCCCAAACACTCCTAGTGTACAATCTACCTTTGCCGATGGTACGGGAGTGGGTTTTGTATACGAAAATGTGCAAAGTGAAGCACCTCCTGTCTTTATCTCCTTTAGTGCCAATGAATGCCCCAATCCCGAATACGTGGAGAAGGTAGCCAATCAAAATTTGCATGCTGACAAGGATATAGACTACCTCATAGTCACTCGTGAAGACTTAGTAAGTGAGGCTAATCGACTCGCCGATTTTCACAGAGAGAATGGTCTAAATGTAGTGGTGCATACCACCAAGCAGATTTACAACGAATTCTCAAGCGGTAGCCAAGATGTGACAGGCATTAGAGATTTTGCCAAACTATTACACGACCGAGGCCAATTGCCAAGTGCCACTCGTACCTTTAAGTATATCCTTCTTTTTGGCGATGCAAGCTACGATTTCAAAGACATTGAGGCCAACAATACAAATGTGGTTCCGATATACCAGAGTTTTGAGAGTAACGATCCTCCTTACTCCTACTGCTCAGATGATTACTACGCTATACTAGATGACAATGACGGCGAATGGGGTACAAGATCAGAAGACGAAGACTTAGATGTAGGCGTAGGAAGATTGCCTGCAAGCAATGAGAGAGAAGCAAAAATTTTAGTAGATAAAATCATCCATTACCATAGTGCTGCTAGCCGAGGAGATTGGATGCAAACTGTCACTTTTTTGGCAGATGATGAAGATCAGAATAGACACGTAGGCCCATCTGAAGATATGACCAACTCCATACAGCTAGAAAGCCCTGAATGGAATGTTAACAAGATATGGATGGATGCCTATGAGCAGGTATCTTTTGGCAGTGGTAATAAGTACCCACAAGTAAATGAGGAAGTAACTAAGGCCATTAGCAGTAAAGGTACGCTCATATTTAACTACGTAGGTCACGGAGGCGAAAATGGTATGGCACACGAACGAGTAGTAACACGTGCAGAAATTTTGTCGTGGGACAATTATGACAAGCTTTCATTCTATATCACAGCTAGTTGCGAACTGGCTAAGATAGATAACCTAGAACTTGAATCACCGGGCGAGCTAATGTTATTTGATAATGATGGAGGAGCGGTAGGCTTACTGGCCACTACTCGTTTAGTATTCATTGGTCAAAATACGCAACTGAACACGCGACTTGTGAATGGCAACTTACTGAGAGGTAGAGATGGCAAGCTACCAACACTGGGTGATGCGTACAAGGAAATGAGAAACTCCGATGGTAATGAGTCTACCAATAAACGATGCTTTATCCTATTAGGCGATCCTGCTATGCGATTATTATACCCGCAAAACAGAGTCATCACCACGGCTATTAATGATATTCCCGTAGGATTATATACGGACACTAATAGTGCACAACACGACACACTAAATGCCCTAGAGCTAATTACCGTAGAAGGTGAAATACGTGACCTCAACAATCAGTTAATGACTTCTTTTAACGGTTCGGTTTTCCCTACTTTTTATGACAAGCCTTCTACCTACAAAACATTTGGGCATGATGTCGCCAGTTTCCCCATCGAATTTAAAGAACAAAACAGAGTCATATACAAAGGAGTAGTGACGGCAACTAACGGGAAATTTAAATTCCAATTTATCGTACCCAAGGACATCGCCTACAACATAGATTACGGAAAATTATCTTATTACGCTCAAGATGGGCTAGTAGATGCGGGAGGAACAGAGCTAAACTACCTGGTGGGCGGCACATCTGACAGTACCTTGGTGGACAACCAATTTGACGATTTACAATTGTACATAGATGACCAATCTTGGGTATTCGGGGGTAGCACTTCTAATACACCGCTACTTCTTGCTACACTTACCGACACCAACGGTATAAACACGATAGGCAGCGGAATAGGCCGCGAGATGATTGCCATCCTAGACAAAGGCACAGACGCTGAAAAAACAATTGTGCTTAATGACTATTTCAAACCTGAACTCAATAGCTACCAAGCTGGAACCATAGAATATCCTTTTGAGGAGCTCGCAGCTGGAAGGCATACACTAAGCCTCAAAGTGTGGGACGTATATAACAATTCGGCGGAGGCATATACCGAATTTGAGGTAGCAGAAAAGGAAGAAGTTCAAATTTCGAACACGCTAAACTACCCTAATCCGTTCACAACATTCACAAGTTTTCATTTTGACCACAATAAAGCAGGACAAAACTTAGTTGTAAGCGTGAATATAATGAGCGTAGCAGGCAAAATCGTCAAAAACATCACTCAGGATGTGCCCAATGCACCAGTACACTGCCAATCTATAAGTTGGGATGGCCGCGATGAATATGGCGACCCCATAGGTCGAGGTGTTTATCTATACACCCTCAGCGTTTTGGCTGAGGACGGTTCATCTACCTCCAAAACAGAAAAACTTTATATCATCAAGTAACCAAAAAAATTTAATGATACCTTTGTCAGCAAATAATAAACCATTGAAAAAATATATTCTTCTTGCATTAGCAATAAGCTCCATAAACATTACACAAGCCCAAGTAACCAAAGATGAGCTACTCGGACAACGTAATGTGATCACCACAGCGGCACCTTTTTTATTGATATCACCAGATTCTCGTGGAGCCTCTATGGGCGATATGGGAGTAGCTACCTCGGCCGATGCCAACTCTATCCATTGGAATCCGAGTAAACTAGCTTTCATAGAGGATGATGCAGGTATTGCTATATCGGCTGCACCTTGGTTGCGTCAGTTAGTTCCAGACATCTGGTTTTACTATATGTCAGGATATAAACGAATAGACAAGAAAAGCACCGTAGCAGGTTCTTTAAGATACTTCACACTTGGTGAGATACAATTTACCGATGAGATAGGTACGCCACAGGGAGTAGCTGAGCCTGTGGAGTTTGCCGTAGATGGTGCATATGCTCGTAAGTTGTCAGACAATCTTTCACTAGGTATCGCTCTACGATTTATCTACTCCAACTTAGCTAGAGGAAATACAGGCATAAGTGCTGCTGAGATAAAAGCAGGATTAGCAGGTGCTGGAGATTTATCTATGACTTATAAGAATGACATAAAAATAAGCAATAAAGATTTTGAATACACCATAGGAGGTAACATAAGCAACATAGGAAATAAAATCAGCTATACTACGGAGGCTAATCGTGATTTTATACCTGTAAATTTAAGATTGGGTACATTTTGGAAAACAGAGTTAGACGAGTTTAACGATATAGGTTTTGGAGTAGACTTCAACAAGTTATTGGTTCCTACTCCTCAGTTCGAATATGATTCAGCAGGCAATATCACGGGTCGATTAGACTTAGATGATGCTCCACTTATTTCTGGTGTGCTAAAATCATTTGGCGATGCTCCTGGAGGTTTCAGAGAAGAACTTAATGAGTTTACAATCTCCGCTGGATTGGAGTATTGGTATGACAAGCAGTTTGCTCTAAGAGCAGGCTATTTTCACGAGGCAGACACCAAGGGAGCACGTAAGTATGCAACATTTGGTGCGGGTCTGAAGTATAAAGTAATGCAGATAGACGCATCTTACTTACAGCCATTTGCAAACCGACACCCACTACAAAACACGATACGATTTAGCTTACTATTTGACATTGATGCTTTCAAGGATCAATGATAAGTAAAAACACAGCAGCAGAATAAAAAGAGGCCAATTGTTTAATTGGCCTCTTTTTTTATGACTAAAACCATGCTATGCAATAGATATATTACTACATAGCATGGTTTAAAATTAACCTATTAGTCTTGTAAGTACGGGTTGCTTATTCGCTCTTGGCCTATGGTAGTAAGTGGCCCGTGACCGCTGTATACCAACACATCATCAGGCAACGTAAGCACCTGTGTTTTTATACTCGTTATAAGCGTGTCGTAATCGCCACCAGGCAAATCTGTTCTGCCTATACTCCCTTGGAATAAAACATCACCACCTATCACATACTTCTCTTCAGCATTATAAAAACAAACACTGCCTGGCGAATGACCTGGGGCAAACAGAATGCGGAACGTACTCCCTCCAAATTCAAACACACTATCTGCCTCTAATCCTACATTAGCAGCTACAAGGGGTTCCATACTCAGTCCGTATTGCATAGCCACTGCCTGAGCATTGTCATACACTAGTTTATCTTCAGCATTCACCTCAGGTGTCAAGTTATGATTCTTATGAAACCAATTCACTCCAAAGACGTGATCCAAATGAGCGTGTGTAAGTACCAACCTTACGGGGCGTAACTGCTGAGCATTGAGATACTCAAACATACGAGCATTCTCTTCGGGAAAGTACATACCGGGGTCTATTACCAAGGCATTGCCATCGTCATCGGCTATGAGGTAAGTGTTTTCGGCAAAAGGACCGTAGGTAAGTTGATGTATATGGGTCATGAGTAAGTAGATATTAAATCTTCGTCGCGTGTGGCATCTAGTTTCAAAGCCGTAAATATGAAAATACAAAAGCCTAAGAAGCTTGAACCTCCGTAAGATACCAGTGGTAGTGGTATACCGATGACGGGCATTAGGCCTATGGTCATCCCGATATTCACCAAAAAGTGAAAAAACAAGATGGAGGCTAAGGAGAAAATAAAAATGCGTTTGAATTTTTTCTTAGCACGAGAGGCTAAGTGGTATAATCTTAAAATGAATAAAATAAATAGAACAAGAGCTCCTACGCTAACAGCCCATCCGCCCTCTTCGCCAATGGTACAAAATATAAAATCAGTTTCTTGCTCCGGTATAAAATTTCCTTTGGTATGTGCTCCGTTCAGAAAACCTTTGCCATACATACCGCCAGACCCGATGGCTATTTTACTTTGATTTACATTATACCCTGCCCCTCTATTGTCTTCTATCAAGTTTAGTGTAACTTGTATCCGTTTTTGTTGATGCTCTTGCAACACATTATCAAATAAGAATTGGACACTTAGGCTAAAAAGAATAGTCAGAGCTACTATACTAATGCTTGGCAATAACAGTTTTTTTTCGGAATAGGTAAATGCGTAAAAAACTAAAAATATACCGACTACCGCTAGGCTAAAATACCACGATCCAAATACCAATGTGAAAACAAAAATAGCAATGGCCGTAAGCCCAGATATAAGTACCACTGAGGTCATTCCTTCGCGATAGAATACCAGAAAAAAGCTAAAAAACACTAAAGCAGAACCTGCATCACCCTGTATCAAGATGAGACCCATTGGTATGAGAATAACGACCCCTATTTTGAGCAAATCTTGCAGCTTACTCCACGAAAATCCTATAGTACTTAGTATAGACGCCACAGCAAAGGTGGTACCGTACTTGGCAAACTCTGATGGCTGTATACTCACAGGACCAAGCTTAATCCACGACCGAGCTCCACTAATATCAGCCCCTATTACGAGTACGAGTACCAACAGTAGCATACAAGCACCGTAAATATACCAACTAAAGAATTGAAAAAAATTGGCGTTAAGCAGAAATATAACCACACCTACCACGACTGATATCCCCAACCACATCAATTGCTTTCCACTTCTTCCAGCAAAAAGAGACTCCGCACCAGGTTCATAGGTAGCAGAATATACACTGGTAATACCCAAGGCAGCAATTGCTACGAACAAAAGAACACTGATTATATCTATACCCGATTTACTCTGCATATAATGACATGTCTCGTTGGGTTCTATATTTATAAGGTATCAAGTTACTCTTGATTATTTTCTTCTCTAGTGACGCTCGTGAACTCACCTCTAAAGTGTCAGGTGATAAATATTTCTCAATAACTAAGTGAGCTATAGGAGCTGCCCAGGTAGCACCATAACCCGCCTCCTCTACCACCACAGCTATGGCGATTTTAGGATTATCAGCTGGGGCAAAGGCAATATAAGCCGAGTGATTTTTACCGTGTGGATTTTGTACCGTTCCTGTTTTGCCCGCTATGTCTATCCCTTTTATAGCAATAGCCGATGCCGTACCTGTGCGAGTAACTTGTTGCATACCTTGTATCACCGCATCAAAATGTTTAGGGTCTACCAAGGTATGATTCTTAACTACGTACTTGGTTGGGATGCTGTCTTGATTTTCGATTCGCCTCACCACGTGAGGAATATAATAATGCCCCCTATTAGCTATGGTAGCTGCCACGTTGGCCATTTGTACGGGCGTCAATCCTAGCTCACCCTGACCAAAGGAGAGTGAAATAATACGTGCATAACTCCATTTATCTTCTCCATACATTCTATCATAGTACGCAGCATCCCTAAGCCAGCCTCTAGACTCCACACTTACGTCAATACCCAACTCACCACCTATGCCAAAACTACGCATATATCTACGCCAGCTATTGTAGGCTTCTTCGGTGTTTTCGTACTTGCCGC
>Ga0209136_1001906_pt1 | contig 13154 bp, 8 predicted proteins | sample SaaInl0LU_22_DNA_FD_184640 | JGI IMG/M metagenome (GOLD analysis project Ga0209136, IMG submission 184640) | Marine microbial communities from expanding oxygen minimum zones in the Saanich Inlet - ESP_90LU_22_DNA (SPAdes) (version 2) | ecosystem: Environmental > Aquatic > Marine > Intertidal zone... | reverse complement strand
TACCAGGATATCCAAGTAACTCGTGACGTCGATTTAGACATTTCACCTGGAGAGTTTGTTGTTTTCGTTGGACCGTCTGGGTGTGGTAAGTCAACACTCTTGCGCCTCATAGCCGGTCTGGACAATGTCACTGCTGGAAAGATTATGATTGGCGGTCGTGATGTAACCAATGCAGAGCCTGCACAGCGCGGCATTGCTATGGTGTTCCAGTCTTATGCACTCTACCCCCATATGACCGTTCGAGAGAATATGAGTTTTGGGTTAAAAATGAACGGGTTCAAGGCGGAGGAAATTGAGCGTCGAGTGGCTCGAGCTGCAAGTATTCTGCATCTTGAGAATTTGCTTGATCGTAAACCCAAGGCGCTCTCTGGAGGGCAGCGTCAACGGGTAGCGATAGGGCGTGCGATCGTTCGAGAGCCGGATGTGTTTTTGTTCGACGAACCACTCTCAAATCTTGATGCGGAACTTCGCGTTCAAATGAGACTTGAGATAGCCAAACTGCATAAAGAGCTCGGTGCAACAATGATCTATGTTACACATGATCAGGTTGAGGCTATGACCCTGGCAGACAAGATTGTGGTTCTCCGTGCAGGATGCATAGAACAGGTAGGCTCGCCGATTGATCTTTATGACAACCCCGATAACTTATTTGTTGCTGGATTTATAGGCTCTCCGAAGATGAACTTCTTAGATGCTACTGTCACTTCCGTAAGTGAAACTAGTATTGCCGTTAAGTTTAACGAGTGGGGTGAAACGCAATGCGAGATACCGTCTCTTTCTAGGACACTGACAGTTGGTCAGAACTTGGTTCTTGGCATTCGCCCAGAGCATTTCGTCTCTGGAGGTCTGGTGGAACTGCAAGTAAACATCGACGTGGTTGAAAACCTTGGGGGAACAGCTTTTGCCTACGCAGGAACCGAGTCGAGTAGCCCGCTTGTAATAGAACTTGAGCAGCCAAGTGCTATTCAAAGCATGAGTAAATACCGTGTGGGTATCGACCCGACTCGCATTTATGTTTTTGATCCGGTAACTGGGTTCCGCATCCGGTAAATCTTGTGTCTAGCTAACTGGGTAATGTTTTTATGGAAATGACTCGAGAGCCGTTTGGGTTCACCCGCAGCGGCGCAGCAATAGAGCGCTTTGTCGTCCGTAATAGCGCCGGCATGGAGATTAGTCTGATCAACTATGGTGCTACGCTTATGTCCCTCCGTACGCCTGATCGGCTTGGAGTGATTGAGGATGTGGTATTAGGCTTCGAAACTCTCGCCGAGTATGAGGAGAACGACTGTTACATCGGTGCTATCGTGGGACGCTATGCGAATCGAATTTCTGGCGGTCGGCTGAATGTTGATGGCAAAGCGTTCCAACTTACTTGTAACGAGGGAGCCAATCAGCTTCATGGAGGTTTAGAGGGGCTTAATAGTCGAGTTTGGAAGGCGTGTGAGTTTAATGAGGCAGGTGGGTCTGGAGTTGAGTTCAGCACTCGTCTGATAGACGGGCAAGACGGCTTTCCCGGTAATCTTGATATTTGCGTTCGCGTATCACTTAGCTCGACGAATGAGGTCCGATTCGAGTTCACTGCGGTGACCGACAAGCCAACAGTAGTAAATATCAGTCATCATGGGTACTTTAATTTAGCTGGTCGTCACTCGGGTAACTGCCACCAACAACGACTTTGGATTGATGCCGACGCCTACACGCCAGTTGATGCTGAATTGATACCAATTGGTGTTAATCAATCGGTAGCAGGCACTGCATTTGATTTTCGTCGAGAGAAATCCATTTCACAGGACTCAGGTGCCGCGACTGGACAGCTAAGGGGTTTTGATCACAATTGGGTGTTAAACAAACCTCTGGGAAAGTTTGCCAAAGTCGCGAAGTTAACTGATTTGCAGAGTGGTCGTCGCATGCAGGTTCTTACAACTCAGCCTGGACTGCAGTTCTACGCCGGCCAGTATTTAAATGTGCCTGCCACTGCGGGTCGACAAGGGTTTGAGTCAGGTGCAGGAATTTGTCTCGAAACTCAGCACTTTCCTGATAGTCCGAATCAGCCTAGTTTCCCGAGCACTCTGCTTTTACCCGATCAAAAATATGCGGAACGTGTAACGTACCGTTTCGATGTGATTTAGGTTTTTAGCTAAATTCACCTAAATAATGATTATGCAGAGTAAATCTGAAAAATAAGGTGACTCTTTGCGTTGCTTAGGTGATGAATAAGTATTTCTAGAGATTTCAATTGTGAGTGAATATAGCAAAAAACGCCGTTCTCAGAGCTGGTATGGCAAACCCGACAAGGATGGGTTCATTCATCGATCCTGGATGAAAAACCAGGGCTATCCTGATCACGCTTTCGATGGACGCCCGATTATTGGCATTTGTAACACCTGGTCTGAGCTGACTCCTTGTAACTCGGGTCTCAGAGATCTCGCGGAGAAGGTCAAGCGTGGTGTTTGGGAGGCCGGTGGCGTGCCTGTTGAGTTTCCAGTGATGTCACTTGGCGAAACACAGATGAAGCCAACTGCGATGCTGTTTCGCAACCTATTGGCTATGGATGTTGAGGAGAGCATTCGAGCCTATGGCATTGACGGAGTTGTATTACTTGGTGGCTGCGATAAGACTACACCGGGCCAGTTAATGGGAGCTGCGAGTGTTGATCTGCCCACTATTGTCATCTCGTCAGGCCCAATGCTCAACGGTAAATGGCGCGGAAAGGATATAGGTTCTGGCACTGATGTTTGGAAATTTTCTGAAGCGGTGCGTGCCGGCGAAATGTCTCTACAAGATTTCATGGCAGCCGAGTCCGGAATGAGCCGTTCCAAAGGGGTCTGTATGACGATGGGTACTGCTAGCACGATGGCCTCACTCGTCGAGGCGATGGGCTTATCACTGCCGACCAATGCCGCACTTCCAGCTGTCGATGCGCGTCGCGAGGCCCTGGCTCATCTTACTGGACGACGAATTGTAGAGATGGTTGAGGAAGACTTAAAACTTTCTAAGGTGTTAACTCGCGAGAGCCTTGAGAATGCGATTGTTGCTAATGCTGCTGTAGGTGGTTCTACCAACGCGGTAATGCATTTACTGGCGATTGCTGGTCGGGCTGAGATTGATCTCAAGCTTGAGGATTTTGAGTTGGGAGCCGAAGTGCCCCTTCTAGTCAACTGTATGCCGTCGGGTAAATACCTGATGGAGGACTTCTGCTACGCCGGTGGTATGCCGGTAATTATAAATCGCCTATCTGATAAGTTACGTCCTGCTAATACGGTGTTGGGAGTCGACATTTCTGTCTATGGTGAGGGGGCCGAGTGTTTCAATGATGATGTGATCTTCACCGTCGACAAGCCGCTTAAACCAGCCGCGGGACTGCGAGTATTGAGGGGTAACCTAGCACCTCGCGGGGCAATCATTAAGCCCTCAGCTGCCTCTGATCACTTGCTGCAGCATGAGGGGCGCGCCTATGTTTTTGAGAACATCGAAGATTTGAAAGCGAATATTGATCGTGATGATTTGGATGTCGATGAAAATACTATTCTGGTCCTTAAAGGCTGTGGTCCTAAGGGTTATCCGGGTATGCCGGAAGTTGGAAATATGCCGATTCCCAAGCGCTTGGTCGAAAAGGGAGTCAAAGATATGGTGCGCGTCTCCGATGCGCGAATGTCGGGTACAGCTTTCGGTACGGTTGTACTGCATGTTGCACCTGAAGCCAACGCCGGTGGTCCTTTGGCCTTAGTTAAAACAGGGGACAGAATTCGTCTTGACGCGCATGCCGGTGTATTAGAGTTGCTCGTGGACGAGGCGGAGTTAGCGGTGCGAAAAGAGAAATGGCAGCCCGAGTCATCACGCTACACCCGTGGTTACGGCAAGCTCTATATAGATCACGTGATGCAAGCTGATAGAGGAGCCGATTTGGACTTCCTAGTCGGTAAAGATACCCAACCTGTGACACGGGAGAGTCATTAATGTCAGGGTTCGCGCAATTTTCTGATCTTAAAGGTGTCAGTGTGTTTATTACGGGTGGGGGTTCAGGAATTGGCGCCGCACTGACGGAGGGGTTTGTTGAGCAAGGTGCGAAAGTCGCCTTTGTGCAGCGCTCTGATGCGACCGACTTTGCTGATTCATTGGCACAAAAGTTTGGTAATGGACCGCTCTTTATTAAGTGTGACATAACCGACCCTTCGGCGCTGCAGCACGCAATGTCTATTGCGGCAGAGGAGCATGGTGATATTGGCGTTTTAGTTAATAATGCAGCGAATGATGCACGTCACAGCTTGGATGACTTCAGTGTTGAGGAATGGAACTGGGCGATGGCAGTTAATCTCACGCCACAGTTCCTGACAGCTCAGACTGTCGCACCTATGATGCGACGTCTCGGCGGCGGGTCTATTATCAATTTCTCCTCAATTTCCTACATGATGGGCAACGCAGGGTACCCCGCCTATGTGACATCGAAGGCAGCTATAACCGGTTTAACGCGTAGTCTGGCACGCGAGCTTGGTGTTGATAATATTCGAGTTAATGCCCTGTTGCCGGGTTGGGTTCTGACAGAGAAGCAGCTTGATATGTGGGCCACTCCAGATGACCTCGCAAAACACCTAGAGAAGCAATGTTTGAAGGAGCATCTCGCTCCTCGAGATATTGTCGACGCCACACTCTTTTTGGCCTCTAAAGCGAGCCGAATGATCACATCTCAGGCGCTGGTTGTTGACGGTGGAGTGGTTGTAACTGGATGAACTTCATTGAGTGGATAGCAGTAGATTGGGGCACCAGTCGGATGCGCCTCTGGGCGTTGAATGCACAGGGCGAGATTGTTGAGAGTGCTGCTTCAGATTTCGGCATGGCCAAAGTCTCTCAAGGACAGTTCGAGAGGACACTGCTGCAACTAATTGATCCTTGGTTAGCGGGTAATACAGATCTTATTCCTGTGATCGCTTGCGGTATGGTGGGCGCTCGACAGGGGTGGCAAGAGGTTCCTTATGAGTCGGTGCCGTGTACCCCTTCGATCCGGTTCAGCAAGGTAGAGACTCTCAGCCAGCTAGTTGATGTGCGAATTTGCTGGGGTTTAAAACAGCAAGTTCCGGCAGATGTGATGCGCGGTGAAGAGACTCAGATAGCAGGACTGTTGCATCATCGAACCGACTACGACGGGGTCGTTTGTCTGCCAGGCACTCACTGCAAATGGGCACGCCTAAAGCAAGGGCTAGTAGCTGAGTTTCAGAGTTACATGACCGGTGAACTCTATGAACTGTTAGCTAAAAGCTCCGTTCTAAGATTCTCAATTGTAGATGACGATTGGCAGATTGATGTATTTGAGGAGGCCGTGCGTACAGCACTCGACGATCCCGCTTCTATCACGGGGCGCCTGTTTGGCTTACGTGCCGGAGCTCTGGTAGGAAAGGCTTGTGGTCACGGCAATGCAGCCCGGCTTTCAGGTTACCTAATTGGTTTAGAGCTGGCCTCGGCACGTCGATTCTGGGAGTCAAATGAAGTGTCGATTATTGGCGCTTCGGGATTGGCAAAGCACTACCAACATGCAATGAATTTAGTGGGCTCTAGTGCCCAACTGCTTGATACTGAAGCAATGACCCTGGCTGGTCTTAAAGCGGCCTACAACGCATACAAGGTGGAGTCTGATGTCTGATAGAGAGTTGATTGCAATCCTCCGTGGCATCACGCCAGATGAGTCGATTGCCGTAGCTGAAGCCCTAGTTGATGCCGGTTTTAGTCGTATTGAGGTACCGTTGAATTCACCTGACCCGCTTACCAGTATTAAGCGGATGGTTGATGCGGTGGGTGAGATTGCACTGGTTGGTGCGGGAACTGTACTAAACACACAGCAAGTTGAAGCGGTGGCGGCGACGGGTGCTAAGTTGATCGTATCACCTAATACCAATACCCGAGTGATTAGACGCTCTTGCGAGCTGGGTCTCTACTCCTACCCTGGCGTAATGACGCCGACAGAGTGCTTCGCCGCTATCGATGCTGGCGCTACTGGTCTGAAACTTTTCCCAGCCGATCTCGTGGGAACAGCCGGTATAAAAGCCTTTCGAGCCGTACTACCGCCAGAGATGAAGCTCTATGCTGTAGGAGGTGTTGCTACAGACAATTTGGATCAGTGGCGCAGTGCTGGTGTGACCGGTTTTGGAATCGGTAGCTCTCTCTACAAATCAGGAAGAGGCATAGATAATGTTAGGCGCATTGCCGCTGAACTGGTCAGCGCATATGACGCTCTTTAAGATTCTTTGAATACTTTTAGCTACAACTTAACAGGGGCTTTATAGCGTCACTAACAAATCTTGATCAAAGAGTTATAGGAAGCGTCACTAGTTACTGTTTTATCCCTTCATGAAAAATGCGGGCTAGTTTGACAGGCTCTTTAAGCCCCTGATATCAGGTTAGTCTTAGATTGCCATATATCCCTTTAGCAAAGCGCTCAATCAGTATCATGTACTATACTCATAACCAGTTTATGAGTGACTTATCCTTTTCTTACCTATTTTGAGTAGCGCTTTGGAGCTTTATATTTGAAAGTCCACGACCCTCTTAGCACTCAACATGCACCTGGTGCGTCGTTAATTGCACTTGGTTTAGCTTTTTTAGGGTGTATAGGCATTTACCTTATCGATGCTAAGTTTACCCGAGATACCCTTGAACGCATCATCATTGAACAGAGCGATTACCTAAACAAAGACAACAACTTAATCGGTACTGAATTAAGTTACACGCTTGAAGCATTATCACTGCTAACCAAGCGAACAGAAGAGATCGGTTATCTTCCTGAAGAAGCTCTCAGAAACGCACTCTTCTCTAACCCAACCACATTCCAAGCTCGTTTTTTATCTCTTGAGGGTGACGAAAAGGTCCGTTTTGATCGTGATAGCCTTGGCATTAGACGCTTAACCGACTCTGAGTTACAAAGTAAATTGGGGCGAGACTACATACAGCAGATGAGCGCTCTTAATGACGGCCAGGCGTTCATGTCGCGCATCGACCTAAATATGGAAATGGGACGTATTGAGGTTCCGTTCAAGCCTACAGTCCGTCTTGGTGCAAAAACAGAGTATGGTTATATTCTGGCAAATTTGGATTTAACCTCTCTCGTATCCGAAATTACTTCCGTGCCGCAGGTTTACACTGATACATGGCTTGTGAGCGAATCGGGTGATTGGCTGATTGCTCCTGACCCTGCATTGGAGTGGGGGTTTATGTTTGGAACCCCAAAACGTATTCAAGATACCCTTAACGATATTGAAATTGATAAGCTTCTTCGCGGTGAAATTAAGAGTCACTATGACTCAAACACTGGAGATTTATACCTGGCAGAGGCACTGACAATTGGTAGCTCACCTATTGCGGCAGACATTGTTACTGTAGATAAACCCTTCATTGTTAGGCGTATAAATGCGCAATACAATAAATTACAAATTGCTACGCAAAGGCCCGTTCACCCGTTTCTAGGCTATTTCACGGTAATATCATCAGCGCTCATACTTTACTTGGCACTTTTTTATTGGCGTCAGCGTGAACTTTCAGCCGTTAGCCAATCAGCGCAACGCGAAGAGTTTGATCGTCTATACGGTATAGCCAATCTAATGCCTCAGTTAACCTGGACCGCAAGTTCAGAGGGTGTTTTTGATTTTTTAAATACTCGATGGGAGGTTTATACCGGTTTATCTGTTGCTAAAATCATGGAGAAAGGTTGGCTTGAGTATGTTCACCCAGATGATATCGCTTTGTTACTGGAACGGTGGCGAGAGTCTATTCGTACCGGTGAGGATTTCGAATGTCACGCACGTATCTGTGATTCCTGGGGTAATTTTCGGATGTTTGATACGCGAGCAAGGGCCTTAAAGGGTTCACGCGGCGAGGTACTAAAGTGGTACGGATCAAATACTGATATTCAAGCCAGTATCGATTTACAGTCTAAGTTAGAGATAGAAAAGGAACAACTCGAAAACCGTTTAACAGAAACCTTAGAAAGTAACCGAGAGCTACTTAATAGGTTCGAGTTTGCATCCGCCTCAGCTGAGTTAGGAATATGGGAGTTAAATCTTAAGAATAACGAACTCCTGTGGGACGAACGCATGCTTAATATTTTTGGAACGCGTCGGCAATCAGGTGTGAGTCTTCATCGTTATTGGAATGAGGCTATACATCCTGACGATCGTGCTGAGGTTGAGTCCCAAATGAGTGAGGCTATAAAAAACAAGCGGCCTCTGCATTTGGAATACCGTATCCGCCACATTGATGGAACCTTGATTTGGGTTAGAGATGATGCCGCCGTTGAGGTGGGTGTCGATGGAGATCCAGACCGTTTAATAGGGTGTACTCAAAATATTACCGCTACTAAAAATCTAACGATATCGCTTCAAGAAGCGCTTGCACATCTTGAGCAAGCTCGAAGGGTAGGCGGCATAGGATTATTCCGAGTATCACTTGCAGATGGCAGAGCCGAGTGGTCAGATGAGATATTTGCGCTGCTTGGTGTTGAACGCCGACTCGGTATGAGTTTGTCACGCCTATTCCAATCGATTGACGCTAAGTACCGTGAAAATGCCCGAAACGATTTCGATAGGGCCTTACAGCAACGCATTCCATTTGATATTACGGCACCTATACATACATCTAATGGCGAACTGAAATATCTGCATATACTAGCAGACGGTGTCTCAGATGAGACAGGTTATGACCTCATTGTGTACGGCGCCATTTTTGATGTTACAGAACAGAAACGTATTGAAAACGCACTAGAGAAAGCAAAAATCCAAGCGGAGAGTGCTAACCAAGCTAAGTCGGCGTTTCTTGCCAATATCAGTCACGAGATACGAACCCCTATGAATGGCGTTATCGGTATGCTTTCTCTTATAAAGGAGCAGGTTAGCGATTCTAAAAGCCATAGCTATATCAAAAAAGCGCATCAAGCTGCAGAACGTTTGATGGCTATTCTTAATGACGTTCTTGATCTTTCACGTATTGACGCAGGCAAGTTAGATCTTAACTTAAACCCCATAGAAATTGAGCGAATCATTCAAGATTCAGTCGATATATTCTCGGTGAATGCTGAGCATAAAGGGGTTGAACTTGAAGTGGAAGTGGCTCCAAACTTACCACAAACCATAATATGCGACGGCCTTCGCTTAGGTCAGGTAATCTCTAATTTGGTCGGTAATTCAGTTAAGTTTACTGAAACAGGCGACACTATTAGCATTCGCTTTTCATTGGATCATACTCACAACGATAATGGAATTTTAATTGAAGTAAAAGATACGGGTATAGGTATCCCTAAAGATAAGCTTGCAAAGGCGTTTGAAGAGTTTAACCAAGACGAGGACCATGCGAGTAAGCGCTATGGCGGAACAGGTTTGGGACTCTCGATATGCCGCCGTCTCGTTAGATTAATGCAAGGTGATATAAAACTCAGAAGCGTGCAGGGTGAAGGTACGGTTGTAACTGTAAGAGTGCCTGTCCAATACTCCAATAGCGCCCTTACTCGACCAATAATTTCAGCCAACAGTTGCGCGGTTGATATATTAACGCTCGATCCTCAACTTGAAACACATCTTCGACCAGAACTGGCACCACTAGGCTTACATTTACAATTTCACTCTGACTTAGATGAGTTAAAACGTACCCATCAACACAACCCCCAGCTCACTAAACATTTAGTCATTGACGCAACGCTTTTAGAAGGTCCTGCGGCCAATACGTTTATTCCACTGCTTGAAGCTCAGGAAGTTTTATTACACGAATTTCATCAGATAGCAGTATTCCTCCCACCCCGTATAAGCACTGAATCAAGGAATCGTTTAAATGCTCTGGGTGCATTATTAATATTCGGATCAATTAGTCGTAAACAACTGGAGCAGCTTATTATTCGCCGCTTGTCAGACATTCGTCCATCTAATCAAAGTGATAGTCAAAATACCTTACTTGCGAGCATCAAAGTTCTATCCGTTGACGATGTACCGCTAAATAATGAGGTCATAATAGGTCTTCTGGATACGATTGGAATAAATGCAGTTGCATGTCAGTCAGGGGAAGAGGCGATAGAGATAGTCAAAAAACAGCGCTTCGACTTAATATTAATGGATGTACATATGCCTGGCATTGATGGGTTAGAGACCACTCGACAAATTCGCGCGTTAGAAATTGGTGAGGCTCCATTGATATTTGGTGTAAGCGCTTCAGTACTGCCTGAGGATAGGAGCTTAGGAATAAGAGCAGGTATGGATGCTTACCTTGCAAAACCCTTTCACCTGGACGATATGATTAATGAGCTGGAAAAACAGCTTGGACCTATGAGTATATCGACGTCCAATCAGGGTTCAGACGATATGGATAACGAACGCGATACACTCTGGCCTAGTTTTGTTGATCTTGAAATGGCACTTGAGCAAACCAGTGGCAATGAAGTTGCGTTGATTAAACTCGCACACTCATTCGTGAATAGTTTTAGTAATTTTGGCCAGGATTTTAGAGATGCAATTGCACGTAAAGACCGAGAAGAAGGGCAACGTTTGATGCATAGGCTAAAAGGTGCAGCGGGTTATATTGGTGATTTACAGCTTAAAGATGAAGCTCATCGCCTTGAAACGTTATTCAGAGAAGGCAAGGGTATGGAGGATGTTAGTACTGACATTGCTAAAACCCTAGAGCAACATATACAAGAATTACATGATGCTATTGGCGACCTACACGAGTTAAGAACTAGGGCGACACCCCTAGAGCAGTTACCCGAGTTAGCCAATGAGCTTCTAGCAGCGTATAGCGATGACTGTTTTGTACCCCCTGCTGAGTGGCAGCCATACATAGCCGGCTTGCGAGAAATTGGGCTTATTGATTCAGCGAATTCACTGCAAGCAATAATCCAGTCTCATCAATTTGAGCAGGCCGCGGCAAAATTAGTCGATATTCGTGGTGAGTTTGAAGCACTTATAAACCAATAGCATATAACATGGCGAGTACCTTTCATTCTTAATTCTACTCTTATAGAGTAGAAGCTAGGCTTTCAGTAAACACAAGTCTAGGCTTCTAAAAAGTTTAAAAGCAGATCAAGGACGTATACAGATAGTATGAGTGATTCAGTTTCTAAAAACAGACTTAAAGTCTACGTAAAGATGTCGGATGGGCAGCGTATGCTTGGCTACTTATTCATCTCTACCGATGAAAGACTACAAGATATTCTGAATGATGAACGGACATTTCTACCTCTGCACGCCCTTTCCGATAACGGAAAATATCAACTTGTTGTTCTCTCTAAGCGCTTTATTCAGCAGGTCGAAGAGGTAAGCGCTCCCAATTTTGAGTCACTCAGCCATGATAATAGGACAAGTGGCGACCGTCGCAGTGGTGTTGATCGGCGCGATCAGGCTGACTCGAATTCTGTTGACTCAAATAAAATAGAAAGGGCATCTGAAACGTCTGCGCCAAAATTTGAGCTAGATTAATAGGGTATTAAATATCAGATGCCATCACCCTAAGTCACAATAATGATCTGCAGACAAAGGGGGGGCGTCTTCGTTTAATGTGCCCAAAAAACTAAATTAGGTATCAATTTTAAGTTGGCATATTAAGTGCAATACATAAAAAACTTATTGCACGTTTGAGGTCTCTAAAAAAATGGATGGCGATCTACCCCAACAAAACACCGATAATGGTGAAAGTGTAGAAGCAAATCTAATTTCAGCTCAAACTGAGACACTTCTGTTACAGATGCAAATCGGCGTACTGATTCCCAATCGTCAAGCTAACACACTCAGTTTAGATTCTATAGCACAACAGATACTTGGCTTTCCTGAAAGCATCTCGCTGTCAAACTGGTGCGATGATATTGAGCCGGTGGAATACCGACCCCTTATTGGTAAAGTTGAATTTGAAGCTTTGCCAATAGCCGTGTTAAACAATGATGGTCGCTATATTCGAGCAAAAATGTGGCAGTTTTTGGGAATAACCGGAACCTGGCAAATTGCAATTCAAGTTGAGACGCATAGCGATACTGACCAAAACCCCCTTGATACAGACTACTTTGGACAACAACAGTTACTTTCCATCATTTCGCATGAACTTAGAACGCCAGCAGCCACAATACGTATGCTGATTGAAGAGTTAGAAACTACAAGCGATATAGCGTTGCAGTTACCGCTTCTAAAAGAGACATCACAACATCTAATGAGCGTTTTGGAGGATATGCGTCAGGCGATAAATCCAGAACAAAACCTACCGTTTAAGACAGTCTCCTTCCATCCTAACCGACTTATCGAAAGTGTAAGCGCACAGTTTAGGCGGGTTGCCCAATCAAAGGGTATGGTTATTCGTATGGGGCTCATAGCTGATGAAGGCATACGGATAGAGACCGATTTAGAACGGTGTAAGTTAATACTCCTTAATCTTATTAAAAATGCCATTTACCACTCACAGGGTAAAGTCATTACTGTTAAAGCTGAATTCGAGCAAAACACAAAGGATGAAGCACTGTTGACGCTTAGTGTTGAAGATGACGGCATTGGAATTGACCCAAAAAAGCTTGCAAGATTACTACAACCTTTCCAACAACAAGATCTTTTATATAAAGGGGGTTCAGGTGCTGGGCTTGGGTTATTTGTCACAAAGCAGACCTTGAACGAACTAAATGGAAGTTTTGTCATCAATCATCCCAATAAAGGTCTAGAAGTTAAATGCACGCTAAAATGCGCGTTCAGCTTAATGGGGCAAGAAGAGTCCAGCAGAATTTCACAAGAATCCCATACATTCCAACAACGCCTACTCTCAATGAAGGTCCTTGTAGTGGAGGATGATCCTGTAATACGAATGGTGTCTCAGCGTTTACTGTCTAAACGGGTTGGAGAGGTGGATGTAGCTGAAAATGGTGCGATTGGACTTCAAATGCTCCGTATCAAAGAGTACGACTTAATTCTTACTGACTATTACATGCCGGTAATGGACGGCCTTCAAATGATCATTGCGGCCCGAAAAGAGGGTATAAAAACACCTATTATCTCTGTAACGGCAGCTGTTTTGGGTAAAGAGACAGTTGAGCTAAGGGAAGCAGGCGCCAATGAAATTCTTGCGAAACCGATATCGATGAAAGCTTTTATCGAAACAGTACAAGCCCTGTCAGTCTAAAAATGCCTCATTTTTTTTATTTCTATTGTCTAAATGCC
>Ga0209136_1001896_pt1 | contig 13185 bp, 14 predicted proteins | sample SaaInl0LU_22_DNA_FD_184640 | JGI IMG/M metagenome (GOLD analysis project Ga0209136, IMG submission 184640) | Marine microbial communities from expanding oxygen minimum zones in the Saanich Inlet - ESP_90LU_22_DNA (SPAdes) (version 2) | ecosystem: Environmental > Aquatic > Marine > Intertidal... | reverse complement strand
AGAACGAGACAAGAAGTGTCAATGTGAACATCGCAGTACTGAATGCCGCGTAGTTCTTTTCACTGTTTTTGGCATTTTCACACTTGAGTGTCCAGTTGAGGGCGGCGGCACTACCAACGAGACCCATCACGGAATAGATGAGTGTAAAAAAAGCACCCTCATTTTTGACAAGCTTGGTCACTAGGAGAGTAAATGGAATGGTGAGTGCGATCGTGAGAGTCGCAGCCAAGTACTTATTGAGATTCTCCTGAACCTTTTGACCCTTCATAGCATCACACTTTGAATAGACGCTCATACCAATTGAGGAAATAATCATGTAGAAGAAACCGAGGAAGAGAATACCGGCAACAGTTATGTATGACACCTCGAGGTCAGTCTTGCCAGTTGCTATATTTTTGGCTTTGTTGTACATGACACTTGCCGCCTGAGTTGCAGTAATGTCGGACATTTATAATACTTATAGAAATTATTCTAAGTATACTCAGATGAAATTACCAGAAGTTGTGTTTGTCAAGCACTGTCCAAATCTTGCCCCGGAACGGAAGGTGTTTCTTGAAGAGCATATAAAAGAACGGGTACCCATTGTAGATGTACGATGGATTGAAGATTATAACCATGATCACACCTTTGTTCAATGGCTCAATACTAAATATAATCTTCCATATGGCCCTAAACTTACAAGTAATTTCGTAAAAACTCTCATGATGATGAAGCAAATGGTGGATGAAAATATTGAAAGTGCACTTCACATTGATGACGATGTATGTTTTCATAAAGATTGGGTCAAATATTTTGAAAGTATTCCAGATGACATAGAAAGGATTGGTTTTATCAATTTGGGTACGTCGCCATTTTTTAATTTTGGACCCAAAATGGGTGAACTCTACCAGCTTCCGAATAATGGTGGGTGTGAGTGTACCTGGTGGACTTTGGAGATGGCCAAAAACTTTTTACGCGATTTAAACTTAGAAGAAGCTATTGACATTGTATTTCATGGATTCATGACATCAAATAAAAAACCAATACTTAATATGCCTTTGTGTCATCAAACTTCGGATCTGGTGCGTGTAAGTACATTAGATCATGAAAGTCGCAAGTCATCGAATTGGATTGCATATGTTCAGAATTATAAAAACCTTTCAAAGTTAAGTTTCGATAAAATCATTGAGGACTTCAAAGAGTTTGAGGAAAAGAGAAAACGAGTTGAAGACAAATTTGAAGAAATTTATGGAAAGAGGGTTGATATCAAAAATGTCAAATATATTCTCAATGATGATCCAGATCATCGATTAAATATTTTAGAGTATGAGTTACTAATTGAAAACAAAGTGGATATTTGATCTTCCGTAAGCACCGGCACTGTACCCAAATGTCGAGAGATCTGTGAGATCTTGGTTACCAGCGGTTATGTAGAGATGTTTACATTTTGATAACAAGAACCAATCCAAGTAACATGCGTATCGTTGCTCTTTTGTAACTTCGTAGTTCCTGAGTGTGTCACAATTATATGTGAGAACAATGTCATGCTCAAGAGTTACAATTTTATCTGGAAACTTTTTCTTGAATAGATCCTTAACTTCGCGACTATCACTCGCTAAAAAGAATTTAGCATTTGTTTTTTCAACAACTTCGATGAACTTTTCAAGAGCTGTATCTTTGGCAAAAAATGCCTTTTTTATGTCACCATTTTCATCTCGGCCATGACATCCCACATCTTCAGAGTCCTTTGAGCACGCTCCTCGTCTAATATGGATTCCATACTCAAGGCCATGATCGTATTTTTGGATGAGTTCTTGAAGTTCATCATTTGGTTTTATAATTTGTGGTAGATTTGAATGAATATGGTGAAAATATGTAGGATTTATGATAATTCTATGTTCAAACTTTTCTTCGTCGGGGTCATCTGTAATTTCAAATCCGCTAAACTCCACCCCCCTTTCATCATCGAGAAGACTTTTATAGGCTCGAGGTTTCGGCGATCTAAACACGAGGTCAGATAAACATAGAGCAACATTACCCCACCCCATTGATTTTGGGAGATAGAAGGTTGTCATTATATGTTTAGGGTTGGTGTATTCTTTAATCTTGTATGTATTTTATGAGATCTTCGCGAGTCTTTTTTTGAGACCACCCAAGGGCTTTGAGTTTTTTGGCGCATATATGATACCTCTTGTCGTTGAATGGTCGGTCTTCTACATATTCAATCCATTCGTCATAATCTTCTGTATTTTTGAGTGTTTTTATGATAAGCTTTGTAACATCCATAACACTCAATTCATCATCTGATGCAATATTATACACTTCTCCAGACTTACCATTCTTCCATACTACCTCAATTGCGTCAACAACATCATGTACATGCATAAATGCTCGACGAACATTTGCACTGTTAACTCCATGAATTGTACATTTTTGGTTATTTTTTAAAAGGCGTATGAACTTTGGAATGAGCTTCTCCGGGTATTGATTTGGGCCATAGACATTATTACATCGAATTATTTTGATATTCATACCGAATGATTCTGCATATGAACGAATTATCATTTCAGCTGCCGCTTTTGATGCTGAATATGGATTTGTCGGTCTAAGTACCCCAGTTTCTTCGGTGAAGGGTTCATCTGTTTTTGATTCGCCGTACACTTCATCTGTACTAAAATGTATAAATTCTACATTTGGTATATGACGTCTACAGATTTCAATAAGGGTGTGTGTACCATAAGTGTTATCCATTGTAAATCCAAGTGGACTTGTAAATGAATTATCTACATGACTTTGTGCAGCAAAATGAAATACATAGTCGAATTTATATTCTTCAATCAATTTCTGAAGAATTCCGACATTACATAAGTTATGTTGAATAAACTTAGCCACCCCGTGATTAACATTATGTATATTTGAGCAGTAGTCTATTTTGTCTATATTAACAAAATCTATATCTGGATGACGCTCTTTCATTATGTTCAAAAAGTTAGAACCTATAAAACCACAACCACCTGTTACAAGCGCTTTTGGCATTTATAATAAAGACTAAATTAGCTTTAAGTTTTTAATGGAAGTATTTACCACGTTTTTGATTTGCAAACTTTTTGAGTAGATCACACACTCTATCCACATCTTCGATGGTGAGACCATGATGGGCACCCAAAAGAAAGCCATCCTTCATAATGGTGTCGGCATTTTCAAAATCACCCAAATATTCACGGAACGCGGGATGTCTTGTAATGTTACCCGCAAAAGTAACCCGTGTTTGAACGTCATTTTCTTCCAAAAAGTTTATCAACTCGAGACGATGCCGACATTGAAGTGGTATAGCGAGCCAGTTTGGTTTGACGGAATCATCTGGGAGTGTGTAGTACGGGCAATCTTTAAGATTCTCCATGTACCTCTCCACCATCTGGCGACGAATCTTAAGGAACCCCTCCAATTTGTCCATCTGTACAAGACCAAAGGCCGCATTCATTTCACAAGCCTTGAGGTGGTAGCCGGCGACGCCATATAGAAACTTCCAATCATATGGGATGCCATCCACCGAGTGATTGAAGCGCTCACTTGGTTCCTCAATGTTGTCACCAATGCGCCCCCAGTCCCGAAACATAAGAGCTCTCTTGAGATGTTCTTCGTCGTTGAACATAACCATACCTCCGATGCCACCCGCGGTAATCACATGACTCGCGTAGAAGCTTGTAGTTGAGATGTCGGTACACTCATTCTTTGTGATGGTATCCGCAGAATCTTCAAAGAGGGTGACTCCCGGGAAAGCTTCACGAATGGCATTCCAATCGGGAACATTACCAATGAGATTTGGGAGCAAAATACACTTTGTCTCTGGGGTGACTACAGCTTTCAGCTGTTCAACAGTTGGAACATATGACGTAAGACCTACATCACAAAACACTGGTTTGAGGTCAAGTTGCATGAGAGGTGCCACCGTCGTCGCAAATCCACATGCAGGTGTCACAACTTCCGAACCTTTTGGTAGATCCAAGGCACAGAGTCCCAAAAGGATTGCACTACTTCCCGAGTTTACAAATAATCCATGTCTCTTTCCGAATGTTTCACTAACTCTCTTCTCAAATTCCACAGTGTAATCACCAAAACCAGCGAGCCAGCCATTGCGAAGGCAAGCCTCAACGGCTTTAATTTCTTCTTCTCCATATGATTCAAACTTGTTGGGTGCATACCACACTTTCTTGGGCATTTGGTTAAAGACAACGATAATCTTTAAATCAGATGAAAAGAGTGTGTGTTTTAGGAGCTGGTGGTTTTGTGGGTAAAAACTTAATACATGGGATGGATAATTGGATTGGTGTGACTCATCAAGACCTGGATCTTACAAATCAAAAGGCGGTTGAAGACTATTTCAATAGTCACGAGTATGATATTGTTATTCACTGTGCGGCAAGTATTAATCAAAGGTCTGAAACAACAACTTACAAAAACATTCTCATGTTTGAAAATGTGGTGAGAGTTTTTAAAGGGAAGTTATTGTACTTTTCAAGCGGTGCTGCATTAAGAGGCAAACCACCATCCGATCCATACGGTCTCTCAAAGTGGGTCATAGACCGACGTATCGAGACAATCCCAAATGCCTACTCTCTTCGTATATGGGGATGCTATGGACCCGGTGAACTTCCAACAAGATTTAGTGCTGTGTGTAAAAGGGAAGGGCATGTTGTCATAGAAAGAGATCGATACTTTGACTTTGTAGATATTGAATACGTTAAAAGTATTGTATTTGATTATGTGCATGGATACCTAAATGATAAAGAGTACAACTTGGTTTACCCAGAAAAGTTACTTCTTTCCCAATGGGCGGAGCGTTTTGGCGCCACATGGGAAATTAGGGACAAAGATGGTCTTGGTGAGTCTTATATTAGTTCCACCCAAGCTTCTTTTTAGGTGGAACTGGAACAATCATATCATCTTCAAAATCTATATAGGGTGTCATGTTTTCGAGTGAATTACCAAACTCCAATTTAGGATAAATCTTTTGCGTCTCTGGTATGGGAATATCTCGTAGAGTTTTCACACCATAGGCCTCTGCAATTTTTACAAAATCAACTTCACCCCCAAATACATCACTTTTAGATGTTGCAATATACCTGGAATCGAAATAACTATCCTGAAATTGTTTGATAATTCCATAACCACTATTGTTTAGAATTATAATTTCAATTGGCAGGTCATATTTTTTAACAGTAAGTAGTTCTTGAATATTCATTTGAAATCCACCATCGCCATCAATACAATAGATTTTCTTACCAGAACCAATTGCCGCACCAATCGCAGCGGGTAAGGCAAATCCCATTGACGAGTTTCCAAAGTTTGTGAATAGCCTTTGTCCATCCTTCAACTTTGCAGTTTGCATTGTCCATACAAGATTTCCACCTTGATCTGGTATAACTATACAGTCATCTTCAATTTTATCAAATAAGTCTCCCAGGTAATCATACACAACTGAGTCACCTTCTCTAGCTTTTTCCGTATGGTATTTATTTTTCCAGTGTTTTAGCTTTGCTAACCATTCTTCAATATCTAAAACTTTCCCAGTGATAACATTTTGAAGAAAATCTTTGGCGTTCTCGTTAATTTTGAAATCAATGTCAATACCCTTTTCACCCATTTTTGTAATCTCATGATCGTCTATATCAACCATAATTTTTTTTGAATGTCTTGAAAAGAGAGTTGTATTTCCACCAATTTGTCTACTATCGAGACGACTCCCAATAGATATAAGGAGATCTGCGTTTTGAATTGCGTAATTTGCGTACCTATCCCCGTAAACACCTGGAGAGCCTATACGAAGTGGGTGATCTGTACCACATATATCAAATGCTCCCCATGACACGAGGAATGGAATACCCGTTTTCTTTACAAAATCCAGGGCTTCTTTTTCAGAGTCGGCCAATTTTACACCATGACCAAATATCACAAGAGGTCTTTTAGATTCTTGAACAAACTTTGATATGTCATAAATGTGTTTTTGGTGACTCTCCATTGATAAAACTTTTGACGGTCTAAGACCTTCCAGAGAAGACATTTGTATATTTACGGGTAAGTCCATAAGAACGGGTCCATACCGGGGTGTTTTCATTATTCGGATGAGTTTTTCAAGAGTGTATCCAACTTCCGAGATGCGTTTAATATGTAGCGAACACTTTGTTATATCCTTAAACATCTCAGCCACGGGCATTTCTTGAAATCCAGTCTGCCTTGGTTTAGACTTAAAGTTTGAAAGATCTTCCGCTGTATTTACCTGCCCACTAATAAAAAACGCCGGAACCGAATCATACCAACATCCACACACACCATTAAGAATGTTTTGTACACCCGGACCACTCGTCACACATACAGCAGCAATCTTCCCACAACTTCTGTAGTATCCTTCTGCAGCCATAGCAGCCGATTGTTCATGTTGAAAACAATAGTATTTAACTTTTGGATTTATGGATATAGAATTAATAAGGGGTACTATAGCCCCACCGGTGATTACAAAATATGTATCAATACCATTGAGGTACAGTGTTTCTATTATGTAATCACAGATATTCATCTGTTATTCTAGGGATTCAAAACTTTAATCATATTTCCACGTACTTCCCGACATACCTAACAACTTTTCTAATTCTTCTTCTTTTATTTTATAACTGTGATTATCACTTGGAAACTTTTCTGTATGGACTTCATTAGCATATTCATTGATTGCATTATGAAACATCTGTTCACCGTTGATATACTGTTTGATAAATTTTGGTTTAAAATCCCAAAAGAGACCTAAAATATCGTGTGAAATTACTAATTGTCCATCCACATCCGGGCCGGCGCCAATACCATACACAGGTATATTGAGTTCATTTCTAACTATTTTTGATACTTCTTTGGGTACAGCTTCCAGAAGTAATAACGAAGCACCGTTTTCCTCTATACCCCGTGCTTGAGTTACAAGTTTATCGACTTCATCGCGCGTTTTTGCCTGAATTCTATACCCTCCCAATTTAGATCTAGTTTGTGGAGTAAGACCCAAATGTGCCATTACAACCGTACCAGAATCTGCGATTGATTTAATCCTATTTGGAAAGTATCCTTCAACTTTCACAGCATCCATACCAACTTTTACAAAATCACCTGCATTCCTAATCGCGAGTTCATCCGATGGTTGATAACTCATATATGGCATATCACCAATTAAAAATTGATTTTGTGAACCTCTTTTTACAGAAGTGCAATGGGTTAACATCATATCCATTGAAACCGCGTTAAGATTTTGGATTCCATGAACTGTTGAACCAGCTGTATCACCAACTACAATGAAGTCAACATTACAGTTATTGATGATTCTTGAAGTTGGATAATCATAAGATGTTATTCCAATACTAGGAACTTTATTGAGTTTATTTTTGAACAAGTTCAAAATAGTCCTCTTCATGTTATTTTAATAATCTGTATAATCTTTAATCATCTTACAAAGAGTTGTAAAATTCTCCTTGTTTGTCTTGGCGCTCCACAGTCTTAATATGAAGGAGGGACACGAGTGGTTTTGCGTCAACGCGAGCAACCTTCTCACCCCCAACAAGCTTCTCGTGGAGATCACTTTCCCATTTGATGGAGCCGTTATTCTTGTAGTAGCGCCCTTGATAATCTGGAAAGTTAATCCACCCCATTTCATTGAGGTTGAATTTGTGTTGATCAAGCCACTCCGCTGTGTACCCTGGACAGATATTGATGCGCGGCACATACATAATGTCACCATCAAATGACTTAATATTCATGATGAGTGCTTCTTGTGGCATTTCATCGGCGTCAATTGCGAAGATATAGTCACCCGAGCACTTCGTCGCGTGATAGTTGCGATGTTCGGCGAATTTACCATCAAACTCTCGTTCATTCACGACCACTTTGTCTCCGTAGGATTCCAAGACTGTGCGCACCTCGGAGGTCACTTTACCGCTATCAACGAGAATATTGATTTCATCTTCAGCATCTTTCACTTTGAGAAGGAAATTCACAAGAGACCCAATTTCACGATGTTCATTGCAGACACAAATGGCATATGAAATCTTCACCATTTTACAATTTAAAGTATTCATGCCTTTAAATACCATAATGAAATACATTTCATATTCTGTATGGGGAGATAACAAAGTCTATACGTACGGTATCATTGAAAATGTATTGGATGCTAAAAAGTATTATGAAGGATGGATTGTGAGAGTTCATTATAATGATACAGTACCCATAAACATTATAGATTGGCTCAAGAAGCAAGACAATGTTGAGGTCATACACCATCCAGGTACAAAGACAAAAGCTTCAAATACTCTTTGGCGATTTGAAGACCTCTTTATCAAAGATGCCACAGTCATTTCACGCGATGCGGATTCAAGATTTACAGATAGAGAAGTTAAATTGGTCAATGAATGGTTACAATCAACAAAAGATTTTCACATTATCAGAGACCACAAACATCACATGGTTCCAATATTAGCCGGAACATTTGGGTGTCGGAATAATTGTCTTGAATACATTGGAATACCTGGGCCACTGCGAAATATTAATTCGATACCAATGTCATTTGCAAAGGGTACCGAAGCACTTGACTCATTTAAGAATACGATTCCGTCTGGACAGGATAAATATCTAGTGGATCAAATATTTTTAGCACAATATGTTTATAATTACGTTATCAATAATACAATGATTCACTGTAGTCACAATGCATACGAACCATTTGCAAAAAAGATTGATCCTGTAGAAACTGGTTTTGTTGGTGAAGTCGTGACAGAGTGTCCCCGAGCTGCCGAAATCATGAAAGACGTAGAAACAAAGTTTGAGCGTGTTGGAGCCTATTAAAAATAAAATGATATACAAGGGTAAGCATGGAAAATCACGCAGAAATTAAGGACAAATGTGATGGTCTCGAAACTCGGTTAGACGAAATTGCTGCCGATATTCGGGATCTTCCATTTGATTATAAAATTGTGGAAACATACACCTCTATAGATGAGGAAATGTACCAGATTTACGAGTGGTACGAAAATGCAAAAGAGACAATTCAACGATACTTGAAGGAAAAGGAAGCCATAGAAAGAAGGATTGGGGAACTCGACAAGGCATCAAAGTCTCTCAACAATACAGTTCAAGACCTCAAATTACAAGAGTTTTCTCGTGTCCAACACGAAGGCTTGTATTCACGATCACAAGGTAACCAGCATCTTTGAGATTTTTGCAAAATGCCACATCTTCAGAACACATATCACGGAGTACCTTCCCATCTTCAGTTTCTATCTCAATGAGTGGATAACTAAAGTATGGATACTTAAGATTTTCTATGACACCCTTGCGACACGCGAAGAAACCGAGGCCGTTATAGGCAACTTTCATATACTTTTCTGAGGTGTCCAATTCATTTACCCGGAGGAACTCAAAAGTTCCATGCTTTTTGAAGTACTCGTCGTCCCACTCCTTAACAGCCGCGTAATGTTGAAGATCCGCCATTCGATAGAGACCCGAGACAACCGGGTACTTGTCTGTATCTTCAATCAGTTCTATGACTTGCTCAGGGATAAAGAAGATATCGGAATCAATTGTGATCCATACATCGTAGTCTACTTCCCCATTAAATGGAACTTGTGTCGCACCACGCAGAACATTGAGACCAAGCGTCTTCATTCTCGAGAATGGGACAAAACTTGAGTACTCGTTGAGCATAATGATTTTGTAGCCTTTTTGTGTGAGGGTCAGGAGTGTTTGTGACCAATTTTTGAGGAAATTATTAGAAAACTCGCGACCGGGGAGAGCTATCGCGACAGTCTTCATTTATGGGATTAGACATTTAATACTTTAAGTACTTCGCTTACGGCGGGGTGTCTGATAATGTCTTCGTCGCCCATTTCCACGTGCTCAATATAGGTGAGATCCATCCCTTGAAGTTTATGAATCAAGTGATTGAGACCATTCTCCTCCCCCAAGTCAGACTGTGCAAGATCACCGGTCACAATCAATTTTGTGTTGTCACCAAGGCGTGTCAAAAGCATCTTCATTTGGTTCGGTGTACTGTTTTGCATTTCATCGGCGATGATGACCGTGTTGTTAAATGTACGACCTCTCATGTACCCAAGTGGTTCAATGGTAATACAGCGATCCATTTGATTGTGGGACAAGTACTTTTCAAATATATCAAACATAGGCTTCGTCCACGGTTCCATCTTTTTGTCCATGTCACCTGGAAGATAGCCCATATCTTCATCAGCAGCGACAATTGGTCTCGTGAGAATGACACGACCCCTAAAGGTGCTTGTAATGTGTTCCATACCAATCTGACACGCGAGCATAGTTTTACCAGTCCCTGCTGGACCTGTACCGACGACAATTGGTTTTGGTGACCTAAGTGCCAACATGTACTTACATTGTCCAGCTGTTTTCGGAAACTCCATTGTATATTAGTTGAAGTTTTTTTCCTTAAATATTTTAAGATGCCAACATATCATCTCATCCAAATGAAACCTACCAAAACATACTTGAGTGTTGTTGACCCCAACAAGAAGTCAAGATTTGTATGTTTTGATAAGAAGGATACAGCCGATGTATTTGTAAATTATGTCACCAACTTTCGCTCCAAGCACGGATACTGGCCAAATCTTGATATGTCAAATCGTTTCGCAACGGTGAGAAGTAAAACTGGAATCAAAAAGAGAACTCCTGAAGAATTGAAAAAGTACCTTTCCCTTGAAACTTTTGACTATGAAAACATTGAAGAAATTGCGATGCGAACAAATGTATCTTTCATTTGCGTCACCAATTTTGCATACATACCTAACGGTTCGGAACATCAAATTGTGAGTTTCTCTGGTCAGGAATGGGATGGTGAAGCAGATGAAGCTGCCTATAGAGATCTTTTGGAGTTTAATTTGAAGATTAAGTAGATTAACGTATCATGTATCCTTATATAGTTGGACCTGGCTGTGGTTGGGGTGGGGGTGGTCCCGATGATCTTGGTAGTGCATTATTAAATAGATCTTTGGCGCCTTTAATATTTAACACAATTCTGCTTGGTTTTTCCATACCAGATTTTTTCATCGCTATCAACAGCACCAGAAAATATAGGGAACCAGGTAAAACCGATGGTTTAACTACATCACCAATTTGCAATCTCTGTTCGCCTCTTCCAAAAGTCTTTTTGGTAATCAATTTACCATCTTTCATTTCCATGTGATTTGTAACCTCCTTAATCATCTGATGCTCCATATTTAGTTTATCACTCCAAAGATCATCTGCCATTTTATCTAACATAGATTCTCCTTGTTTGTTTGTAACAGCAATTAAAGTACCCTCGTTATCAAACTTCTCGGTGTACCAGCAATCGTGGCCACCTCCTGGGCATTCGGTGTATTCTGGACCAGTAATATTAGCCAAGCTTACATCATACACAAACGCCATACCATCGTTCTTATCGTATGCGCTGCAGTAGTCACGTGGTTCATTTCCATAACACGTATAGACCTCTGGCGTCTGTATATACCGTTCTTGTTTTGGCATAATTCTGTAATTTTCAGTGACACTGGCACCGTTTTCTGTGACCTCAAGTGTTGAACCCGCTGGACCCGCTGGGCCTGCTGAGCCTGCTGAATCTTTCTTTCCGTACTTTGTGTACGCGAAGTAGCCACCACCCGCCAACATAACAAAAAATACAAAGGCGAGTAGTATCCCAATAAACATTGTTATACTTTTGACCGAGAAAAAAAAGGACTTACTTAAAAGTACCATGCCCTGTACATTAAACATGTGTGGCATCGTGACCCTCTTCGGTGAGGCTCGAAAAGTACCATCGGGTCTCCTGACACACAGAGGTCCTGATGACTATCGTACCAAAACACTGGGCAAGTGTCGCATGGACTTTTATCGCCTCGCCATCAATGACCTCACAGAGGCTGGTATGCAACCATTTGTGAAACCCAACCGTATGTTTATGTGTAATGGTGAAATCTACAATCATCGTTCTTTCCGCAGTGGCGAAGAAACAAGTAAAAGTGATTGCGAAGTTGTCATGAATCTCATTCATACCCTCGGAATTGAGAATACTATCAAATCCATCAACGGCGACTTTGCGATGGTCTACACCGATGGTAAACGTCTTCTTGCGGCAAGAGATCCAGTTGGTGTCAGACCAATGTTCTATACCCGTTACTCCAAAGACTCCATCGCCTTTGCGAGTGAAGCTAAGGCACTTACCTTTTTGGAAACATCTATTCATATCTTCCCACCTGGTCACTTCTATGACTCATATATCGATAACTTTGTGTGCTACCACACGGGATACTGGAATGTTCATAAGTTTAGTGGGACGAAGAACCATGAAAAGATTAGACATGCCCTCGAAGAATCTGTCCACATTCGACTTGATAACACTGATCGGGAAATAGGTTTTCTCCTTTCGGGTGGCCTTGATAGTAGTCTTATCGCCGCGATTGCTGCGCGTAAATTGGGGAGAATACGGACATTCTCTATAGGTCTCGAGGGTAGTCCAGACTTGGAAGCGGCTCGCAAAGTTGCTACATACTTGGCGACAGATCACACAGAGGTAACATTCACTGTTGAAGAAGGACTTCGTAATATTCGTCATGTCATTCAGTCTCTCGAATCCTATGATACTACAACCGTGAGAGCGTCAACACCCATGTGGCTTTTGTGTAAGTACATCAAAGAAAATACAGATTGTAGGTATATTTTCTCTGGTGAGGGGAGTGATGAGATCTTGGGTGGCTATCTCTACTTCCATAACGCACCAAGTGTTGATGAGTTTGCGTGTGAAAATATGAGACGTCTTCATCTCATTCACCAATTTGATGGTCTCCGTGCGGATCGCTGCGCGGGTGCACATGGACTTGACCTTATTGTTCCGTTTTTAGACAAAAATTTTATTCAATGTTGCATGGAAATGAACCAAAAATTGAAGATGACAAAACTTGAGAAAGAGGTTCTCCGAGAAGCCTTCAAGGGATATCTCCCCGATGAAGTGCTGTGGCGACAAAAAGACGGGATGAGCGACGCGGTTGGAACGGGGTGGGTCGGAGCTATCAAGGAACACGCAGAAAGAACTATGAATGACAAAATGTTTGAAATCACACGGAGCATGTGTAAACACAATACCCCACTCACAAAGGAGGAAGCTTATTACCGCGAACTTTT
>Ga0209136_1001880_pt1 | contig 13255 bp, 10 predicted proteins | sample SaaInl0LU_22_DNA_FD_184640 | JGI IMG/M metagenome (GOLD analysis project Ga0209136, IMG submission 184640) | Marine microbial communities from expanding oxygen minimum zones in the Saanich Inlet - ESP_90LU_22_DNA (SPAdes) (version 2) | ecosystem: Environmental > Aquatic > Marine > Intertidal... | reverse complement strand
AAACGTAAAGTCGAAATAGAAAGCGTTGGTTTAACATGGTCTGTGGTAGAAAGTGTGCCCATTCACGAAAACATAAAAACCAGATCTGGAAACTATAAAACATACATCGAAAATTATAAGCAAACGCTCTTAAATTTGGGTGAATGTGGAATAGACATTGTATGCTATAACTTTATGCCAGTCTTAGATTGGACACGTACCAATCTCGACTATGAAGTTGACGATAAATCTACAGCACTACGTTTTGAAGCTGCTGCTTTTGCTGCTTTCGAATTATTTTTATTGAAACGTCCTGGTGCCGAACACGATTATAGTGATGCACAAAAAGAGGCAGCTAAACGCTATTTAGAAAATGCTTCGGAAGAGGGTCAAAAAACCTTAGTTAAAAATATTATAGCTGGTTTACCTGGTGCTGAAGAAGGTTATACGCTTGAAGAATTCAACACTATTTTAGCAACTTATAATACTGTTGGACCTAAAGAATTAAAAGCAAATCTCTTTTCGTTTTTATCAGAAATTATACCTTCAGCTGAAAAAGCAGGAGTCCTGATGTGTATTCATCCCGATGATCCACCATTTCCAATTCTTGGTTTGCCTAGAGTAGTAAGTACTGAACAAGATATAATAGATTTATATGATGCGGTTAAAAGCCCAAATAATGGACTAACATTTTGCACAGGTTCGTTTGGAGTGCGAGCAGATAACGATTTGGCAGGTATGGTAGAGCGTTTAGGAAGTCGTATTCATTTTATTCATCTACGTGCCACAAAGCGCGATGATGATGGTAATTTCCATGAGGCAGACCATTTAGAAGGAGATGTAGATATGTATGCTGTAATGAAAGCTTTGGTTAAAGAACAGCAAAAACGAGCAAAAGCAGGTCGTAAAGATTTGCGTATGCCGTTTAGACCAGATCATGGTCATAAAATGCTAGATGATTTAAAAAAGAAAACAAATCCTGGATATTCAGGGATTGGACGTTTACGAGGTCTTGCCGAATTACGTGGCTTAGAACTTGGTATTAGACGATCTATCCAATAAAAATAATAACAAATTAAAAATATAATATGTCAACCACATTCGAAACAAGATACGCTTCAAGTCCAAAAGCAGTAAAACAATACGATACTGAACAATTAAGGGATGAGTTTTTAATCCCAGATTTAATGCAACCTGGAAAAGTAAAATTCGTTTACACACATTACGATCGCTATATGGCTGGTGGTGCGGTGCCAACGTCATCTGATTTAAAACTAGAAACAATTGACCCGTTGAAAGCAGATTATTTCCTTGAGCGTCGCGAACTAGGAATCATTAATGTTGGTGGAGATGGAATTATCTATGTAGATGGTGAAACTTTTGAAATTGGCCATAAAGATGCCTTATATATTGGTAAAGGAGTAAAAGATGTTACCTTTAAAAGTGATGATGTTAGTAAGCCTGCAAAATTCTATATGAATTCAGCACCTGCACACAAAGCATTTCCAACTAAAAAAACCAGTTTAGCAGAAGCCAATAAAATTGAATTAGGAAGCCTAGAAACGGCAAACCATAGAACGGTTAGCCAAATGATTATTGGTGGTATTGTAGAAACCTGTCAGTTACAAATGGGAATGACAGAACTCAAAACGGGCAGTGTTTGGAACACCATGCCAGCGCACGTCCACGACAGACGTATGGAAATCTATTTCTACCTGGATGTACCAGAAGAGCAAGCAGTTTGTCATTTTATGGGACAGCCACAAGAAACCCGTCATATTTGGATGCATAATCACCAAGCGGTAATTTCACCACCTTGGTCTATCCACTCAGGTTCAGGAACATCTAATTATACATTTATTTGGGGAATGGCAGGTGAAAACTTAGATTATAATGACATGGATGTTGCTAAAATCACAGATTTAAGATAATATGTCTCAAGAATTATTCAACATAAAGGGAAAAGTAGCTTTAGTAACAGGAAGTACACACGGACTTGGTATGGCCATGGCTATGGGACTCGGAAAAGCAGGAGCAACGATTGTTGTGAACGGTAATTCGTCTCAGGATAAAATTGATAACGCTGTTTCTGCCTATAAAAAGGAAGGTATTAATGCAGTTGGTTACAAATTCAATGTGGCGGATGAAGACGATGTAAAAACCAATATTAAAAAGATTGAATCTGAAGTTGGTGACATCGACATTCTCGTCAATAACGCAGGCATAATAAAACGTACCCCACTGGCTGAAATGGAAGTCGAAGACTTTAAACAAGTTTTAGACATTGACTTGGTAAGCCCTTTTATTGTTTCTAAACACGTTGTAAAAGGCATGATGGAACGCAAAGAAGGCAAGATTATTAATATCTGTTCCATGATGAGTCAATTGGGTAGAAATACCGTTGGTGCTTATGCTGCTGCAAAAGGTGGTTTAGTGATGTTAACCAAAAATATGGCAACAGAATGGGCAAGACACAATATACAAGTCAATGGTATTGGCCCTGGTTATTTTGCGACGTCGCAAACTGCACCAATTAGAGTAGATGGACATCCGTTTAATGACTTTATTGTCAATAGGACACCAGCTGCAAAATGGGGAGACCCAAATGATTTGGCTGGCGCAGCCATTTTTTTAGGGTCCAAAGCAAGTGATTTTGTAAACGGTCATATATTATATGTTGATGGGGGCATTTTAGCGACTATTGGTAAACCTTCAAATGAACTGTAAATTGAAAAAAAGCATCTTTCTTATTTTAGTCTTATTATGTTTTTCATGTGCTGAAAAATCTTCAGAAGTATTATCAGTTAGAGTCAAAAATAATCTAGATTTAGATAGAGCTTTTGAAACTGTTGAAGTCGATATTACAGATTTAGATTTAAACAGGAAATCTTTAGAAGTCGTAAATTCTGAAACTAAAGCGGTTTTAATTTCTCAAATTGTAGATAACTTTATACTCTTTCAACCTGAAATTTCTGCCAATTCTGAAGTCACTTTTAAAATAAACTTAGTAGAAAAAAAAGATATTGATTCAAGTTTAATTCGTTGTTATTCTCGCTTCGTGCCAGAGCGCACCGATGATTATGCTTGGGAAAACAATAGAGTAGCTTTTAGAACTTTTGGTCCTGTAGCACAAAAAATGATAGAAGATGGTGTTAAAGGAGGCACTTTAACCAGTGGTATTGATGCTTGGTTAAAACGCGTAGAATATCCCATCATTAATAAGTGGTATGCAAGAGGTGTTATTGAAAAAGGCGCTTACCATAAAGATATTGGTGAAGGATTAGATAACTTTCATGTTGGTGTTAGTCGTGGTGTTGGAGGTATTTCTGTAAAAACAGATTCTACTTACGCCGTCTCTAAAAACTTTACGGCTTGGAAAACAATTACTACTGGTCCCATACGAACGAGTTTTATTTTAGACTATGCAGATTGGGATGCTAATGGTAAAGTAATCAAAGAAAGAAAGCATATATCTCTAGATTATGGTCAAAATTTAACAAGATTTATTGTTGAATTAAGTGGGACTGATAATATTTCTGTTGGTTTAACATCTCATAAAAAAGATGGAGAGGTCACTACCAATAAAGTAGAAGGATGGATGAGTTATTGGGAACCTTTTGATGATTCAGAATTGGGTCAAGGTGTCGTTATTTCGAATCCAAAACGTATTATAGCTTTCGATAATTATCTTACCAATAGAAAAGATGAAAGTAACTTATATGTTCAGTCAAATGTTTCGGGATCTATTGAATATTACGCAGGCTTTGGCTGGAAAAAATCAGGTCATTATCAAACCAAAGACGACTGGAACAATTACTTATCAAGATTTTCAAAATGCCTGGATAATCCGTTAGAAGTGAACGTTGTAACACTATCAAAATAATATGAAGTACTTTTCCATTAAAACGATTACAGTTTTTGTATTACTGGGTTTAACTTTTACGTCTTGCAAAGAAAATACAGGCTCCAAGATGATGTATTTAGGACATACCTTACCGCAAACGCACCCTGTGCATAAAGGCATTGTAGAGTTTCAGAAAGTCTTAGAGAAAAAATCTAATGGAAAATTAAAAGTTAAGATTTTTCCTGATGCGCAATTAGGGTCAGAGCGAGAGGTTTTAGAATTATTACAAATTGGTTCTGTTGCCGCAACCAAGGTAAGTGCAGCGACTTTATCTAATTTTGTACCAGAATATAATGTCTTAGGAATTCCGTATTTGTTTAGAGATAAGCAACATCAATTTGAAGTTTTAGAAGGAGACATTGGCAAATCAATACTACAAAAAGGATCTAAATTCTGGCTGCGCGGTCTTTGTTATTATGATGCGGGAAGCCGAAGTTTTTATACGAGTAAAAAAGCGATTAGAACACCAGAAGATTTAGAAGGGCTTAAAATAAGGGTGATGAACAATCAAATGGCGATTAATATGGTAAACTCTATGGGAGGTTCTGCTACGCCATTGGCTTACGGTGAATTGTATACGGCTATTCAACAAGGTGTAGTGGATGGTGCAGAAAATAATCCACCATCGTTTGTTTCTTCTAATCATTATGAAATTAGTAAGTACTATACTTTAGATCAACATTCTTCTGTACCAGATGTACTTTTAATTGGCACAAAATATTGGGATAAGTTATCAGATCAAGAAAAAATATGGGTTCAAGAAGCGGCGGACGAATCTGCCCAGGCACAAAAGGTATTTTGGAACGAATCTGTCGAAGAATCCATGGAAACAGCAAAATCAGCAGGTGTAGAAATTATCATTCCTGAGAAGTCTTTATTTGCCAAAAAATCTAAATCGGTTTTAGAAAATTTTGTTAAGGAATTTCCAGAATTAAAACCAATTGTAAACCAAATTAAAAATAAAGACTAATGACTAAATCTGACCTTATTTTTAATAAAGTACTTAAAATCCTTGAGTGGATTATGATTGTGATTTTCGCACTTTTAGTGCTCGATGTGTTGTTTCAAGTGTTTTCAAGATATGTTTTAGGGACATCGTTTACATGGACTGAAGAATTTGCAAGATTTGCCTTAATTTGGATGACCATTTTAGGAGCTGCATACCTCACTGGTAAAAAAGAGCATTTGTCTATGGATTTTTTATATCAAAAATTTTCTGACAGCAACAAAAGAAAAGCATCTATTCTAATTGAGGTGTTGATATTCTTATTTGCATTTGTAGTTATGGTTATTGGTGGTTTAAATTTAGTTTATACAACATTACATTTAGAACAACTTTCAGGAACATTACGAATTCCACTAGGCTATGTGTATGCTATAATGCCATTTAGTGGTTTTTTAATTATCTGCTTTTCGGTCTATCACATTTCAAAAATTATGAATAACAAAAACGCTAATTAATTATGAGTATAGAAGTTATAAGTATTATCGTTTTGTTTGTGAGTTTCTTCACCTTATTGTTACTAAAAGTTCCCGTAGCCTATAGTATTGGTATAGCAACAACACTAAGCCTGCTATTAAATATTGATAAATTGCCTGGTATAACGACCATTGCACAGCGTATGACGACTGGTATTGATAGTTTTGCATTACTAGCTATTCCGTTCTTTATATTAGCGGGTGATATTATGAAACGTGGTGGTATAGCTACGCGACTCATCAATTTTGCAAAATCCTTAGTGTCTAGTCTTCCTGGAGGATTAGCCTATGTAAATATATTAGCTTCTATGCTATTTGGTGCTATTTCGGGCTCAGCGCTTGCAGCTGCATCGGCAATTGGTAGTATAATGACAGATAGAATGGAAGAAGAAGGTTATCCCAGAACCTTAAGTGCGTCTGTAAATATCACATCGTCAACAACAGGTTTATTAATTCCACCAAGTAACATACTAATTGTTTATGCCTTAGCTAGTGGTGGAACGGCATCAGTAGCCGCCTTGTTTATTGCGGGTTATTTGCCTGGTATCTTATTAGGTTTTGCGATTATGGGCTATGTCGCTTTTATTGCGATTAGCAAAAATTTTGCGAGAGGTAAGCGTGCTACATTATTTGAAATTTGGACGTTTTTTAGAAAAGCGTTTTTCAGTTTGTTATTATTGGTTGTCGTAGTTGGCGGCATTGTTGCAGGTATTTTTACAGCGACTGAAGCTTCGGTGATTGCAGTGTTATATGCCGCCATATTATCATTGGTTTATGGTGATATGAAAATAAAAGATTTTCCTGAAGTGCTACTATCAAGTGCTAAAACTACAGCCGTTGTGATGTTTTTAATTTGTACGTCCATGGCGATGTCATGGTTGTTTTCTTTTGAAGGTATTCCCGAAATGATCAGTACCTTTTTATTAGAATATTTAAATAATAAATTCGCTATATTCTTAGCTATAAATCTTATTTTATTAGTTATTGGGACATTCATGGATATGACTCCTGCTGTTCTTATTTTTACACCAATATTTCTACCAGTAGTAACGGCTTTGGGAATGGATCCAGTACACTTTGGAATTGTAATTGTCTTAAATTTATGTATTGGGATTTGTACACCTCCAGTAGGGACACTGCTCTTTGTCGGTAGTGGTGTGGCTAAAGTTTCGGTCACTCAAGTGATTAAGCCTTTATTGCCATTTTTAGCAATTATGGTGGCTGTACTAATGCTAATCAGTTTTATCCCAGAAATATCTATGTTTTTGCCAAGATTGTTAGGTCTTTAAATAGTATCGATATGGATATTAAATTCTAAGAGCTAAAGGCGTCTATTATTTCCATGACTCTTAAACCTTCATGTGCAGAACATGGATTATCTTGTTTCCCAAGAAAATAATTTACAGTAGCTTCAATCATAGGGTGTTGAATATTTTCAGGATGCTTAAATTTTAAGCATTTAAAGTTTCCATTTTTTGTGATTTCAATTTGATTACCAAAAATGGATAGTTTTATTTCGCCTAAACTTCCATATATTTTTAATTCATCCTTATTTGAAGAATCATTGACATTAAATGCCCACAAACCTCTACATTGAATACCATTTTTAAGTTCAATTATTCCATTTACAACATCCTCTGCATCATAAGTTTTACTCTGGTTAATTGCAAAACCGTGTGCGGCTTTATAATCACCTAAAAAATAATAGATTAAATCTAATTGATGTGGTGCCAAATCATGGAAGTAGCCGCCACCAGAAATACTTTTATTAGCACGCCAATTATCTTCTGTAACGGTAATCATATCTGTTTTTAATGGCTGTAATAATTGTATGTCTGCACAACGAACCTCTCCAATTTCACCATCATCAATAAGTTGTTTTACTTTTAAAAACATAGGAAGCTGTCTTCTGTAATGTGCAACGGTGAGTTTAGCGTTACTCGATTTAAGTACATCACAAATTTGCTTTGCTTCATTTGCATTTAGTGCCATTGGCTTTTCTAAATAGACATTTTTGTTGAGCTTTAATGCTTTTAGAGCATATTCTAAATGACTTGATGGTGGTGTGGCAATATAAATGGTATTTATAGCTTCATTATTGAGTAAATCATCAGCATTATCATACCAAAGAGGAACCTTATGTCTTTCTGCATAATCTTTTGCTTTCTCTCCATTTCTACGCATTACGGCAACTAAACGAGAATTTTCAACTTTATTAAATGCAGGTCCGCTTTTTACTTCCGTAACATCCCCACAACCTATAATTCCCCAATTAATTGTATTCATTTTTTTATTTAAAATTGAAATAGTTTTTGGCATTATTATAACAAATATCACTTACAATTTTGCCTAACCATTTTTCGTCATTTGGGAGCTCTCCGTTAACGACATCATTTGCAATTAAATTACACAAGATGCGTCTGAAATACTCATGCCTTGGAAAAGATAGAAAGCTACGAGAATCCGTAAGCATTCCAACAAAACAGCTCAACAAACCTAAGTTAGATAGGGTGTTTAATTGTTTCTCCATACCATCTTTTTGGTCTAAAAACCACCAAGCTGCGCCAAACTGAACTTTACCTTTAATATTGCCATCGTTAAAGTTACCAACCATAGTGGCGAAGACTTCATTATCTGCCGGATTTAAATTGTAGACTATGGTTTTAGCAAGTTGATCAGTACTATCTAAAGCATTTAAAAAACCACTTAAACCAACTGCTTGTGAAAAATCACCAATAGAATCGAATCCAGTATCTGGTCCCAACTGCTTTAATAATCGTTTATTGTTATTACGAATTGGACCTAAATGTAGTTGTTGCGTCCAACCTTTTTTATGATAAAATTTTCCTAAAGCTAATAGTGTTTCTGCTCTAAAAAACTGAACTTCTTCTTTAGATAGGTTTTTCCAAGATCTGAGAGAAGCAAATAATTTTGAAACATCATATTTTTTGTTTGAAAAATGGTTTAATTGCTCCAATCCATGATCTGAAAGTTTACAGCCATGAGCATCAAAATAGTCTATCCTGTTTTCAAGCGCTGACAGTAAATCGTCGTAAGTATTAATACTAAAACCAACTACATTCTCTAAAGATTCAATGTAATCTATATATGCTTTGCTATCGGCAACAGCATAAGCTTTATCTGGTCTAAATGTTGGAAATACACTTACTTTTTCATCACTTTCTGCTATATGTTTATGGTGCTTTAAATCGTCAATAGGATCATCAGTTGTGCAGAGTGATTCCACATTTTGTTGTTCTAACAATCCGCAAGTTGTATGTGTAGATCTATTAAGTATTTCTGAGGTTTTTTCGTAAACCGCCTCAGCATTTTCTGGTGTTAACAAATCCTGAACTCCAAAATAACGTTGCAACTCTAGATGTGTCCAATGGTATAATGGATTTCTTAATGTGTAAGGCACCACTTCTGCCCATTTTAAAAATTTGTCTTTATCGGATGCATTTCCGGTAATATATTTTTCGTTAATGCCATAAGCTCTCATTGCACGCCATTTATAATGATCTCCGTAAAGCCAAACCTGCGTTATGTTTTCAAAGGTCGTATTTTCGGCAATCTGCTGTGGGGACAAATGGTTGTGATAATCTATTATTGGAAGCGTTTTTGCATAATCATGATAAAGCGTTTTTGCAAAGTTGCTTTGTAAAAGAAAATTAGCATTTATAAAAGACTTCATTTAATATGTATTGTAAAGATTTCATTTAGTATACTAAATTAATGCAGTTATTTATATGCTCCGTCCTGTGGTATACTGATTAATTTTATTAAAAAAATAAAGAAATACTTTGAAGTATATTTGTATCAGAAAATAAAATCGTTTTAGAATACAGCATAGTACAGGACATTTTTTTTGGTTAGTTTTTTTAATCTTGATCAAATTAGTCATTTTTACTATGAGTTAAGCATCATTGAGGATATTTATTCTGAATATTTACATTAATAGCTTTACATTTCATTTACAATACAACAATTAAAACTAATGAATTATTATTTAGGACTAGATATAGGAAGTTCAACAATTAAAGCTGCATTAGTTGAAACAGAGTCAGGTAAAAGTTTAGGTGTAGTACAAGAGCCCAAAAAGGAAATGGGCATGTTTGCTCAAAAAAATGGTTGGGCAGAGCAACGCCCTAATGATTGGTGGCAGCATATATGTACTGCTATTAAACGATTAAAAAAGGAACATAATATTAGCAGAACACAAATAAAAGGCATTGGAATATCATATCAAATGCATGGATTAGTTCTAATTGATAAAGCTGGCAACCCACTTCGTGAAAGTATAATATGGTGCGATAGTAGAGCTGTGGAAATTGGAAACAAGGCTTTTAATGATATTGGTGAAGACAAATGTTCATCTCAACTGTTAAACTCGCCTGCAAATTTCACGGCTTCTAAATTAAAATGGGTAAAGGATAATGAACCAGATATTTACAAAAGCATTTATAAGTTTATGTTACCTGGCGATTTTATAGCTTACAAGTTTTCAAATACAATAAACACAACCATTTCTGGTTTATCTGAAGGCATTTTCTGGGATTTTAAAAATAATAGTGTAGCAGATTTTCTATTAGAATATTATGGTTTCGATACTGAATTGATTCCAGAAATAGTTGAAACCTTTGGTGTTCAATCTTTAGTTGACAAAAAAGGAGAAACTGAAAGCGGTTTGGAAGCAGGTACACCCATTTACTACAGAGCAGGTGATCAACCTAATAATGCATTATCCTTAAATGTGTTTAACCCTGGGGAAGTAGCTGCAACAGGTGGTACATCTGGTGTTGTTTACGCGGTTACAAATAATCTATCAGTAAAAGAAAGTTCACGAGTAAATAACTTTGTACATGTCAATTATAAAAAAGGCGACGACGCAATAATAGGCAAGTTGTTATGTATTAACGGAGCTGGTATTCAATACCGTTGGTTATTAAATAACTTAGCAGTGAGTTCGTATGAAGAGATGAATAATTTGGCTTCAGAAATTCCCGTAGGCTCTGATGGCGTTTGTGTAATTCCTTTTGGAAATGGAGCAGAGCGCATGCTCAACAACAAGGAAGTTGGGACACGCATTGTTAATATGAATTTAAATAACCATCATAAAGGTCATATATGTAGAGCTGCCTTAGAAGGCATTGCTTTTTCATTTGTATATGGCATGGAAATTATGAAGTCAGATGGCATAAAACCAAGTGTAATGCGTGCTGGAAACGACAATCTATTCCGTTCAGAAATATTTGCAAATACCGTCGCAACTTTAATAGAACAAGACATAGAAATTTACAACACAACAGGTGCTATTGGTGCAGCGCGAGCAGCCAATTTGCATAAAGGTGATTTTGAAGCTTTCGGGAAGTTAATTATGGACAATGATTATGTGATGACAAATAAGCCTTTTGAAGATAAGGCATCATACTTAGAAGCCTACAATAATTGGAAAAAGGAATTAGAACTCGTATTGAACTCATCTTGACTTTTTTGTTTTTAAGAAGAAGAAAAAGTCAAGATGAGTTCATAAAACAAAGTATAACACAAAATAAATTATAATGGCGATCATAGGAAACAAAGAATATTATAAAGGCATAGGAGAAATCAAATACGAAGGCAAAGCATCAGACAATCCTTTGGCATTCAAATATTATAATCCAGAGCAAATTGTTGCTGGTAAAACAATGCGCGAGCATTTTAAATTTGCCATAGCATATTGGCATACCTTCTGTGGTCAAGGTGGTGATCCATTTGGTCCAGGAACACAAAATTTTGCTTGGGATCAATCATCAGATACGGTACAAGCGGCAAAAGACAAAGCAGATGCGGCATTTGAATTTATAAGTAAAATGGGATTTGATTATTTCTGCTTTCACGATTATGATTTAATCCAAGAAGGTGAAACTTTTGCCGAATCTGAAGAACGATTATCTGTAATTACAGATTATATAAAAGAAAAACAAGCTGAGTCTGGAATAAAATTATTATGGGGAACAGCCAACTGTTTTTCTAATCCTCGGTATATGAATGGTGCTTCAACCAACCCCGATTTTGAAGTGGTTGCAAGAGCAGGAGGGCAAATTAAACTGGCCTTAGATGCGACTATTAAATTAGGCGGTGAAAACTACGTGTTTTGGGGAGGAAGAGAAGGTTATATGTCTTTACTAAACACTGATATGGGGCGCGAATTAGACCACATGGGACAATTCTTGGCCATGGCAAGAGATTATGCACGAGCAAATGGTTTTAAAGGAAACTTTTTCATCGAACCAAAACCAATGGAGCCAATGAAACATCAGTATGATTTTGATTGTGCCACAGCCATAGGCTTCCTACATAAGTATGGTTTAGAAAAAGATTTTAAAATGAATATTGAAGTCAATCATGCCACTTTAGCACAACATACCTTTCAGCACGAATTAGAAGTTGCTGCAAATGCAGGAATGTTGGGTAGTATGGATGCTAATAGAGGCGATTATCAAAATGGTTGGGATACCGATCAATTTCCAAACAACATTCAGGAAACTACGGAAGCCATGTTGGTGTTCTTAAAAGCAGGAGGCTTACAAGGTGGAGGTATTAATTTTGATGCAAAAATCAGACGAAATTCAACAGATATGGAAGATGTATTCCATGCGCATATTGGTGCTGCTGATACCTTTGCAAGAGCTTTACTTATTGCAGATAAAATAATAACGTCTTCACCATATGAAAAATTAAGAACAGAACGCTATGCGTCATTTGATTATGGTAAAGGAAAAGATTTTGAAAATGGTAAATTATCGCTACAGGATTTATACAAGATCGCTCAAGATAATGGCGAGTTATCATTAAAAAGTGGCAAACAAGAATTATTTGAAAATATTATTAACCAATATATCTAAAATACAATTAACTAAACTAACTATGGGAACATCGAAAAAATCAGGTTATCTATTAAAATTAACATTAGTAGCAACCTTAGGCGGACTGTTATTTGGGTATGACACAGGAGTAATTTCAGGAACAGTGGGTTCTTTAGATAGCTTCTTTGTAATTCCAAAAGGATTGTCTGAGACTGCAGCCAATGCCTTTAAAGGATTCATTGTGTCAAGTGCATTAATTGGTTGTATTATAGGAGGACTATTTGGAGGACTCGTTAGTAAAAAATTAGGTCGAAAAAAAGGCTTAATTCTTGCAGCAATTCTTTTTTTGATTTCGGCCCTTGGTTCTGCAATGCCAGAGATGTTTATTAAACCAATAGGAGAGTTAGACCACACATTTTCTACTATTTTTATTGTCTATAGAATTTTAGGCGGCATTGGAGTCGGTTTAGCATCAATGTTATCACCTTTATATATAGCAGAAATTGCACCAGCTAAGAGTAGAGGTAAATTAGTGTCTTTTAATCAATTAGCCATTGTTGGTGGTTTTATGGTGGTTTATTTTGTAAACTATTTTATTTCAAGAGGTGGAGGTTCAGACGCATGGTTAAATGATGTAGGATGGAGATGGATGTTTGCGTCAGAAATTATTCCGGCTGGACTATTTCTAGGCCTATTATTTTTTGTGCCAGACACACCACGTTCTTTAATGCTCAGAAATAAACCAGATGAGGCACTCAATGTTCTTATTAAAGTAAATGGAAAAGATGAAGGGAGTAGAATTTTAGAAGAAATTAAAGGGTCTGTGGTACAACACTCTGGGAAACTTTTATCTTTTGGCTGGCTGGTTATTGTTATAGGAATAGTACTTTCAATCTTTCAACAGTTTGTAGGTATTAATGTGGTGTTATATTATGCTCCAGAAATTTTTAAGAAAATAGACCCAAATACAGACGGAGCACTGTTACTAACCATTATAGTAGGTATTGTTAACTTTCTATTTACCATAATAGCCATTAAAACAGTA
>Ga0209136_1001878_pt1 | contig 13260 bp, 13 predicted proteins | sample SaaInl0LU_22_DNA_FD_184640 | JGI IMG/M metagenome (GOLD analysis project Ga0209136, IMG submission 184640) | Marine microbial communities from expanding oxygen minimum zones in the Saanich Inlet - ESP_90LU_22_DNA (SPAdes) (version 2) | ecosystem: Environmental > Aquatic > Marine > Intertidal... | reverse complement strand
TATGGAAACGTCTTAATTTCTGAAAACAGTTTGGTTATACTAGAAAGTAACTTAAAAATTCTAGAAAAAAATTACAATGACGCTAAAAAAATCTATGAAAATGGATTGAGCGAAGAAGAAGATGTAGAACAGCTTTTAATAACATTAGGAGATGTAAAAAATCAGCTAAACAGTGTTAAAAGACTTACAGAAATTGCTTATCAAATGCTAAATTTAGCCTTGGGTAATAAAATTGATACCGCCATTGTTTTAACAGATAGTTTAGACTCTTTAACTGAAAATCATATTAAAATAGAAATTTTAGGAAAGCAGTTTCTATTTGAAGATCATATTGATTATAGAATTGCGGCAAACGATAGGGAGATCAAACGTTTAATGGTAAAACTGGAAAAAAGTAAGAGTTTACCAAGTTTAAATGCCTTTATAAACTTCGGGACACAAGCTTTTTCGAATGAGTTTTCTTTTTTTAACAGCAGTCAAAGTTGGTTTCAATCTTCTTTATTAGGAATTAGCTTAAAAGTACCAATTTTTAGCAGTTTTGCAAGAAGGTCTAGAACTGCTCAGGCTAAAATTGAATTAAATACAGCAGATTTAAGATTAGAAGAAACTAAACAACGTATAGAGCTTCAAGCAAAAAAAGCAAAAAGTGATTATCAACTTAGTGTAGAAAGCTATCAAACAGCAAAAAGAAATTTAGGCTTAGCAGAGAGAATCGAAAAAAAACAACGCATCAAATTTTTTGAAGGACTTTCAACTAGTTTTAATTTGTTGCAGGCACAAACTCAATTATACGCACAACAACAAAATTATATACAATCTATGCTTTCTGTTATAACAAAAAAGGCAGCTTTAGAAAACGCATTAAACTTACCTATTAAATAACTATTCAATATGAAAAATATATATTCACTACTACTAGCTTCTCTAATTTTATTTTCTTGTGGAGACAAAAAAGTACAATCTACAGAAGGTGTAATTGCTACAAACGACATCAAACAAATACGTACTAAAAAATCTGAATTAGATAAAAAGGTGCAAGAAATTTCTGAAGAAATTAAAAAACTTAATGATCAAATAGAATTATTAGACACCTTAAAAAGAGTACCTCTAGTAACTTCGATCACTGTAAAAAGTGAGGTTTTTAACCACTATCTAGAGCTACAAGGAAATGTAAAAACAAAACAAAATGTTTTAATTTACCCTGAAATGCCAGGTACTCTAGAAATAGTTGCTGTTAAGGAAGGACAAAAGGTAACCAAAGGGCAAGTTTTAGCTAAAATAGATGATGGAGGAATGCTTCAACAAGTAGCTCAGTTAGGAGCTACAACAGCGTTAGCAAAAACTACTTTTGAACGTCAAGAAAAATTATGGAATCAAAAAATTGGGTCAGAAATTCAGTTTTTACAAGCAAAGACAAATTATGAAGCTACAAAAAACCAGCTTGCACAATTAAAAAAACAACTAGATAAAGCTACCATTACAGCTCCTTTTGATGGTATTATAGACAATGTATTTAAAGACCAAGGAACCGTTGTTGCCCCTGGGCTTGGTGCGGAAGTATTTCGTATTGTAAACTTAGACAACATGTTTATAGAAGCTGATGTTCCTGAATCTTATGTGACATCAATTAAACCAGGTAAAACTGTAGAAATTCAGTTTCCTGTTTTAGGAACAACCTTAGCAACTAAGGTTCGCCAGACTGGTAATTTTATCAATCCAGCCAACAGAACCTTTAGGGTAGAAATAGGAGTACCAAATAAAGACCAAAGCATTAAACCAAACTTAACTGCTAAACTTAAAATTAACGACTATACTAGCACTAAGGCAATTTTAATTCCACAAAGTATTATTTCAGAAAATGCTGCAGGTGAACAATATGTTTACAAAATAACAGGGCTGAATAATGCGTTTGGAACTGCACAGCAAGTGGTGGTTAAAACAGGGAAGACACAAGGAGATGTTATTGAAATCTTAGAAGGTATTGCTTTTGGAGACCAACTAATAAAAGCAGGAGCAAGAAGTGTAAAAGATGGACAGGAGATTAAAATTTCTAAATCTTAATTGAACAAAAGATGAACAAAAATCAACAAAATAAAACAGATAAAGAATTTAAGCTTTCATCGTGGGCAATCAACAATAAAACCACAATGTACGTTGCTATTTTCTTAATTCTTGTTCTGGGAATTTCTGCCTACTTTAGTATGCCTAGAGAAGATTTTCCAGAAATTAAGGAAACTAAAATTTACATCAGCACTTTATATCCTGGGAATACTGCAGAAGATATAGAAAAGTTAATCACAGACTCTTTAGAAGATCAATTAAAAGGATTAAGTGGTGTTGTAGAAATAACCTCTACTTCTCAAGAAGACTATTCTATGATTATTGTGGAGTTTGATGATGATATGAATGTAGAAGTTGCCAAGCAACGTGTAAAAGATAAACTAGATGCCGAAAAAGCTTCTGAAGATTGGCCCACATTTAATGGTGCAAAGGTAGATCCTAATGCTTTTGACTTGAGTATGTCAGAAGAAATTCCGTTTTTAAACATTAATATTTCTGGAGATTATACTCTTCAAAAATTAAAAGAATTTGCCGAATATTTGCAAGATGATATTGAAGATTTATCAGAAGTAAAACAAGCAGATATTAGAGGTGTACAAGACAAAGAAGTTGAAATTGCTGTAGATATCTATAAAATGATGGCTGTAGAAGTGAGTTTCGATGACATTACTTCTGCAATACAAAGAGGCAACATTACTTCTTCTGCAGGTAACCTTATTGCTAGCGGACAAAGAAGAACAATCAGAATTTTAGGAGAAATTGAAAGTCCTGTAGAATTAGAAAATTTTGTAATAAAATCTGAAAGAGGCAACGCAATCTACTTAAAAGATATTGCTACAGTTTCCTTTAGAGAAAAAGACAGAACTACCTTTGCTAGAAAAGAAGGAAAGCAAGTAGTAATGTTAGATGTTAAAAAGCGTGCTGGAAAAAATATGGTAGCTGCTGCAGATGAAGTAAAAAAACTTGTAGAAGAGGCAAAAACAAATTACTTTCCTACAAATTTAAATGTAACTATAACCAATGATCTTTCTGATAAAACTATTGGGCAAGTAGACGATTTAGTAAACAATATTATTTTTGGTATTATACTAGTAGTAACAGTTTTAATGTTTTTCTTAGGCTTTAAAAACGCACTATTTGTTGGTTTTGCAATACCAATGTCTATGTTTATGTCTTTAATGATTCTAGGAGCTATGGGGTATACCCTAAATACCATGATTCTATTTGGGTTAATAATGGGGCTTGGAATGCTGGTAGATAACGGAATTGTTGTCGTGGAAAACGTTTATCGTCTAATGGATGAGGAAGGGTTGAGTAGAATTGAAGCTGCTAAGAAAGGAATTGGCGAAATTGCTTATCCTATTATTATATCTACAGTAACCACAGTAGCCGCTTTTGTTCCTTTAGGTTTATGGCCAGGTTTATTTGGACAGTTTATGATCTATTTTCCAATTACATTATCTGTAGTTCTAGGCTCGTCTTTAGTAGTAGCTATTTTCTTTAATTCCGTTTTAGTATCACAATTCATGACAACTGAAGACAAAGAAATGCCTTTAAGAAAGATTATAAAAACTTCCGCAATTATTGGAGGGATAGGAATATTAATTCTTCTTTTTGGAGGCACTTACAGAGGTCTAGGTTCTGTAATGGTGTTTACTGCAATAATGTTGTGGGTATACCGAATTGTATTACGAAAAGCTGCTAATTATTTTCAAAGAAACACACTTGTATGGCTAGAAAACACCTATGAAAAACTATTAAAAGGAGCCTTAAAAGGATGGAAACCAATTGGAATTACCATTGGAACTTTTTTATTACTTTTTGCCGCATTTGGAGGATTTGGGTGGTCTGTAGGAACACAGAGAACCAAAATTGAGTTTTTCCCAGACAATAAACCCAACCAAGTTGTAGTGTATATAGAATACCCACAAGGAACAGATATTGTTGAAACAAATGCCATAACAAAAGAAATAGAAGAAAAGGTTTATAGTGTCTTAAATGAAGATATATATATGGACAATGGCTATAACTTTATGATAGAGAGCTCTGTTTCTCAAGTTGGTGAAGGGGCAGGAAACCCACAGACAGATGGTGGTTCTTCTGCAGAAATGCCTCATAAAGGTAAAATTACAGCTTCTATGCGTCAGTACAAATACAGGCGTGGGTTAGATAGTGAAGAATTGCGACAAAAAGTACAAGAAGCCCTAACAGGAATTTATCCTGGCGTTTTAATCTCAGTAGAAAAAGATGCAAATGGCCCTCCAACAGGAGCTCCAATTAATATTGAGTTAGAAGGAAACGATTATGAAGAACTAATTGCAACCGCAGAAAAAATGCGAACATATGTTAATACTAGAAATGTACCTGGTATAGACGAATTAAAAATAGATGTAAATAAAGATAAACCATCTATGAAAGTAATTGTTGATCGTAAGAAAGCGGGTGAATTAGGCGTATCTACAGGACAAGTTGGGCAACAATTACGTAATGCAATCTTTGGTGCCAAAGCTGGTATTTATAAAGAAGATGGAGAAGATTATGATATTAATGTGCGTTTTAAAGAAGATATCAGATATAATAAATCTGCATTATTTAATCAAAAAATTACATTTAGAGACATGGCTTCTGGTCAAATAAGAGCCATCCCTGTTTCTGCTGTAGCTTCACAAAGCAATAGTTCAGGTTTTAGTGCTATTAAGCATAGAGACACGAAACGTGTTGTAACTGTTTACTCTCAGCTAGCACCTGGTTATGTAGATGCTGCTGCAGTTGTAAATCAGATTAAAGAAGAAATGAAAAACTTCGAAGGGAAACCTGAGAACATCAATATAGATTATACAGGTCAAATTGAGGAGCAAAATAAGCAACAAGCCTTTTTAGGTGGTGCATTCTTTAAAGGATTAGCGTTAATTTTCTTTATTTTGATTTTCCAATTCAACTCTGTTTCTAAACCAGGAATCATTATGATTGCAATTTTCTTAAGCTTTATTGGAGTTTTTGGAGGTATTGTTTTAACAGGTTCTTCTTTTGTTATTATGATGACCATGATGGGTATTATTTCTTTGGCAGGAATTGTAGTAAATAACGGAGTAGTACTATTAGATTATACACAACTTTTAATTGATAGAAAGAAAGAGAAACTAAACTTAGAAGAGAATGCTTATTTGCCTAAAAATGAGTTATTAGAAGCAGTAATTAAAGCTGGTAAAGCTCGTTTAAGACCTGTGTTATTAACTGCAATCACTACTATTTTAGGTTTAATTCCTTTAGCTATTGGTCTAAATATAGATTTCTTTTCACTATTTAGCGAGTTTGATCCAAAAATCTATATGGGAGGTGATAACGTCATTTTTTGGGGGCCATTAGCCTGGACAGTAATTTACGGACTTTTTGTAGCTACATTCTTAACTTTAATTGTAGTGCCTATTTTATTTTACTTAATTACCAACTTTAAAATGTGGTTTTACAAAAACAGAACAAAGACAAAATTAGCTTAGAGAATAAGCAAAAATTTTATTAAAAAAAAGCTGATATGATTGTAATATCAGCTTTTTTTTATAGGTTTGAAACACATGTTTGAAAAGAAAAAAAAATCATTTACAGTAGATGAAATTAAACGCAAGCTAGAACAATATTGTGTTTATCAAGATAGATGTCATAAAGAACTTGAGCAAAAAATGCGAGATTATGAGCTAATTCCTGAAGCTAAAGAAATGATTTTGCTAAGCCTAATGCAAGATAATTTTCTGAATGAGGAACGTTTTGCAAAAAGCTTTGCTAGAGGTAAATTCAGAATTAAAAGTTGGGGAAAACAAAGAATTACGAGAGAGCTTAAGTTCAGAGATATTTCTGCTTACAACATTAAAACGGCACTAAAAGAAATAGATGAGCAAGCGTATTTAAATACCATTTATAGTATTACAGAAAAAAGAAGCACTTCTATTTCTGAAACTAATAACTACAAAAAAAAGAAAAAGCTTATTGATTTTTTAATGCGGAAAGGTTTTGAAAATGAACTTATTTTTAAAACTGTAAATGATGTTTTAGATGAATCTATTTAAACTTTTTTAGAAAAATAGCGTCTTTTTCCTTTTTTGCTGAAATAACCTCTTGAACAGCATCGTTGGGTATAGCAACTGAAAGGACATAGTGTTTTAAAGTCCAGCCATTTTCATTTCTCTCTAAAACTCCAGAACCTCTGCAAGTACCCATCCAAGTGTTTAATAACTCGTCGAACCAAGCAATAGAATCATCTTTACTAAAGTAGATATTTCGTTCTAAACTTTTAAAATCCCAAGCCTTACCATTATCAAAGTAGGGTTTACTAAAACCTTCAAATTCTTTTTTAGTCCAGTTTTCAGAAGCATCTGTCCCGATAAAAACTGAAGCAGTATCTAACTTCGAAAAATAGTTTTCATAATTAGCTTCAGTAGCTGCCAAGTGCCAATCATCCATAAAAAAATTTACATCTTGTTTCGCTTTAGTGAAATTTAATTTAGAACTCGATTTTTTTTTAGTTGTATTGCAAGCTAATAAGATTGTTGCTGCAAATACAAAAAGCGTTAAGTTTTTCATTGGTTGGTTGTTTTATCCTCTAATTTACGCTGTAAATTATTGTTAATAGATTTTTTAGACACATTATCTATTTTTGAAGAGTCTAAGCCAATATATTTTGCATCTATAGTAATTGCGTCTTCAAATCTTTTTTTAGATAAGATGGTGTTTATTTTTACATTTACAGAAGAAAAAGCAGCAATTATCTTTTTAGTTTGGGCGTTTACTTCAGCTACAGTAATAGCAGGTATATTCCTCATATCTAATAGTCGTAACGATTCATTATGTAATATATTTACTCTTGCTTTAAAAGAAGCAGTATTAAATAAATCGGGGGTTTCTTCTTTTTTTAATGCTGCTACTAAAATCTCTAGCTCAATGGCATTACTCAAAATTTCTTTTGCAGAGACATTTTTAAATCGATCTAAAAAATCAGCAACTGCTTTTAACTGCGTCCAATTTTCGGTCTCCTCTTTATAAATAGGGCGTATTTCTTTTGCTGATGGGTATTTACGAACTACACTCATTGAAGGTTGATCTTCCTTTGGCAACAACGTTTCTTTTTGCTTTGTATTACAAGAAAAAATGGCAACAAAAACCGAAATGTAAATTATTTTTTTCAAAATCATTGATTAGAGTTGTAAAAATAAACAAATTTAAATACCATTAAGATATGTAAATCATTAAATTAAGTGAAAATAATTATTGATTTGTTAACCAAATAATGATTTAATATATTCTATTTACGAATACCAAAATTAAGTACCTTTGTTCTTGTTAATATTACAATTAAAAAGAATGCAAACAGTAATTCTAGTTTTAGGGGCAAGTGGCCAAATTGGTACTGAATTAACGCAAAAATTGCGAAAAATTTATGGTAATACAAATGTTATCGCTTCTGATATAAGAAAAGGTAGTGATGAATTTGTAGCCTCTGGACCTTTTGAAATTATAGATGCTACAGACAAACAAGCTATTTTAGAAACAATATCTAAATATAAAGTTACTCAAGTTTATCTGTTAGCTGCAATGCTCTCTGCAACTGCAGAAAAAATGCCCCAGAAAGCATGGAATTTAAACATGAATTCGCTCTTAGCTGTTTTAGATTTAGCCAAAGAAAAACATATTAAACAGGTCTATTGGCCAAGTTCAATTGCTGTCTTTGGGCCTTTAACTCCAAAAGAAAACACCCCTCAACAAACTGTTATGCAACCTTCTACTGTTTATGGAATTAGTAAGGTTTCTGGCGAGTTTTGGTGTAATTATTATCATGAAAAATTTGGGGTAGATGTAAGAAGCTTACGTTATCCTGGTATTATTTCTTGGAAAACTAAACCTGGAGGAGGAACAACAGATTACGCTGTAGACATCTACTTTAAAGCATTACAAAAGAAAAAATTTGAGTGCTTCTTGTCTGAAAACACACGTTTACCAATGATGTATATGAATGATGCTGTAGATGCAACTATACAATTAATGCAAGCAAAACCAGAAGATGTAAAAATTAGAACAGCCTATAACTTGTCTGCTATAGATTTTACTCCTAAAGAAATTGCTGATGAAATTAAAAAACATATTCCTGAATTTAAAATTTCTTACAATCCAGATTTTAGACAAGCCATTGCAGACAGTTGGCCTTCATCTATAGATGATTCTGAAGCAAGAAAAGATTGGAACTGGATACATAATTTCAATTTAAAATCGATGACAGAAGAAATTCTTAACAGCTTAAAAGAGCAAGAATAGTTTGTTGTAAGTATTGCAAAAGTTTTCGTCTAAAAAACTGAATTTAGTACAAATCGAAATGAAAGATATTATACAAGAAAGTTTAAAAAACACCTACACCTATTTAGAATATAAGAACTTAGTAAAACACCTTCTAGCAGCGGGTAAATCTACAGGTCCTAATCAATCTGAAGATTTAACAAACTATAGCCTGTTAAACGACAGGAGAATGAAGCGTTTAGACAAAACTGTTAAGCTAGCTGAAACTACGCAGTTAGAAATTGCTAAAGTCACTCAGCCACAAACCTGGCTTGTACTTACAGAAGGTTGGTGTGGAGATGCTGCCCAAAATTTACCTGTAATAGATAAAATGGCTAGTTTAAACTCGAATATTGAGTTAAAGTTGGTTTTGCGTGATGAAAATTTAGCTTTAATGGACTTGTTTCTAACCAATGCTGGTAGGTCTATTCCTAAATTAATCATCTTAGACAAAAATCTAAATGTAAAGAATACTTGGGGTCCAAGACCAAAAGTAGCTACTAAAATGGTTGCAGATTATAAAGCAAAACATGGTGCTTTAGATGCAGATTTTAAACAAGATTTACAAGTTTGGTATAATAAAGACAAAGGAAAAAGTACTCAGAACGATTTTGTAGAAATGATTCAAAACTAATTCTTAAAAGAGCTGTAGTTCTTATTAAAAACTTTAAAAAACCGCAAACTGAAATTAGTAAGTTTGCGGTTTTTCTTTGCTTATCTTTGCACAAAAAAGAAACATGTTTGTTGATTACAGTGAAATTTCTGATGATGCTAAAGTTTGGATTTATCCTTCAAGTAGAAAATTTTACAACACAGAAATTGAAGAACTTGAAAGTTGCATAAAGTCGTTTATAGAAAACTGGCAAAAAGATGATGAAAACTTCAAAGCATCATACCAATTTTTACACAATAGGTTTATAGTATTTATTGTTGAATATTCAGAAACTGCAATTTCAAACTCAATTATAGATACATCTGTATCTTTTATTTTAAAACTTCAAGAAACCTATAAAGTTCAGCTTTTAGATAAAATGAATGTATGTTTTAAGCAAGGTGAATTTGTACAATACAAAGAACTAAAAGACTTTAAAAAACTACTTAAAAACAAAGCGTTAACAGGTAAATCTATCATTTTTGACAACCTCGTAAATAACAATTACGATTTCAAAAACTTTTGGAAAATGCCAATTGAAGATAGTTGGTACAACCGATTTTTATAACTTTTATGCTTAGTGTAAACCATATTTCTTTTCGCTATTCTAAATCAAAGATTGTTTTAGATGATTTTAACTTTACTTTAAATAAAGGAGAACATCTTTGTGTAATGGGTGAAAGTGGGTGCGGAAAATCGACACTTTTAAAAACTATTTATGGTTTATTAGATTTAAATAAAGGGTCTATTCATTGGAATGATGAACAGATTCTAGGACCAGAATTTAACCTAGTACCTGGATTTGATAAATTTAAATACGTGGCTCAAGATTTTGATTTGATGCCTTATATTTCAGTTTCAGAAAACATAAAAAAGTACCTATCCCGTTTTTATCCTGAAGAAAGTGAGCAGAGAACACAAGAACTTTTAGAGGTAATAGAAATGCAGGCGTTCCAAAACACAAAAGTTAAAAACTTAAGTGGTGGGCAAAAACAAAGAGTGGCCATTGCAAGAGCTTTGGCTAAAGAACCTAAACTTTTATTATTAGATGAACCATTTAGCCAAATAGATAACTTTAAGAAAAATACCCTTCGTAGAAACCTATTTCAATACTTAAAAGAAAAAAATATAGCTTGTGTAGTGGCTACTCATGACAAAAATGATGCACTTTCTTTTGCTGATTATTTACTAGTCATTAAAGACAATAAAATACTAGTAAACGAAAAACCTAAAGATGCTTACGCAAACCCAAAAGAGAAATATCTGGCCTCTTTATTTGATGATGTAAACGAAGTGATTATTGATAATAAGAAACAATTATTATATCCTCATCAAATAAAAATTGTTGAAAAATCTAACCTAAAAGCAACGGTTTTAAACAAGGAGTTTAAAGGGAGTTCTTGGCTTTTAGAAGTAAAACACAATACACAGAAACTATTTATAGAGCACACAAACAGTATAGAAAAAAACACAAAAATTTGTTTTGGTTTTACAAAAACTAGTAAAGAAGATTAGGTAATTTATAAAACCTAAAAATTATTCGATTTTAGTAATGTGAATGTTTTTGTTGTTAAGTAACTCACTCTGTTTTTCTTGTTTTCCTAGTAAAATTCTTCCGATAGGCGAAGATACTGATACTGCAAAATACTCGTTATTATCTATAAGTATTTTGCCTGCAGAAATACTCAAAAAATAAGCGCCTATGTTTGTATAAATGATACTACCTAAATGAGCAACCTTAGAAGTTTTACTTGTATTTATTTTAGATAAAATTGTATTCATTTCAGAAATTCCAGCCAATTGCTGACTTGCTTTTTCCATTTCTAACTGTAACATGGCTCTACCTGTTTCATGCTTGTCTCCTGCAGAACTTTTTGCTTCTGAAGCTAAAGCTTTCTGATTAGATGATATGGTTTGTTGTACAGTTTGCAACCGCTCATTTACAAACGATTTACAAGATTCTAATAATTGTTTTTTAAGTATCATAATTACTTAAATATTGCATAAGCACCATAATTTCCATGATGAGCCGTAGAAATAAATACTGGTAATTTTTGATTTTCTTTAGAAAGATAAGGAACACCAAATTCATCTTTCTTGATATCAGTTTCTAGAGTAAAATTATTCAGCAAGTTTTGATTTGTAGTTGTAGATTGTTTTTTGATATTATTTATATAGAAGGACTTTTGAACAATACCCTCTTTAACAACCCAAGAATGGATGTACTCTTTTGTCAATTGGTATTGTATTTTAAATGTATGCTCTAAATACTGAACAAAGCCTTCATTTTTAGAGGTGATAAAACACTTGAATTTTTTTGGAGCAAAAAAACGCTTTTTATCAGTTTGAATATAGCATTTGTAAGCAGCCTCTTTCATACTCCAAAAAAGCCATACAAGTTCAAACGGATTTTGAGTTTTTTCAATCGCTCTGATTTCAGTTTCTGAAAACTGTTTTTCTAAAAAGCCTTTACGTTGCCAATTGCTTTGCGTTTTTGCAAGCTCTAAATCAACAACATCATTACCTATCATTTAGCTGCTAACTTTGCTTCAATTATTTCTATTGCAGCTTTTACAGATAGCATTTTTTCCATAGAATCATTATCTATTTCGATATCAAATTCATCTTCTACATCTAAAACTACATCTACTAAATTAGCAGAATTAATTTTTAGATCTTTAATAAAATCTGTGTTTTCAGATAAGTTAATAAAAGCCTTTTCGTCCTGTATATAAGGCTTTACAATCTCTTTTAATTTAGCAATAAGTACTTCTTTTTTCATGTTCTAAAATCAAGAATATTTTTTAAAGATAACACAAGCATTTACATCACCAAAACCAAAACTTGCTTTTGCTACAATATTGATTTCTTTATTTATGCTTTTAGTTGGTATTTTTTCTGTTGCTATTAACTCAGAAATTTCAGGGTGAATGTCTTCGCAATTTATATTTGGAAACACAAACTGTTCTTTAATTTGCAAAACAGAAGCTACAGTTTCTATAGCGCCTGAAGCTGCTAAACAATGCCCAATTTGAGATTTTAGTGAGTTTACGAATGGAAAATCAGCTCCTTTTCTTTGTAAAGCTTTGGTCCAATTTTCAATTTCTAAACTGTCTTTGCTGGTTGCTGTTAGATGACCATTTATGGCATCAATCTCATTAGCAGAAATATTGGAATCTAGTAATGCATCAACAATACACTTTTGAACTGCTTCTGCATTTGGAGCTGTTAAAGTACCTCCATTTCTTTGTCCGCCAGAATTAACATTTCCTCCTAAAACTTCAGCATAAATGGTTGCTTTTCTCTCTAAAGCACTTTCTAAAGACTCTAGAACTAGAGCCCCTGAACCACTTCCTGGCACAAAACCAGATGCAGTTTCACTCATAGGCCTTGAGCCTTTTTCTGGAGAATCATTATGCTTGTAAGTCATTACTCTCATAGCATCAAAGCCACCCCAAGAATACAAAGAACTATCACTAGAGCTACCTACTAACATTCGTTTTGCCTTTCCTGTTTTTATACGTTCAAAACCCATTAGCAATGCCTCTGTACCTGTTGTACAAGCAGAAGAATTTGTAGTGATTTGATTACCAAAACCTAAAATACCTCCTAAATATGCAGAAATTCCACTAGCCATAGTTTGCACTACAGAAGTGCTTCCTAAGCGTCTTACATTATTATCATCTATCTTATAAATAGATTCTCTAAATTTTTCGATTCCTGATGTGCCTGTTCCAAAAATCAACCCTGAATTGTAATCTAAAACTGAGTTTTCATCAACCAAAAAACCTGCATCTTTCCAGGCATCAATAGCAGCCATGCATCCATATAAAATAGAAGTGCTATTAAAACCTCTTAATTGCAAAGCTGTTAAATATTGTTGTTTTTTATCTTCAGAAACATCAGGTATGCCTCCTATACAGCAAGAAAAACCTTTATCTTTTAAATGCTGATGAAATTGAATTCCAGATTCACCTTTTTGAATAGCATTTGTAAATTGATCTACCCCAACTCCATTTGGAGCAACAACTCCTAAACCTGTAATTACAACTCTATTGTTCATTTTATTAATTATTTATGCTCGATACTATTTTGCCAAAATAAAAGTCACTCGAATTGACAATAATTTATTCAACGATTATCATTCCAGAAATGATTCCCCTACAAACCAATTCATTATTCGCATTTAGCATTTTAACTTTGCATTTTAGTTTATTGAATCTAAAATA
>Ga0209136_1001876_pt1 | contig 13264 bp, 12 predicted proteins | sample SaaInl0LU_22_DNA_FD_184640 | JGI IMG/M metagenome (GOLD analysis project Ga0209136, IMG submission 184640) | Marine microbial communities from expanding oxygen minimum zones in the Saanich Inlet - ESP_90LU_22_DNA (SPAdes) (version 2) | ecosystem: Environmental > Aquatic > Marine > Intertidal... | reverse complement strand
TTCGTTCCACAAACCATTCCAACGTGTGTGTTGTACAGCTTTGTTGTCTTTAGTGGCAAAGTCTGCTAAGGCTATTTGTTTCCCTTCCTGGTTTACGAATTGGACAATCTTTCCATCTTGCAATTGGACTGCTCCGTATTCACCATTGATGAAATTTTTCCATTCCCAAGCCTGAGAACCGACAAAAACGATACCACCAATGATGGTTAAAAACATATAAAGAATAACTTTTTTTCGTTTCATTTGGTGTCCTGCATCAACTGCTAACACCATAGTTACAGAAGAAAAAATCAGTATAAAAGTCATCAATGCAACGTAATACATAGGGTAGGTTCCGTGGATTCCAGGGAAATGAGTAAATACCTCATCTGCAATTGGCCAGACATCAATAAATTTAAAACGAGTTAATCCGTAAGCGGCTAGGAAACCTGCAAATGTTAAAGCATCTGATAAGATGAAGAACCACATCATCATTTTACCATAACTTGCCCCTAGTGGTCTGGTATTTCCACCTTCCCATACATTCGTACTTTGATTAGCAGTTGTTGCTTTCATAAGTGTTCTAATTGTTTGTTTTGTTCAATTTTTGTTCGTGTTGCAAATTTATAAATTTACATTAATTATTAAAATAAAAGAATGAAAATAGTGCTATCCATAGTAAATCTAAAAAGTGCCAAAAAATAGCCCCTAGTTCTAGACCTAAGATATTGCCATTACTATACTTTCCAAGTAGTTGTTTGATGTTCATCACAACCAATGCAATCAAAGCCACTAGGACATGAGCCAGATGCGTAAACACGATGACCATAATCATCGAAGATGAAATCAAACTTTTAGGACCTGTAAAAAACAAACCTGACGCTCTTAGCTGGTTGAAACCATTGATTTGCGAGAGTACAAATCCGATTCCTAAGACGAGGGTGACTCCCAGTAGTAACGAAGTCATTTTTTTCTTTTGTTTTTTTGCGGCGATAACAGCAGCGTGTACGGTAACACTACTCAATAAAATAAATAGGGTACTATTTACAAGCGCTGGTGGTAGGTCAAAACTTACCCAGTCCTCACGTTGGCTACTGATCACATATGAACTTACTAGGCCGGCGAAAACCATAGTCATACTGATGATTGAAACCCATAGCATTGGTTTAGCTGTTTTTTTTCGCCCAATGCTTAATTCGTCTTCTAAAGATATTGTCTTTTTCATTTTAGTGGAGGAATTTATCGATGATATAAATAATTTGAATAGCCGTGATGTAAAATACACTAGCTAGCATTAGTCTTTTTGCTGTTTTCTTTGTCAGGTCTTTGTAAAGTTGAATCCCATAATATAGGATTACTGCTCCGCTCATGAAGATAAGAATTGCTGTAATAGGATAAATATAAAATTGCCCCGTTATCTTAAATATAGGAATTATAGAAACAAAAATCAACAGTAGGGTATATAGTAATATTTGCACAACTGTTTTTCTGTCTCTTTTTCCAGTTGGTAGTAAGTTGTAACCTGCTTTTAAGTATTCGTCGTGGCCTAGCCATCCGATGGCCCAGAAATGAGGGAATTGCCAGAAGAATTGAATCATAAAAAACACTCCTGCTTCAATTCCAAATCTATTTGTAGCGGCTACCCATCCGAGCAAAAACGGGATTGCTCCAGGAAAAGCACCAACAAATACAGCAAGAGGCGTGATCCCTTTTAAGGGGGTGTAAGCACATGTGTATAAAAAAATAGAAACAGCCCCTAAGAGAGCACTTTTTTCATTTATGCAGTATAATAGATATAGGCCAAGAATTGAAAATGTGACCGCGATTATCATTGCTGTCTTAGTTGTGTATCTTCCTGTAGGCAGAGGTCTGTCCATGGTCCTTTGCATCAGTTTGTCTGCATCAATCTCTATGATTTGGTTAAACGCATTAGAAGCGCCAACCATTAGATAACCACCAACAGCTAAAAGAGTTATGGTAGTGAAATCTATAGTAGTTGCAGCTAGTAAATAACCAGCAATTGCCGAAAAAACAACGCTTAGCGAAAGTCCAAATTTCGTAAGTTGTTTGAAGTCACCAAGGAAAGTATTTTCATTGATCTCCATATTTTTTTCTTTGTTAGGCATTAGATTTTTAAGCTTCTAAAGTTTGTGCAAAGATAGAGATATTATTTTCTAAAGAATTGAACTTGTACATTTTTTAGCCATAATTTTAAGGACCTAAAAAAAAACAAAAAAAAGAAGGTGTTATTTTTTCACGAATAGAATTATGTCCTATATTTGCACTCGCATTTGTAGAAATGCGTATGTTCTGAAACATTGTACAACTTACCAAAATATTTTAGTGTAAACTAAATGCTCAAGTGGTGGAATTGGTAGACACGCTGGACTTAAAATCCAGTGGGCAGAAATGCCCGTATGGGTTCAAGTCCCATCTTGAGTACAAAGTTTTAAAATATATGTTTACACCTGCTCAAGTGGTGGAATTGGTAGACACGCTGGACTTAAAATCCAGTGGGCAGAAATGCCCGTATGGGTTCAAGTCCCATCTTGAGTACACATAAAAAGCCGAAACGAAAGTTTCGGCTTTTTTTGTTTTCAAGAGTTCATAAAGTGCGTTCAACTTAGCATGCATAGATTTATTTTTTTGTTAAAAAAATAATATCTTTAAAATATAAAACTTTGCAATTTAATGTTTAACGGAGCCCAGAAACCACTCAAATGAAACCTTATCCGAAAAGCTTAGTTAGATTGAAAAAAAATATTTATTATGAAAAAATTACTTTTAGCAGCATTTTTAACTTCAAGCTTATCAATTTTTGCTCAAACTGAAAAGGGTACTTGGATGATTGAGGGAGACACCAAATTTTCGCTCACAGGAGCAACATCAGAATTTAAATATAACAGTGAGTATACCAATCTTGAGACATCAGTAGGGACTTTTGAATTCAAACCAGCTGTTAATTATTTTGTTGAAGATAATCTTGCCATTGGTTTAGGTCTTGAGCTTTCATCTAAAGCTACTGAGTCAGAAGTTAATTATGAAAAGTTGCAGACGATTTCAGCAAAATCATTTGCTTTAATGCCACAATTAACATACTTTTTTGGATCTTCCAGCCCTCGTCCATATTTAGGAGTAGAGCTGGGTCATGTGACTACTGTAACTGATGATGGTGAGAATGAAGCAACTCAAAGTGGTTTCGGATTTGGCTTTAATGGAGGTGCTGCTATTTTTTTAAGTGACAACGTAGCCTTAAATCTTGGATTAGGATTTGCTGGTACTAACTTAACAGATAGAGATGATGATAATTACAAAGTGAACAAGGTCGGATTTGGTATGACTATTGGGTTCGGTATTTTCTTGTGATTCGTTGTTTACAATATAAAAAAGGGTGATGCATTACCCTTTTTTTTATATCCTTTATTTAAGATTTTGTTTGTTTTTTTGGTTAGGTGTTGTTTTGATTTTCTTCTGTCTTCTTTTTTCTTAGCTAACTATTACAAAAACATTTTTTATTACCTATATTTGTTCGGCTAAACTGAGAGAATAAGATTTAAAACATGAGACTCACAGTGAGTTTAAAAGTCTTTTTTTAATTGACTTTTGACTTAACCCGAAAAAGTTTTAATAAGTAAATTGAGGCAAACAAATTAAATTTTAGAAGATTAAAATGAATTTACAAGATCACAAAGTCATCACGTTTGGTGAAATTTTAGGGAGATTGTCTCCGCCAAATAATTTAAGGTTTAGTCAGGCAACCAACCTTGAGGTTATTTACGGAGGAGGAGAATTTAATGTTGCTGCTTCATTGGCAAATTATGGCGTAAGAACTCAGTTTGTAACTGCTATACCCGACAATGCAATTGGAGATTGTGTGGTGCAGAGTATAAGAGGGAGAAATGTAGGGGCAAAACATATTTTGAGACAAGGCAAAAGATTAGGGCTGTACTTTTTAGAAAACGGAGCCTCCGGTCGTAACAGTACCGTTGTTTACGATAGAGAAAATTCTGCGATCTCTCAGGTGAAAATGGGTCAATTCAATTGGGATGCTATCTTCGAAGGTGCCACTGTTTTTCATTGGAGCGGTATCACTCCTGCTTTGTCACAAACTGCAGCAGATGTTTGTTTAGAAGCGATTAAGGCAGCTTCGGAAAGAGGATTAACCATATCCACAGATTTAAATTACAGAAGTAAGTTATGGAAATATGGTAAGGAACCCAAAGAGGTTATGCCTGCATTGTTAAAATATAGTAATATCGTTTTGGCTGATATAGACACAGCAATGTTTATGTTAGGAAAACAAAAAATCAATCCTGATTATAGTGAAGAAGAAAAGGTTAAATCTCATTTTGACAACATCATGAAGATGTTACCTAATATTCATACCATTGGGATGACTTTTAGAAACTCAGTAAACGCCTCTCATCAACGTATCGGAGGTTTGCTATATAAAAACAATCAACTTTATAGAGCTCGTATCAAAGAGATTACACCTGTGGTAGATAGAGTAGGTACTGGAGATGCTTTTATGGGAGGTTTATTATATGGTCTTTTAGATTATCAGGATGACTTGCAGAAAGCAGTAGCTTTTGCAACTTCAGCATGTGTCATTAAACATACTATTTTTGGAGATGTCAACAGGGCTTCTAAACAAGAAGTAGTTGAATTTATGGAAAGTGACGGATCTGCATTGGTAGATAGGTAGCCGTTGTATGTGCTTTAAAGAAGAGAAATTCATACAAAAACCGCAAACAAAAAGAATAACAGCATAAATAAATATTAAAAATGGCACAATTTTCAAGAATTGAAGTAGCACAAGTGATGAAAGAAACAGGAATGGTTCCTTTGTTTTATCACCCAGATATTGAATTAGGTAAAAAAGTATTAAAAGCGTGTTACGACGGAGGAGCACGTTTATTAGAATTTACAGCTAGAGGTGACTTTGCTCACGAAGTTTTTGCAGCGTTAACCAAATATGCGTTGGCAGAATTACCAGGAATGATTATGGGTGTGGGATCTATCACAGATGCGGCAGCAGCATCTTTGTATATGTCTTTAGGTGCTAATTTTATTGTGACACCTGTCTTTAGAGAAGACATTGCCATTGCATGTAACAGAAGAAAAGTGGCTTGGAATCCAGGATGTGGAACCCTAACAGAGATAGCAAGAGCAGAAGAGTTAGGTTGCGAAATCGTGAAATTGTTTCCAGGGAATCTATATGGTCCAAATTTTGTTAAAGGTATAGTAGGACCTCAACCTTGGACCTCTATTATGCCTACAGGAGGTGTTACTACAGAAGAGGAAAACTTAAAAGGTTGGTTTGATGCTGGAGTCGTTTGTGTAGGTATGGGATCTCAGTTGATCAGTAAGCAAATTTTAGCCGAAAAAGACTATGAGGGTCTGAAAACTAAAGTTGCTAAAGCTTTAGAAACGATTAAAAAAGTTAGAGGATAAAACATCAAAAAACAATAGGAATTAAAAAGACGTTTAAAATATTTTAAACGTCTTTTTAATTTTAGAGCAGTGGTCCTTTGTATGTGTATTTGTTTAAGGAGGTCTTTTAAAAGGTAAACCAACGATTGTTTGTGAGGTAAATTTCTTGATTTGTAATTGGGGATAACTACTTCTTATATTGTATCTTTGTTTCCTCAGTTTTTTGAACTTTAAATCAGTGTGTTATGGTAAAAATTGGTGATATAGAATTGTGTGACTTCCCTCTTTTATTGGCTCCAATGGAAGATGTTAGTGATCCTCCTTTTAGGGCTTTATGTAAAGAGCATGGAGCAGACTTGGTTTATACAGAGTTTATATCATCTGAAGGATTGATTCGTGATGCTGCCAAGAGTGTTAAAAAGCTCGATATTTATGAGAAAGAACGACCTGTTGGTATTCAGATCTTTGGAGCCAATTTAGAGTCCATGCTTAGAACTGTAGAGATTGTTGAGCAATCAAAACCAGATATAATAGACATCAATTTTGGATGTCCTGTAAAAAAGGTAGTGAGCAAAGGAGCAGGAGCAGGTATTTTAAAAGACATCGATTTGATGGTTTCCTTAACCAAAGAAATGGTAAAACACACTCATTTGCCTGTTACTGTAAAAACCCGTTTGGGGTGGGATGAAAACTCAATAATGATTGAAGAGGTAGCGGAGCGATTACAGGATGTTGGCTGTGCTGCAATTTCTATTCACGGAAGAACTCGTGCTCAAATGTATAAAGGAGATGCCGATTGGACGAGAATTGCTGCTGTAAAAAACAATCCTCGCATGCACATTCCTGTTTTTGGAAATGGAGATGTGACCAGTCCTGAGCGTGCGGTTGAAATGAGAGATGATTATGGTCTAGATGGCTGTATGATTGGTAGGGCTTCTATTGGAAATCCATGGTTTTTTAACGAGGTCAAACATTTTATGGCAACTGGAGCGCATCTGCCCGTAGCCTCCATAAAAGATAGGGTAGAAGTGGCCAAAAGACATTTAGAAATGGAAATTGCTTGGAAAGAAAATGAAGTTCAAGCCGTGATGGAAACCCGAAGGCATTATGCCAATTATTTTAAAGGAATTAGAGATTTCAAAGCGTATAGAATTCGTTTGGTTACCGAAGACTCTGCTCAGGGAGTTTATGACATTATGAATGAAATCGTAGATAGATTTGGGCATGTATCTCATGAATTATTGATGCAAAAATAGTGCTCCACATTTTTGATTCATTTTAGTAACGTTTTGTTAAGGTGAGCTCAATAAATTATATGTTTAAGTAGTACAACTCTTTTGACTGCTAACTCCTATAAATTTGAGTAGAAAACACAGGATCGCTCTTACGATTTCCTAAATAATTCTTATTTTTAACTTAAATAAAAGAAAAACCAAGTGTCAGATTATTTAGAAGGATTAAATTCCCCCCAGCGAGCAGCTGTTGAACAAATGGAGGGCCCCATGATTATTATTGCCGGTGCAGGGTCTGGAAAAACAAGAGTGCTAACCTACAGGATTGCCCATTTGTTAAAAAATGGAGTAGATTCTTTTCAGATACTTTCTTTAACGTTTACCAACAAAGCGGCTCGTGAAATGAAAAACCGTATTGCTTCAGTGGTAGGACAAAGCGAAGCTAAAAATTTATGGATGGGAACTTTTCACTCCGTTTTTGCAAGGATCTTACGTTCCGAAGCAGACAAACTAGGGTATCCTTCAAGTTTTACCATTTATGATTCTCAAGATACCGTCCGTTTGATGAATTCCATCATTAAAGAAATGGGATTGAGTAAAGATCAGTACAAATCAAAATCGATTTTAAGTAGAATTTCTCAGTTCAAAAATAATCTAATCACAGTAAAAGCCTATGGAAACAATCCAGAATTGATAGAGGCAGATACCATGGCCATGCGACCCCAAATGGGCGCGATTTATAAAGAATATGTAGACAGGTGCTTTAAAGCAGGAGCGATGGATTTTGATGATTTATTGTTGCGTACCAACGAATTACTGGTCCGTTTTCCTGAGGTTTTATCGAAATATCAAGATAGATTTAGATATGTAATGGTCGATGAGTATCAAGATACCAACCATTCTCAATATTTAATCGTTCGTGCTTTGGCAGATAGATTTCAGAATATTTGCGTGGTAGGAGATGATTCCCAATCTATCTATGCGTTCCGTGGTGCGAACATCAACAATATTTTAAATTTTCAAAAGGATTATCCTGACGTAAAAACGTTTAAACTAGAACAAAACTATAGGTCTACAAGCAACATTGTAGAAGCTGCCAATAGTTTGATTGAAAAAAACAAAACTCGTTTAGATAAAACTATTTTTACAGCCAATGATGAAGGCGGTAAAGTAAAGATCATGCGTACCCTTTCTGATGGAGAAGAAGGTCGTTGGGTAGCAAATTCTATTTTTGACAATGCTATGAATTTGCAAAAAACCTATGATGATTTTGCTATTTTGTATAGAACCAATGCACAATCTCGTGCCATGGAAGATGCCCTGCGAAAAAAGGGAATCAAATACAAGATTTACGGAGGGTTGTCTTTTTATCAACGCAAAGAAATAAAAGATTTGCTGGCTTATTTGCGAGTCTTAATTAACCCTAATGATGAAGAGGCCTTAAAGAGGATTATCAATTATCCTGCTAGAGGAATTGGAGAGACAACGATGGATAAATTATCTGTTGCGGCCAATCATTACAATAAATCTTTGTTTGAAATTGTATCGGATATAGAACATACGGATATCAAAATTCAAGGGCCGACGAAAACCAAGTTGAATAATTTTTCAACATTAATTCAGAGTTTACAAATCACGGCGAAGGGGCATAATGCTTTTGAAGTTGCGGATGAGGTAGTCAAAAGAGTAGGTTTGATTAAAGATTTGCAAGTTGATGGTACCCCAGAAGCTGTAAATAGAGTAGAAAACGTTCAAGAATTATTGAATGGAATGAAAGACTTTATTGAAGAAAGAAAAGAACAGGATTTAGACGATAGTTTGACCGCTTTTCTAGAAGATGTTGCTTTGGCCTCTACTTTTGATCAGAAAGATGAAGACGATACTCCAATGGTGTCTTTGATGACCATTCACTTGGCCAAGGGGTTAGAATTTCCATACGTCTATATTGTAGGATTGGAAGAAAGTTTGTTTCCGTCAGCGATGAGTATCAATACAAGGGCAGAACTAGAAGAAGAAAGACGTTTGTTTTACGTTGCGATTACCAGAGCAGAAACACAATGTTATTTGAGTTTTGCACATACACGCTACCGATGGGGAAAGTTGATTGATTGTGAACCGAGTAGGTTTTTGGAAGAGATTGATGAGCGTTTTATAGAGCATTTAGCCCCCCAACGAAATAAAGTGGTAGCCAATCGATTTGTAGACAGTAGTTTGTTTGAAGAAGATGATGTTCCAAAAGAAAAAATTAGGTTTAGAAAGCCTGTAACTCGCTCTGTTAGGAATCAGGAAAAAGTTGAAAAGAAAACCCCTTTCAAATCTCCCCAGAATTTAAAAAAAGTAACTCCTAAATTAGCACAGCAAACAAGCAATAAGCTTGCTCAAAAATTGGTCAAAGGAAATAGAGTGAGTCACGCTAAGTTTGGAGAAGGAGAAGTGATACATGTTGAAGGAACAGGTGTCAATATAAAAGCTGAAGTCAGATTTGAAGCTGTTGGTACAAAAAAAATATTACTTCAATTTGCCAAGCTAAACATAATAGACGCTTAGGCACTAATACAAAACTAAATATCAAATATATTTTCCATTTAGGATAAATAATTGTTTCTTGTAAGAACAATTGTTGATGAGGTTTTTTCGCCTGAAAACAATCAAAAATTAACAAAAATACTTAAATAAAACTATGGGTTTTGATTTAGAATATAACTCTGAAAGGAGTACTTTGATTATTCCAGAATATGGGAGGCATGTACAAAAGTTAGTCAATCATTGTGTCGCTCTAGAAGATGAACAAGAAAGAGAGAAAATGGCTAATGCCATTATAGATGTCATGGGTAACTTACAACCTCACTTGAGAGATGTTCCTGATTTTAAGCATAAGTTATGGGATCAGTTATTCATCATGTCTAAGTTTGAATTGAAAGTAGAATCTCCATATGAAAAATTAACGATTGAAGAAGTTAATGCGAAACCAGAACGTTTAGATTATCCAAAATCTGCAAGTAAGTATAAGTTTTACGGAAATAATATTCAGACGATGATAGATGTTGCTTTGTCTTGGGAAGAGGGAGAGCTTAGAGATGCTTTGATTCTCAACATAGCAAATCACATGAAAAAATGTTACTTAAATTGGAACAAAGATACCGTGGAAGACGGAGTTATTTTTAACCATTTAAATGAATTATCTAAAGGAGTCATCGATTTAAGAAAATCAGAAATAGAACTTGTGTTGAGTTCGACCTTATTGCGTAAGAGTAATTCTGGCAGAATGAATGCTTCTCAGACGAAGAACAATAATAACAATCGAAATAACGGTAGAAAGCATAACAATAATCACAAAAATCGCAAATAATCTTACTACATGGCAACATTTAGAGTAGAAGGAGGTCATCCATTGAACGGTGAAATTACACCACAAGGAGCAAAAAATGAAGTATTACAAATTTTATGTGCTGTTTTGTTAACTCCCGAGAAAGTCACGATAGAGAATATTCCTAATATCATTGATGTCAATAAATTGATATCAATTTTGGGAGATTTGGGGGTAAAAGTCAAGCAATTAAACGACCATGCCTACGAATTTCAGGCAGATGAGGTTGACATAGATTATTTAAGTTCTTCCGAGTTTAAAGAAGATGGTAAAAAATTAAGAGGTTCAATCATGTTGGTCGGGCCTATGTTGGCTCGTTTTGGAAAGGGGTATATTCCTAAGCCAGGAGGGGATAAGATAGGAAGAAGAAGACTAGACACACACTTTGAGGGTTTCGTTAACCTTGGAGCTAAATTTAGGTACAATAAAGAAGAACATTTTTACGGAGTGGAATCTCCAAAGTTAAAAGGTGTGAACATGTTATTAGATGAGGCTTCTGTGACAGGGACAGCAAACATCGTGATGGCAGCAGTTTTAGCAGAGGGAATAACCACTATTTATAATGCGGCCTGTGAACCCTACTTACAGCAATTGTGTCATATGTTGAACAGGATGGGCGCCAAAATATCAGGGGTAGGCTCTAATTTGTTGACCATAGAGGGAGTTGTCGCTTTGGGAGGAACAAAGCATAGGGTGCTACCAGATATGATTGAGATAGGATCATGGATTGGTATGGCAGCGATGACAAAATCTGCATTAACCATAAAAGATGTTTCTTGGGAGAACTTAGGTCAGATTCCTCGTGTTTTTAGAAAATTAGGAATAAGATTAGAGCAAAAAGGAGATGATATTTATGTACCCAAGCAAGATTCTTATGAAATAGAAAGCTATATAGACGGATCTATGTTGACCGTATCAGATGCTCCTTGGCCTGGGTTTACTCCAGATTTACTTAGCATCATATTGGTCGTTGCTACCCAAGCCAGAGGAACGGTTTTGATACATCAAAAAATGTTTGAAAGTCGATTGTTCTTTGTCGATAAACTAATAGATATGGGTGCAAAGGTGATTTTATGTGATCCTCATAGAGCAAATGTTGTTGGGATGAATCATCAACACAGTTTAAAAGCAATGACGATGAGTTCGCCGGACATTAGAGCTGGAATTAGTTTGTTAATAGCTGCATTGTCAGCTAAGGGAACAAGTATAATTCACAATGTGGAACAAATAGATCGTGGATATCAAAATATTGTTGAGAGATTACAAGCAGTAGGAGCGAAAATTGAACGTATCGATTAGTTTTTTCAATAGTACAGAGATAAAAAAAAGTGAATCCATTCGGATTCACTTTTTTTATTGGTTTTAATTTTGATCTAAATCTTTCTTGCTTTGTCAAGCATCATATGATCAACTAGCACCATTGCAGATAATGCTTCTACAATGGGAATGGCTCTAGGAACTACACAAGGATCGTGACGACCTTTTCCCATCATGGTTACTATATTTCCATCTTTGTCAATTGTTTCTTGTTCTTGAATTACTGTAGCCACAGGTTTAAATGCAACCTTGAAATAAATATCCATACCGTTACTGATTCCTCCTTGTATACCGCCAGAGAAATTAGTTTTGGTAGAACCATCGGTATTAAAGATATCGTTATGTTGACTTCCTGTCATTGTTGCACCTTCAAAACCGCTACCAAATTCAAAACCTTTTACAGCGTTGATTGACAACATGGCTTTTCCTAGTTGTGCATGTAATTTGTCAAAAATAGGTTCTCCCAATCCTACAGGTACATTTTGAATAACACAAGTAACAACACCTCCTACGGTGTCTCCTTGTTTTTTAATTTGTCCAATGTAATCGATCATTTCTTGTGCTTTTTTTGCATCAGGACAACGAGCGATATTACTTTCTGTCAAAGAAAAATCTAATTCTTGATAAGGAGTTTCTAGATGAATGTTTCCCACAGAAGAGGTGAAAGCATTTATTTTTATATCTGGGATGGCTTGTTTTGCAATCGCGCCACCAACGACCCAATTGGCTGTTTCTCTAGCTGAGGTTCTTCCTCCACCTTTATAATCTCTATGACCGTATTTTTGACTATAGGTATAATCTGCATGTGAGGGTCTATATTGATCTTTGATGTGGGAATAGTCTTTTGATTTTTGATTGGTATTGACAATTCTAAATCCAATTGAAGCGCCAGTGGTAATTCCATCAAAAATTCCCGCCATAAATTCAACGGTATCGGGTTCTTTACGCTGAGTTACAATTTTAGATTGCCCTGGTTTTCTTCTGTCAAGTTCTTTTTGAATTGCATCAAAATCTAATGTAATACCAGCAGGGCATCCATCAATCACTCCTCCAATTGCAGGTCCATGTGATTCACCAAAAGTGGTGAGGGTAAATAGGTTTCCAAATTTATTCGCCATGAAAAAAATAATTTTAGACAAATTTAACGAAAACTTTTTGCTTGACACTTTAAAAAGGATAACAATCGGTTTTTTTAGCAAAACCAAGATCTACAATAGAAACAAGGAGTATACATAGTTTGGCCATTACTTCTTCATCATTTTTACGCTTTAAATTTATAGTTCCTCAGAAATTTTTGAGAAGGTTAAAAAAACTTAAAAAAACATTTTATTAAAACCAAAAGTGTCCTATATTTGCACTCGCAAACGAGAAATCGTGAGACGCTTAGGAGAAATGGCAGAGTGGTCGAATGCGGCAGTCTTGAAAACTGTTGACTGTAACAGGTCCGGGGGTTCGAATCCCTCTTTCTCCGCAAAAGGAAACCCACAACAAACGTTGTGGGTTTTTTATTTTACAAAAAACCAAACTTGTTTGCCTTTTTTGGAAAATAAAAAAGACAAAATTCTTGGAAAGAATATGGGTTTCTATGCTTGCTCAGGATATCTTACTGGAATGCACGTAGTGAATCCCGATTTGTTTCAATTAATAGATTTCTCTATTTAAAATAGATATCTACGTGGTAGGTAAATAATATTGTATGAATACGATAATCCTCTTATCTTTGAGAAGTACAAAACTAATTTAATGAGGTATCTCGTAGTTTATTTCCTTTTTTTAATAGCCAATGCAACAGCACAAACGGTAAGAATAAATGAAGTAGTTTCTTCCAATTCTGTCTATATAGACGAAGATGGAGATACCCCCGACTGGTTAGAAATCTACAATTACGGATCACAAGAGGTTTCTATCAATGGGTGGTTTTTGTCTGATGATCCAG
>Ga0209136_1001874_pt1 | contig 13273 bp, 10 predicted proteins | sample SaaInl0LU_22_DNA_FD_184640 | JGI IMG/M metagenome (GOLD analysis project Ga0209136, IMG submission 184640) | Marine microbial communities from expanding oxygen minimum zones in the Saanich Inlet - ESP_90LU_22_DNA (SPAdes) (version 2) | ecosystem: Environmental > Aquatic > Marine > Intertidal... | reverse complement strand
CTGGGTGGTTTATGAGGCGCTTCGTGAGGGCGGCTATTACCCGTGGGATTACCAGCCCCTACGCCGGGCATCAGAGCGGTATATGCGCAATCACATGGACCTGAATGAGCTGGAGGATTCCAAACGCTTCCCCCGCGGAGAGTAGGCGTGGAGAATAGGCTAGGATATGTCGCAAACGCGCGGGTGAGGCCCGTCAGGCGACATTAATCAGGGCACAAAGGGAGAATTCTATGCGCACCCATGCCCAAGCAGTTGTCATCGGGGGCGGCGTTATTGGCTGCTCTATCCTCTATCATCTGGCCAAACTGGGCTGGACCGACAGCGTCCTGCTGGAACGCGATGAGCTGACCTCTGGCTCGACGTGGCACGCGGCGGCCAACATCCACGGGTTGCACGACAACACCAACATCACCCGCATCCAGAACTACACGATGGACCTGTACAACGCCCTAGAGGCCGAGACCGGCCAATCGTGCGGCGTGTTCCAGCCCGGCTCACTGTATCTGGCGCAAACTGAGGCGCGCGAACACCAATTGCGCCTGCAAGCCGCCAAGGCGAAATACTACGGGCTGCAATTCCATGAAGTCAGCCGCGATGAGGCCGAGCGTCTGCACCCGCTGGTCAACTACGACGGCATCCGCTGTATCATGTTCGAGCCCTCGGGCGGCAACGTGGACCCCTCGGGCGTGACCAACGCCTACGCCACCGGCGCGCGGCAGATGGGCGCGGAAATCCTGCGATTTACCCCTGTGACCGGCACCGAACAGCAGCCCGATGGTTCATGGATCGTGCGCACGGCCAAGGGCGATATCCACGCCGAATGGGTGGTGAATGCGGCGGGCCTTTGGGGCCGTGAAGTGGGCAAGATGGCGGGTCTGGACCTGCCCCTACAACCGACCGAGCATCAGTATTTCGTGACAGAAACCATCCCCCAGATCGCGGCGATGGACAAACGTCTGCCCTCGGTCGCGGACCGCGATGGTGAATATTACCTTCGCCAAGAGGGCCAAGGCCTGCTGGTCGGCGCCTATGAGCGTGACCTGAAATTCTGGGCCGAGGACGGCACTCCGCAGGACTTTGGCCACGACCTGTTTGATGGGGATCTTGACCGGATCGAAGACAACATCATGCGCGCCATTGACCGCGTGCCTGTCGTGGGTGAGGCGGGGATCAAGCGGGTCATCAACGGCCCGATGATCTGGTCACCCGACAGTAACGTGCTGTTCGGCCCCGTGCCAGAATTGCGCAACTACTTCTGCTGCAACGGGATCATTCCCGGCTTCTCCCAATCGGGCGGAATGGGATTGATGGCGGCGGAATGGATCACACGCGGCGAAAGCAGCTATGACATGTTTGCGTGGGACGTGGCGCGGTTTGGCGATTGGGCCGACGCGGCCTTCACCAAGGCGCGCGTAGGCGATCAATACGCCCACCGCTTCTCGATCCACTTTCCCAATGAAGAACGGAGCGCGGGCCGCCCCGTGCGCACCCGCCCCGCGTATCAGATGCAAAAGGATCTCGGTGGGGTCTTTGGCCTCAACTACGGGTGGGAGCATCCCGCATGGTTCGCAGACACGCCTGGCACGGAGGACACCAACGGCTTTACCCGCCAAAACTGGTGGGCGCCGGTGGGCGCGGAATGCCGGATGCTGCGCGAACACGCGGGCATCATCGATATCTCGAACTTTGCCAAATACTCTGTCCGCGGGACGGGCGCGTCCGACTGGTTGGACGCAATTTTCGCCAACCGCATGCCACGCGCCGTAGGCCGGTCCTGCCTGACGCCGCTCATTGGGGTCAACGGCGGGATAGCGGGAGATTTCACCGTGACCAAGCTGGGCGATGAGGACTTCCTCATCATCGGATCTGGGGCTGCGGAACGCTATCACCAGCGGTTCTTCAATGCCGTCCCACGCCCCGAAAGCGTCGCATTCCAGAGCCAGACACAAGCCATGTGCGGCTTCAACGTCGCTGGCCCCAAAAGCCGCGAGTTGCTGGCGCGGCTGACGAACGCGGACCTCACGACCGATGCGTTCCCCTTCATGCGCTCCGCACGGATCACGCTTGCTGGGATCGAATTGGTCGCCCTGCGGGTCAGTTTCACCGGTGATCTAGGGTGGGAATTGCACTGCAAGACAGAGGACCAAGTCGCGCTCTATACCGCGCTGCTGGACGCGGGCCGCGCACTGGGCGCAGGCCCCGTGGGCAGCCGCGCACTGATGTCGCTACGGATCGAGAAAGGCTACGGCTCATGGAGCCGCGAGTATTCGCCGGAGTATTGGCCCCAGGAAGTCGGATTCGAAAGGCTATGTAAGCTGGACAAGGACTTCCTCAACAAGGACGCCTATGTCGCGCTCAAGGACAATCCCGCCCGTGAAATGCTGTCGATCATTGAAGTGCTCGACGTCACCGATGCCGACGCCACCGGAGGCGAGCCGATTTTCCTACCGGACGGTACACCCGTGGGCCGCGTCACATCAGGGACCTATGGCTACACCGTTGAAAAGTCCCTCGCGCTGGGGTTCCTGAAGGGTGTTGAAGCCGGGGCCGAGGTCGACGTCATGATCCTTGGCAAGCCGCACCGCGGTGTTGTCCTTGCGGAGCCACCATTTGACCCCGCCGGTGCGCGCTTGCGGGCCTAAGCCACCGGAATAATATCCGCGAGCTTAAGTCGCTGGATCTTGCCCGAGGGACCCTTGGGCAACTCATCCAGCACATAAATCGCATCGGGCGCTTTGAATGTGCCGACCTTTTCCGCACACAAAGTGATAAGGTCGGCAGGCTGCAACCCCGACCCTTCGCGCAGGCGCACGGCGGCCTCAACCCGTTCCCCATAGCTATCGCAGGGGCGCGAGAAGGCAGCGGCCTCAATGACATCACCGTGGGAATAGAGCGCCTCGTCGATCTCTCGCGGGGCGATATTTTCACCGCCCTTGATGATCAGCTCCTTCAGACGGCCCGTCACAAAAACATAGCCATCCGCGTCCTTGCGGCCCAAATCACCCGTCCGCAGCCAGTCGCCCGCAAAGGTCGATGCAGTGGCCTCGGGGTTCTTGAGGTATTCGCGCATCACATTCGCCCCGCGTACAGCGATCTCTCCCTCAACGTCGGGTGGGCAGGGTGTCATGTCGGGCGCAAGGATCGCGACCTGATTGCCAAACGCCACACCCGGAGAGCCGATTTTGCGGGGCCCAGGGGGCAGTGGGTTGGACAGGATTTGCGCCGCCGTCTCCGTCAGACCCATTGTCTCAATGATCGGCACGTCAAACCGCGCCTCAAAGGCGCGCTGCACATCCACCGCCAACGCAGATGACGCAGAGCGCCCAAACCGCAGGCGCGTCCGCGTGGCCGCTTCGGGATCTACGTCGCCGTGTAAAAGGTGGCTAATGATGGTTGGCACGACCGAGAACCATGTGGCCTGCGTGCGCCCAACATCCGCCCAGAACTGGCGCGCGCTGAACCGCGGCGTCACGGCAAGCGAGCCGCCCGACACTAAGGCCCCCATAACCGTCACGCACAATCCGTTGATGTGATAGATCGGCAGAACGCAAAAGCCGCGATCACCCGGCGTCAGCGCGTGGGCGACGGCGGTCGTCCAGCCGCCCGCCAGCAGACTTGCGTGGCTGTGCACAACGCCCTTGGGCTGGCCCGTCGTGCCAGACGTATACATCAGCAGCGCATGATCTTCGGGGGTGATGTCGTGCAGATCCGCGCCTTTGCCCCCAAGCGGGATCGCCTCAATCATCGCAGGTTTGGCGTTTTTGAACACCTCAACAGCAGAGGCATGGACGTAGGCCACCCGAGCCTCGGAGTGCGCGAGCGCGTAGCCAATCGCGTCTGGTCCCGCCGCAAGGTTGATCATCGTCGCGCGGAACCCGCCGTATAGCGCGCCATACAACGCCAACAAACCGTCGCGTCCATTGGGGTGCAAAATCGCGACGCTTTCCCCCTTGGCCACGCCGCGCGCAGTCAAATCTCCCGCGATGGCCCGGGCCTGCGTGCACAGGTCGGACCAGCCGATCGAGGCCGTGCCGTCGGTAAAGACAAACGCCGTTCCGCCCGCCTGTGCCCGCGCATCCAACCAGTCCCGCACGGTTCCGCCGGGAGGCACGTCTTGGCTTAACTTCATTGGCCCGATGCCTCCCAATACTCACCGAATATCTCAGTAAGGCTCGGCTCACGCGGCGGAATTTCCCGCACGATCTTGGCCGTCTGCATAAAGTGTCGCCAGTGCAGATTGTCATCCAGCGCATTCCCCCCCCAAGAGCCACAGCCCATCGACAGCGAGAACGGCATCCCGTTGTTGAACGCCCCTCCCGTTGCAAAACAATGCGCTTGGTTCACGATCACACGGCAGGTCGGCAGGCGCTGGCCCAATGCAATGGCACGGGTGTCATCGGTGGAATGCAGGCCAACAGAATGCCCCGCCCCCTGATGGGACAAGATCCGGTCGGTGATCGCGATGGCATCCTCAAAATCGCGCGCGCGATAAAGGGCGACAACACGGCTCAACTTTTCGCCCGATAGGGGATGCGCGGGACCGATACCCGATGTCTCAACCGCGAGAAAGGCGGTGTCATCCGGCACCTCACCAGCAAAGCCCAAGGCCGCAAGCATCTTGTCGGCATCTTGTGCAATCACTTCGCGGTTCAAATGACCATCGGGCCAGAGGTTGGCCAAAATCCGCGCCTCATCACGGACCAATGCACCACCCACAGCCGCCATTTCGGCGACAAAGGCATCATAAACCGCGTCCAACACCACAAGCGCGTTTTCAGATGAACACGACGTCGCGTTGTCAAACGTCTTGGACGCTTTAATCTTGGCCGCAGCGTCAACAAAGTTTGCGGTTTCATCAACAATGACCGTGACATTGCCTGCCCCCACAGCCAGCGCGGGCGTGCCGGACGTATAGGCGCGTTTGACGTTATTCTGGGAGCCGGTGACGACGATCATGTCAGTCACCTCAAGCAAACGCTGGGTTTTGTTCTTGGATCCCGGCGCAGGCACCATCTGCACCAAATTCGGGTCCTCACCAATTTTGGCAAACTCAGCGTGGATATAGCTGAGCAGCACCTCACAGGCGGGCACCCCCTTGGGTGAAGGCGACAGCACGATTGCATTGCCGCATTTGAGCGCATTGATAATGTTGTTTGCAGGGGTCGCCGCCGGGTTGGTTGAGGGTACGACCGCACCAATCACCCCCTTGGGGCGGGCAATCTCGGTGATGCCTGTCACCGGGTCGTCGCGAATGACACCGTAGGTGCGCGCGCCTGCAATATCGCGCATCAAACCCAGCGTCTTGCGGTGGTTTTTGGTGATCTTGTCGGGCACATTGCCAAGGCCCGTTGTCTCAACGGACAGCTCCGCCAGATGCGCATTGCGGCCCGGTTCCATGATGGCCCAAGCAGCGGCCTGCGCAGCGCGGTCATAGCGGGTTTGGCTGCCGTTGGTCTCATACTCGGCTTGCGCCGTCCGGGCGCGGCCTACGATTGCATCCACCAGCGCCAGATCATCAAGAGCATTCATGTGAGATATCCTTTGTTCGGCCGGGGCGTCGCACATATCGCGCCCCGGCCAATGGTGTGAAGGGTCTAAAGACCGGCAAGCAGTTCTTTTAGCGTCTGTTCGCGCGCCGCCCACATCGCCAGAACCTCATCGCGGGTCATGACATGCATTGGCGAACCACCGGCTTTCATTTTGCCAGCGACACGACCGTTGGCGAACATCTCGGGCACTGTGGCCGCGAGCTTTTCGATCACCGCGTCGGGCGTGCCCTTGGGCACCATCACACCGCGAAAGTTGACCGACGAATTATCGACCTCAAGTCCCGCTTCCATCATCGTTGGCACGTCTGGCAGGAACTCGTTGCGTTCCAGATCCGCCACAGCGAGAATTTTGACGTTGCCCGCTTCGCGCGCACGAAACGCGTCAGACAGGTTGTTGATACCCGCCATCACATCGCTTGCGATCACGGCCTTCATGGCAGCAGCACCGCCGCCTTGGGTCGGAATATACGCGATCTTCATGTCGCCTGCTTTTTCCATCTGAAGGGCTGCGATGTGGTGGCCCACAAACAGGCCCGCCCCAGAGGTCGTCAGCTTGCCGGGGTTGGATTTGGCAAAGTCGACCACGTCCTGCAACGAATTGAACGGGCTGTCAGTCGGCACGACCAAAACGGCGGGGTCTGCGCCCCAATTGGCAATAGGCTCAAAGCTGTCGGCCGAATAGCTGACGCCGCCCCTAATCGACTGCGCGATAAAGTGAGGGATGTTGTAGGCACCCAGCGTATAGCCGTCGGCGTCCGCCTGTGTCGCGAGCCAGTTCCAGCCAACACGACCACCAGCGCCGGGCTTGTTGATGATCGCGATGGGCATGCCCAATGCGTCTTCGTTGCCCGCGGTCATTGTCACGATACGCGCTTGGAAATCAGTGGCGCCACCGGCCCCATAGCTGACCATCATCATAATGGGACGTTCGGGATAATTGTCTTGGGCTTGGGCTGCGCCGCCCATTGCCATCAACGCCATCGCGGCGCCGGTAAAGAGATGTTTCATCATCAAGGTTTCCTCCAGTTGGGTTAAACTCTGCCGCTTTTGCGGTTCAGAATAGGACTTCTCTTGGCGTGAACACGTTCAGAAGTTGCGCAAAGAGAAGGTACATGACGGCCGAGAAAACCGCCGTGATTACGGCCCGCTTGATCCACGTTGTCACCGCGCCGTGAGGGGCGGGATCATACAGGCTCAAGAGGATAAAAAAGGCGCCCGCTGTCGCCGTATAAAAGCCAAGGCCTTTGGCGGCCCAAAAGATATAGACCAGCGCCACGGCAAGTCCGGGCGCAAGGTTGAGCATCTGCCGCGCAGAAAGCCCCTCCCCCACTTTGGTCCACCCAAGGCACGCTTTGGCAAAGGTCCACAATGCGAGCACGACAAACACCGACGATATCAGCCGAGGGAACAAAAAAGCCTCTGCGGGTTGAGCCGTGTAGCTGATGTAGGTCACGGTCACGCCGACAACGGCAACCACGCCTGATCCGATAATGTGTTGAACGCGCGGAAGGGATGGGGTCATGCCATGGCCTCCTCTTTCGTGGTGTAGCGGCGATGGCGCAGTTCCATCCATCCTGAGTACACAACCGAGGCGATCACCACTCCAATCAGGAACACGTTCAACAGCCCGTAAAAGAAGTAGACAAAGGCGCCGTCCGTGGCGTTCGCGATCATCGAACCTTGGATAAAGTTGCTCTCTGCGATGGGGCCAAGGATCAGCCCCAGCACCAGCGGTGCCGCAGAAAACCCAAAGCGTTCGAGGAAGTACATCATGATCCCAAGGCTCGCCATAACATAGACATCCCCCATTGAGCTTTGGACCGAGTAGCTGCCAAACAGCGCCAGCGCCAACACCACGGCGGCCATAACGCTTTGCGGGACCTGCGCCACGCGTGCCGCCAACCCAGCCACATAAAGCCCAAAGATGCACATCAAAATTTGTCCGACCAGCATCGAGTTAATGAACGTCCACGCCACATCAGGGTGATTGTCGAAAAGGTCACTGCCCGGAAATATGCCGTGGATCAGCAAACCACCCAACAGCACGGCGGCGGTGGGTGAGCCGGGGATAGACAGGGTCAACAGCGGCACCAGCGACGGGCCTACCATCGCGTTGTTTGCGGATTCCGCGGCAATGATGCCCTCGGGGTGGCCGGTGCCGAACTTTTCGCGCTCGCTTGAGAATTTCTTGGTTTGGTCATAGGCGACCAGACCCGCGATTTGACCGCCGACGCCGGGGATCAAACCGATGATAGAGCCAACAGCCGTGCCGATGCCCAAGGCGCGCGGGAACTTGGTCATCACGCGGACCGCATCCGACACCTTGTGCTTGGCAACCTCTAGAACTTCGGCGCCCTCTTGTTTGCGGCCCTTGGCGAACATTGTGATCACCTGCGGGATCGCGAACAGACCGATCAATGCGGCGATAATGTTAATCCCGCCACCGAGGCTTTCATGGAAAATAAACCGTTGCGCACCCATGATATCGTCAAAGCCAATCGTCGCGAGCCATAGCCCTATGCAACCCGACAACAGGCCTTTGACCAGCGAATTCCCGTCGAGCGAGCCAATGATCGTCACCCCAAGGATTGCGAGCCAGAACAGGTGCGACGGCCCAAACGCCAACGCCCATTGCGCCAAAACCGGCGTGAGAAAGATCAACAGCATTACGCCGAACACCCCACCCACCGCAGACGACAAGAAGCTGAGTTGCAACGCTTTTGCGCCCTCACCTTTTTGCGCCATCGTGTGGCCGTCTAGCGTGGTGGCGATGTTAGCGGGCGCGCCCGGGATCTTGAGCAAGATTGCCGAAACCGCACCACCAGCCACCGTCGACGTGTAGGCCGCCCCCAACAGGATCAACCCCTGCGCCGCCTCTAGCTGGAACGTGAACGGGATCAAAAGCGCGACAGCCATTGTCGGCGACAAGCCCGGCGTTGCCCCTAAAATCAGGCCGCCGATTGTCCCCGCTAACAACAACGCAAAGTTAATCGGGGTGAAGACATCACCGAAGTAGAGTAAAAATTCCATGCTTGGGCCTCCCCACCCGACACATTGGAGGACCTACGCTACGGCATGAAAATAGTTTTGCAAATGTTTTCATTTTGACGTTTGGTGCCTCCAGTTGGGGGAGCCTAAATGACCAAACAGCCGACGATAGACATCGTGGATGTCGCGCGCGAAGCAGGAACGTCGATCTCGACGGTGTCGCGCACATTCAACCATCCCGACCTTGTAAAGCTTACGACGCGCCGCCGCGTAGAGGACGCCGTGCGCAAGCTTGGCTACATCCGCAACCGCGCAGCACAGACCATGCACGGACGGCGCAGCGCCACCATCGGATTGGTTGTGCCAACCATCGCTCACACCATTTTTGCCGAAGTCGTTCAGGCTTTTACCGATGCTGTCAGTGCGGAAGGCTTCACCATATTGGCGGCATCTCATGGCTACGATCTCGACCAAGAATACGCCATTCTGCGCAAATTTCTGGAGCACCGGGTCGATGGGCTTGCGGTGATCGGGCTAGAACACAACGCCGAGACGTTCGCCTTGTTCAAAAGCCAAAACGTGCCCGCCATGTCGATATGGAACTACAGCGACACGACCCCGATATCCTGCGTGGGCGCCGACAACCGCGCGGCGGGCGCCTTGGCCGCCGAGCACATTTTAGATCTTGGGCACAAACATATCGCCATCGTATTTCCACCCACCACCGGTAATGACCGCGCCCAAGACCGCCTTTCAGGCGTGTTGGACACGCTGCACACTGCAGGGCTTGAGCCCTGGTGCAACGTTGAAACACCCTATTCAATCTCGGACGCAAAAGCCGCCATTTCAGAAGTATTGGCCCAGCACCCCCGCCCAAGCGCGTTGATCTGTGGCAACGACGTGCTGGCCACCGGGGCTCTTTATGCGGCACGCCGGGCCGGGCTGCGCGTCCCCGAAGATTTGTCGTTGATCGGTATTGGCGACTTCAAAGGGTCACGCGAAATGGAACCAGCGTTAACTACGGTGCGCCTGCCCGCGCGGGAAATAGGCACGCTGGCCGGGCAGCACATGGTGCAATCCATCGTCACCGACGACACCACCGTTCACCGCATCCGCTGCGACACAGAACTGCAACAGCGCGACACAACCCGACCTGTGCCGCACGGCTATTCCCCCGCCTAAATCGGTCGAGCATTCGCCCCACCCTCCGACTTTGGCAGCCGCAGGAAAATCACCGCAGCGTTGGTGACATGGCGCGCGTTCAGGGCGTGATTTGCCTCGTGATCGCGGGGGCAGATTGCAAAGCGCATAGAGCCACTTGCCGCGCGGCCCGACCGGACCAACCTGGCGCCGCCACCCGCGCTCCTGATCCGGCCCCACGACCAGAATCTCGAGGTTACGATCAATTATCTATACCAACACTTCACGGTACAATTCATCGCGGGTGAGCGTGTCGGCGCGTTTGTCGAACACCACTTCGCCTCGGTTCATAACCGTGAACGTCGCCCCCAGATCAAAAGCGAAATCAAAGAACTGCTCCACCAAGACGATAGCCATATCCCCCTGTTCACAGAGGATTTTGATCACGTTGCCGATCTGTTTGATGATGTTGGGCTGAATGCCTTCGGTCGGTTCATCAAGCAACAGAACGCGCGGCTTCGTGATGAGAGCCCGAGCAATGGCCAGCTGCTGTTGCTGTCCGCCAGAAAGGTCGCCACCGCGCCGATCGGTCATTTCTTTGAGCACGGGAAACAGGTCATAAATCTGGTCAGGTACGTAGTGTTGCGCCTTGGGCAGGCAGGCAAATCCGCTCTCCAAATTCTCTAGCACAGTCATCATTGGGAAAACTTCCCGCCCCTGCGGAACATAGGCAATGCCAGCGCGCGCGGCATCAAAGGCGGATGGATGATGCAGCACATCGCCGTTCAACGTGATGGTCCCGCCCGCATAAGGGTGCCGCCCGGCGATGGCCTTCAGGAGTGAGGTTTTGCCGACGCCGTTGGTTCCCATCACGCAAGTCACTTCGCCGACTTTGGCGCTAAGATCGACACCATGCAGGATTTGGCTTTGCCCGTATTTCAGGGTCAGGTCTTTGATTTCCAGCATTCTATCGCCCCAGATACACGTCAATGACGTCTTGGTTTTTCGTAACGTGGTCTAGCGATCCTTCGGCCAGCACCGAGCCTTGGTGCAGCACCGTCACCTTGCATTCTAACCGGCGTACGAACTCCATATCGTGCTCAACCACGATCACGGCGCGGGTCTTGGCGGCACGCTTTAGCAGGTCAGTCGTATGCTCGCGCTCAGCGGGTGTCATACCTGCGGCGGGTTCATCCACCAGTAACAGTCGCGGGTCTTGGGCCAGTAGCATCCCGATTTCCAGCCATTGCTTTTGCCCGTGGCTCAGCGCGCCAGAGGTCTTGTCGAGCACATCCGTCAGGCCAATCTCATCGCTAATCTCTCGCACACGGACCTCGGAATTGTCGGCCTTGCGCTTGAACAACAAATCAAACGGTCCGCGCGGGTTTTTCAGCGCCATGGTGATGTTTTCACGCACGGTTTGCGCCTCAAACACGGTGGGTTTCTGGAATTTACGCCCGATGCCCGCCTGCGCGATTTCGCTTTCGGACATCTTGAGCAACGACTGGGACATCTCCCCCCACAGCACCTTGCCTTCATCGGGGCGGGTCTTGCCGGTAACGATATCCATGAACGTCGTTTTGCCCGCACCATTGGGGCCGATGACTGCGCGCAGCTCCGGCTCTCCGATCTGGATCGAGAGGTTGTTGATCGCGCGAAATCCATCAAATGTGACGGAAACACCGGAAACTTCGAGGAGTGAGGCCATCATGCGTCTTCCTTTTTGCGCGGCAGGATCAAGTCGATCAGGCCGCCGATGCCTTTGGGGGCGAACAGTGTGACCACGACAAAGGTGAGGCCCAGCAAGACCAGCCACCAATCCGTCCACTGGATCGTATAGAAACCAAGGTTGATGTTGGGTGCGCCGCCGCCAGTGAACCACGACGACAGGAGCGAGACGACGGCCGCGCCGATCACTGCGCCGTAAAGCCGTCCGCGCCCACCAATAGCCACCCAAACCGCCAGATAGATCGAGGCAATGGGCGCAATTTCGGCCGGATTAATAATGCCCGCTTGCGGGTAATAGAGCGCGCCTGCGATGCCTGCGACCATGGCCGTGAGGGTAAATACGAACAGTTTGTAGCCCTCGACATGATAGCCAAGGAACCGCACGCGCGCCTCGTTATCCCGGATGGCGCGGATGACCGAGCCCAGCTTACCGGAGGTGATCCACGCAAACAGCACGTAGCCCGCGCCCAGCGCAAAGGCCGACGCCCAAAAAAACCAAAGCGACAGTGTGGCCTGCGGCACGTCATCAAGGCCGGGAATATTTTGCAGCCCCGACAATCCGTTGTTGCCGCGCAGGCCAGTGTCGTTTTGAAAGAAGTAGAGCGCGAGCGCGAGCGTCATGGCCTGCGTCAGGATCGACAGGTAAACGCCCGTCACACGGCTGCGGAACGCCAGCCAGCCGAACACCAACGCCAGCAAACCGGGCACCAGAACCACCGCCAGCAATTGCAGCGTCAGCGAATGGGACACCGCCCAGATCGCGGGAAAGTCCGATGAGCCGACGACCCCGAAAATCTGTGTCCCCACGGCCTGCGTGATTTCATCAGGTGTGGGTGGAATGACCGCGCCAGACAGGCTCTCGACCACGATGTCCTCGGTCCGGGCGTACATAAGCCACATACCGATCGCATACCCCCCGATCCCGAAGAACGCGAAATGGCCCAACGACAAAATCCCGCAATACCCCCACACCACGTCCATCGCGATGGCCACAAGGCATAGGCACAGTGTCTTGCCCAGAGTTTTAAGGAATGAGGTCGAGATCACCGCAGACCCCGTCGCCTCCGACAGGATGGTCACCACCACTGTGAACACCGCCAAAGCGAGTAGGAACCACAGAACCGAGGGGTTTTTTCCGATAAACGTGCGTTCCATCAATCGTCTCCCGCCGCGCGGCCCTTGAGGGCGACAATGCCCCTTGGCCGGAATTGAATGAACAAGATCACCAGAAGGATCATGTAGGTTTGCGCGGCCAAGGTGTTGGATGGGTTGAGCCATTCGATGCCCTTTTGGCCAAAGCCAATCAGCGTCGCCCCCGCGAGCGTCCCCCACACATTGCCTACACCGCCCACGACCACCGTCATAAAGCTTTGGACGATGTAGTCGGCCCCCATCTCGGAGGTCACCTTGGCGTACAGTCCAATCGCCACTCCCGCGATGCCTGCGATGCCGGAGCCAAGACCAAAGGTCATCATGTTGATCCGGTCAGGATTGATCCCCATGCTCGACGCCATGCCGGGATTTTGCGTAACCGCGCGGACCTCTAGTCCGAGGCGCGTGCGCTTAAGAATGAACAAGATCAGCCCAAGGAAGATGAAAGCCAGGACAAAAATCGCAATGCGGATATAGCTGATCTGCACCACATCATTCAGCACCCATGCCCCTGCCAACCAATCGGGTGATGTCAGCGGGCGTGCCTGCGTGCCAAAGATGTTCTTCGCAAGTTGTTGCAGCGCGATGGATATCCCGAAAGTGGCCAGCAGCGTCTCAAGCGGACGGTGATACAGGTGCCGGATCACAAGGCGTTCCATCAACACCCCGGCCCCAAACGTTACCGCAAAAGCCAAAGGCAGGGCCACTAGGATCGA
>Ga0209136_1001873_pt1 | contig 13275 bp, 7 predicted proteins | sample SaaInl0LU_22_DNA_FD_184640 | JGI IMG/M metagenome (GOLD analysis project Ga0209136, IMG submission 184640) | Marine microbial communities from expanding oxygen minimum zones in the Saanich Inlet - ESP_90LU_22_DNA (SPAdes) (version 2) | ecosystem: Environmental > Aquatic > Marine > Intertidal zone... | reverse complement strand
AACTGCATTGAATCCCAAGCCTCGGTTGGCAAATACTTCCCATATCAAACATTGATCAACACCTCCTGTTATGGCGGTATCTGCCGCTAAAATGGCATTTCTTCCATCGACAAATCCAGGATTACAGGACTGCAGTTTCAGGCCTTCTATTACCAATTGCATGATTTTATTATTACCTCCTGTACCGTTGAACAGGTCGTCATCAAAACCATACTTGTCAATATAGGCCCAGGTCAAATCCCATAACATAGTCGCCCAAACAAAACCTATACCGTGTGGCTCCGAAATATTAGTCACATCATTGGTTGAGGCATAGGTATGGTCATTAATCGAAAAGTCTGTACTGTATGGCGCAGGACGAATACCATTACCATCGATTGGTTGACCAATGGCATATGTTCCAATTCCAGAAATATCTGACCCTAGATCGTTAGCTTCCATGGTGAGCATCAAACCAAACCAATCAGACCAGCCTTCGCCCATTTGTTCGGGGTTATTTAAACAAGAACTGACATTGGCGCCTCCGGCCAATCTGTTAGAAATACCGTGACCATATTCATGGGCAATAATCCCATTATCGAAATCGCCGTCTTGATTGAATGGCCCTAAATTAAGTAGATCGGCGGTGATAGTCTCTCCCGATTCTAAAGCCGCAATCAAGGCAGCCCCATCGGTGTCTGAAATCATGATAGACGGAATGGTCACGGACCCTCCATCGCTTCCTGCTCCCATGGTAATTGGGTCTCCTGCAACATTATTTATCATTATCACAGCAATAGCACCAGCATTTTCGGCTGCCAGCACTTTGAATCCAAACTCACATACCCCGCGTCTGATGACTGCAATATTACCAGATAATGCTGATGTATTTTGAAGAGGCTCACAAGCGTCGTAGGGATCGGGGGTAGTCTCGTCAAACGCCAAAACTAGTGTGCCCGTCAAGGCCACATCTGTTGGGACAGAACCTCCAAAAGCTCCTTCAATTCCAGTGTAGGTGCCTGCAGTACTTCCGCTAGCTATGGTGAGCAGCTCTGGAGCGGTGGCAGGTGTCCACAAAAACATCTGCATCCGCCCACTGCCTCCGTCCGGTGGTGTAGAAAAATTGGCATTATTAAAACCACTGCCATCTTGTGCCTCGGCCAAAACAGGATCATTTGGAGCACCGCCATTGGTGTAATTATTTTGTTGAAAATTACCACTGGCTTCGTCAAATCCGTAATTGTACCAAACATCGTGCATCATGTTATTGACATAAAATAAATTCGTGATGGCCGCATCTAAATAACTCGACGCCTGGCCAGATAAATCCAATGCAAAATCAAACGATAAACCAGAACCTCCATCGGGTGAATAACCTGGAATATTGAGACCTTCACTGTCCTCATAGGCATAGACGTTGTTGCCTCTTGTGATAGTATGTTCGGCCCCATCGACCCCATTGGTGTCATGCCACCCAAAGGGCGAAGCATCCAAATTGGCAGGATCTGTTATGAGCTGTCTTTCTCCATGGTTTGGACTTTCGACAGGTAGCTGATAAACCCTATACTGGGATCCATCGGCTGATAAAGTGTTTTGCGTACCGTAAAATTCAAACCGAGGTTGCTTAGACAAATTCGCGATTTGAGGTGAATGGAATTGGCAATTTAAAATGTGGTCATCGACTTTTAATACGTCGCCACTGACAGCATCAACAATACCGCTCCACCAATGCGACCCGTCGATAAGCTCAATATGTAAATCCCACGAGAGTCGCAATGACCCATTATTGGGAAACAAGACCAATTGGATTGGAATATCTCTATCAGATAAATTGGGCGCCTCAAAAACATAGGTCGTTCCCTGACTACTAATCAATTGGATGTCAACAGGATTGTCCAATTGTAAATTTTCTGTCAGCTTGACAATAGCTTGGTCTGGTTGGAGTTGTGGAGCAAAGGTGTTGGTAATGGCCTGTGCATTGGAGATAAAGGTATTGGCGGCATTAAATACTCTACCGTTAATGATTCCAATGGAAGCCAATGCATTGTAAACTGGGATCTGATTGATATACTGCTGAGCATAGACGTGAGAAATACCAGTTTTAACATCATTGTGGGAGGTATTAACCACCAATTCGTTCAAATCCTGAGAACTGAGCTGCCATTGATCTTTGTTCTCATTGAGATAGGATTGAATCAACGGTCCATGCTCACTCCCTGATAGAGGTGTTTGAGCCAATGAAAAATTGATCGAAAAAAAAACAAGTAAGGCTAAAACGGTTAGGTTTTTCACGGGAGTTATGTTGTTATATTTTATCAAAATTAACGATTTAATTTAAACTCTTAAAACTTCAAGCCTTTTAGTGTATTATAAGTTATGACTGCTTGACTATCTGACATAATGGCCACGTGCCCACAAATGGCGATAAGTTGCTCATAAAGGCTGATATTATGCGTACTGATGGTGTCAGGCAAGGTTTTTAAAATCAAATTCTCATACTGGGAGCATTCACTAGAATTAAACTGTACGATAGCATTACAATACACAGTCAATAGGTGTGTAAGTACTTCATAGCCTGCTATTTCTTTATCAATAACTTCTGGTGACTGATACATATTTTGTATGCTCAAATTCTTGATGTCGGTGATTTGAGCCTCATACTTGCACTTGTCCAATAAACCAATGCCGTAAGTGCCTGAAAGTATAGCCTCCTCATTGGACATGAAGAGATCAACCGCTTCGTCAATTAAAGCACCAATGGCAAGTGCCCGTAAATAGCTCACCCGATCCGAAGTTAATGTCATGCCGTTGTAGGTCTTGACATTCATTTTATCCTTAACCAATTTGATCAAATATTCAAGGGCATAGGATTCCTCAATCCAACCGCAATTGATAGCATCCTCAAAGTCAATAATGGTATAGCAAATATCATCGGCAGCCTCTACTAGAAAAGCTAAGGGATGCCGACTGATTCTATCATGGCCATCTATTTTCAAGCCCAAATCGGTCGCCAGTGTATTGAAAAATTCGGTCTCAGATTGAAACACTCCAAATTTCTTATCGCCAATATGGGAAGTAGGTCTTTTCGGTAAAGAAGCTTTCGGATATTTGATGAAAGCACCGAGCGTAGCATAGCTCAATCTTAAACCTCCTGGTCGGCCTGGACGACTTTCTGTTAAAATTCTAAAGCCATTGGCATTTCCTTCAAAATCGCACAAATCCTGAAACTGTGCCTCTGTTAATTGAGTCTTGAATTGTTGACCCTCTCCTTTGGCAAAATATCTTCCAATGGCTTTTTCTCCTGAATGACCAAATGGCGGATTACCAATATCATGGGCCAAAGCAGCAGCAGAAACGATAGCACCAAAATCATGAATCTGGAATCCGTGAATATTTTGAAGATGTGGATGACGTTCTAAAATACGCTGACCAACTTGCCGACCCAAAGACCGGCCAACTACACTCACCTCAAGACTATGGGTCAAGCGGGTATGGACAAAGTCCCGGCGAGACAACGGCACCACTTGGGTTTTGTCTTGTAAGCTCCTGAATTCACTAGAAAAAATGATTCTATCGTAGTCGACTTCAAAACCCAATCGGGTTTGATCTTGTTCCTTTCGTATTCTTTTATGCGTATCTCCAAAGCGTTTGAGCGACAACAGTTCTTCCCAATTCATGTTAAAAAATTTGATTCGAATGTACTAATAATGAACAAGCCGTCCTAGTCTTAACCTGCAATTATCGCAGCACTTGGGGTATCCTAACAAAAAATAATGAGTGTATTTCAAATGCCTTCATAACATTGAATTTACATAAGATTTACGATTTGATAATGCCCTATAAACATTAAGTTAAAATTGACGCAATTAATTTGTATCAAATAAAAAATTAAAAAAATGAAACGATTCTTAACCATTACCATTCTTTCAATAACTCTATTTTCATGCTCCAATGATGACGCTCCTGTCATTCCTTTGGAGTCGACTGACCCCAATGCCAACATTGTCAATGTCTCAGGGGCCATCAGCTCGAATGCCACTTGGACAAGCGACAAAATTTATGTTTTAAATCAGAAGGTTGTTGTCACCAATGGCGCTACACTGACGATAGAAGCAGGCACCATCATCAAGGGAAAGCCAGGGCAAGGTTCTTTGGCCTCTGCTTTGATTATTGCTCGCGACGGTAATATTAACGCTGTAGGAACCCCTACACAACCCATAATCTTCACGTCTGAGAGTGACAATATTGCTATTGGACAAACTGCCGGAACCAACCTCAATATAAACAACAGAGGTCTTTGGGGCGGTCTCATTGTCCTTGGAAATGCGCCTGGATCCTTCTCTAATGATGTCTCGGAAGTACAAATTGAAGGCTTACCTGCCGATGACACCTTTGGCAGATATGGCGGTACAGACAGCGCTGACAGCTCGGGTACTTTGAAATATATTTCCATAAGACATGGAGGTGCCTTAATCGGAGAAGGTAATGAAATCAATGGCTTGACGCTTGGCGGTGTCGGATCGGGAACTACTATCGACCATGTTGAAGTCATTGCCAATGTCGATGATGGCATTGAGTTCTTTGGTGGCTCAGTCGATGTCACCAACGCTATAGTTTGGGGTGTAGGTGATGACGGACTGGATATTGACCAGGCCTATTCAGGAACCATTTCCAATGCTTTAGTGATTCTTGGCGAGGTTTCAGATCACGCTTTGGAAATCGACGGCCCAGAGGGCTCCACTACCGGATCGTTTACTCTTGAAAATGTTACTTTGATTGGCAACCTAACGACACCCGACGGTGAATATGCCGACTACAGATCAAACGCCATGGGGACAACTCGAAATCTCTATGCCTATGGTTTCAAGGACAGTTCAGATATCGAGTTAGATAATGATGGTGTGGCCAATAATTACAACAATGGGCTATTGGTTTTCGAAAATTTTCAAATTGTTGTCCCTGCAGGTACAACACTGTCGGATATCTTCAATAATAAGGCCGAAACAGTTGCTGCTCCAAACTTTGGAACTGAAGGGGCTGCAATTGCCTTAGGCAGTCAAACTACAGGTGCCAATATCGGTGTTTTTGGATGGTCATTTTCTGCCGTAAACAACGGTTTTTAATTAGTCAATAAGTCTATTTAGCGAAGCAGCTGTCAATATTGGCAGCTGTTTTAGCATTTTATAACAAACAACATGAGAGATATTATTTTTGGATTAAGTATTTTAACTTGCTTTTTTTCTACTGCTCAAAAGGGCCTGGTCAGCGGTCAACTTAACGACGGTGAATTTAACGAACCCATGGCTTTTGCCTCGGTGCTTGTCAAAGGCACGACTACTGGTGTGACAACTGACTTTGATGGCCAATATTTGTTAGAACTTGAGCAAGGCACTTACACTCTTGTATTCTCATATGTGGGTTATAGCATCGTTGAAATTACTGAAGTTGACGTGCGCGCCAATGAAGAAACAATTGTTAATACAACCCTATTTCCAAATTCACTCGATACGGTGGTCATAACCACTACTGCAAGACAAAATACGGAAACGGCTATTCTTAGTTTACAGAAAGAATCTGCTACTTTACTCGATGGTTTGTCCATCGAAAGTATAAAAAAAGCTGGTGCTGGTGACGTTGCAGGCGCCGTAAAAAATGTACCAGGCGTATCGGTAGAGGGCGGTAAATATATTTATGTCCGTGGTCTTGGGGATCGCTATACCAAAACCATGCTCAACGGTATGGATATCCCAGGATTGGATCCCGACCGTAACAGTTTGCAATTGGATATTTTTCCAACCAATATATTGGACAATCTGTTGGTTGTCAAATCGGCCGCCGCCGAATACCCTGCAGATTTTACTGGTGGGATTGTCAATATTGTAACCAAAGACTTTCCTTCAAAGGCTTCTCACAGTATCTCAGTGGGCACCAATTACAATACCATCATGCACTTTAAAGAGGGCTACTTGAGCTATAAAGGATCGTCAACTGATGCCTTTGGATTTGATAACGGACAACGCAACCGACCTATTAGTCGGTACCAGCCTATTCCAGGGACCTTTGAGAATAATTCGGCATTGACCACATTGACAGGTCTTTTTGACAAACAACTGTCTGCCAATCGCGGCCAAAGTGGCATGGACTTTAGTTTCGGTTTTACATCAGGCAATCAATTTAGTCTTAATGACGACAAACAATGGGGCTATCAGTTGGCCTCATCCTACAGCTCAGAAACCAAATTCTACACCGATAGAATTGATGGTACTTATCAGAAAGACCCAGACTCAAGTGTCCTTGCACCCATAGCCACTCGGACTACAATTGGTGATGAAGGCATTCAATCGGTACTCTGGAATACCTTAGCAGGAATCGTATTTAAAAGTCAGAAGGCCAAATACAAACTCAACCTCATCCATATCCAAAATGGGGAGTCTTCGGCAGGCTACTTCAAGCAGGCCTTATCCCAAGACGGGGTTGGTGGTGGTGGTTTCGAAACCATTTTTAAGGATGCCTTACTCTACACCCAACGCTCTGTTTCAAATGCGCAATTGAGTGGCAAACATTCTGGCGAAAGCGATTGGGTCATTGAGTGGAACATTGCACCAACTTTAAACGTTGTTTTAGACAAAGACCACAGGATAACACCTTTGCGTTTCACCCAAGAAGGCAGCTATGTCATCAGCCCAAGTGCTTCGAGCTACCCAATCAGGATTTGGAGAGAATTGTATGAATTCAACGGTGCTGCCAAACTAGATTTTTTAAACAAAACCGAATGGTTTAACCGTCCTGCAAAACTAAAATTTGGAGCTGGTTTTATCTTTAAAAGACGAGAGTTCAAAACCGACGATTACACCTTTAGCTCTACCACACAGGTGGTAGAGAACGGTGACGCCAATAATCTGTTACTCGAAAATAACCTTTGGACTACTGAAAATCAATCAGGGACTTTTCTTGTTTATGGCGACAGTTATGATCCTGCCAACAGCTATGATGGAGATCAATTCATTGGCAGCGCCTATGGATCGGCAGAGTTTAAACTGACAGACAATTTCAATGTAGTCGCTGGACTCAGACTAGAATCCTTTCAATCGCTCTACACGGGTCTGGACAAAAACCAAGAGACTAATGTTTACGATTATCTCAACCGCGCAAAGGTCATTGAAAAAGTAGATGTTTTTCCATCACTTAACGCAATTTACGAGTTGACGGAGACAACCAACCTCAGGGGTTCCATATCACAAACTACTGCCAGACCTTCGTTTAAAGAAGCGTCCAGCGCACAAGTATTCGACCCCATTACCAACCGTTTATTTATAGGTAATCTGGATCTAAAGCCTTCTTATATTACTAATGTCGATTTCCGCTATGAGTACTTTGGTGAACAAGCTCAAATGTATGCCTTCAGCGCATTCTACAAGGATTTTAGGGATCCTATTGAATTGACATTTTTCAAAACAGCACCTGATCAACTCACGCCCCAAAACTTAGGGAATTCCATTGTCTATGGCATCGAGGCAGAATTGAGAAAAAACTTGGCTTTTATTTTAGAAGACCTCAAGTATCTTCAATTCAACCTCAACCTGTCTTTAGTGCAGTCAAAATTGACCATGTCTGACAGTGAATACGAGCGCCGATTATTATCTGCTCGAGATGGAGAAACCATTGAGAAAAGCAGAAAATTACAAGGCCAAGCACCCTATCTTATCAATGCTGGATTAGACTATTCAAATACAGAGAAAGGCTTACAATTTGGCTTGTTTTTCAATGTTCAAGGCGAGTCTTTAGAGGTAGTAGGTACTGGTGTTGTGCCAGATGTGTATTCACGTCCTTTTAAGGGTCTTGATATGACAGCAAGCAAGAGTTTTGGAGCCCAACAAAATTCAAAACTAAGTTTGAAAATTTCCAATATACTCAACGAGAAAAGAGAAAGTGTTTATCAATCCTTCGGAGCGCAAGAGCAATTGTTTTCGCAACGACAACCAGGGAGTGCATTGTCCATAAACTACAGTCTCAAGTTTTAGAGCAAAAAATACGGGCTCTAAAAGGGACCATATAACATTCGGCCGCGTTTTCTTCACAGCGTGAAAAGCGCGGTTGAAAAATGTTATTTAACACAAAGGCCCGGAGACGGCAGTTCGATTGGCGAAAGAGCAGACTTATTAAAGGGTTTACAAGAGTAGGATGAGATGGGGATGGTCATGATGACAGGTTGAGTTAGACGAGTAATCCAATGTCTAACTAATCAATATTTATATAAATTTCGCCATTTAGGATTCATCTTTTCAATACACTTGACAATTTGACCCTCTCTGGCGGCTTTCATCGCTGCATAACGAAACAAGGCATCGTGTTCTGTCATATACTTTTCATAGTACACTAATATTTTGCACTCCGAGGGCCATGATTTGTCCTCACAAATATTGTTGAGGTGAGCGCTCATTTGTGTTTTGATATCAGTAGTAAATCCAAAATAAAATCTGGAACGACTATCATTGGTCAATATGTAAGCACAAGGATTGTTCAAAAGCCATAGAATTGATGACAAGGTTATTTTAATGCCCAACAAGAAAATCAAAACAGGCAATTATTTAGGAGGAATTAAAATTTAGGGGTAAGCATTCCTTCGGTCGCTTCAAGGTTTTTGAGCCTCTTGTAAGATGATATTATATCATTGTTGGGGAATGATATACTCAAAGCTAAGATAATTATGGGTAATAATTAGGGAAGTTTTAACCTGAAAACGGGTATCAGAGAGGATGTCAAAAAAATATATGGCTCATAAAATGTCACATCGCGTGATTTTCGAAGACAATGGCAGCTAGCAGCCTGTCACAGCACGTGATTTTCGAAGACAATGGTATCGAGAGGGGGAGGGTCTATTTTTTAAAACCTATTCGTTGGCGTTTTTCAAAAGTATCTTGGCTTCGCTTGGCCTCGACAAGCGCATCTAAGACTTGATATACCTGACTAAATTGCGCGCCCATTTTACTTTTAAGACTTTCTATTTCATTAGCCAGTTCCGCATAATGAAGGGCCATTTGACGTATCTGAACAAATGAACGCATGATGGTGATATTAACTCCAATTGCCATCTTAGATCTGATTACCCCACTGAGCATAGCTACGCCTTGTTCAGTAAATACGAATGGAAGCTTTTGACGCCCTCCTCGACCTGTAGATTTTGCTATCACATTTTGTGATATCAAAGATTCATATTCCTTTGAAGTGATCTGAAACATAAAATCCGATGGAAAGCGATCCGCGTTTCTTTTGACCGCCTGATTCAAGGCTCTGGTTTCAATCTCATAGAGTATCGCTAAATCGGCATCAAACATGACATGCACGCCACGGATAAGATAAATCTTTGTTGGGATTACTGATAAAACTTACCCTCGCTAATTACATTACCTGATTTTCGAAGACAATGGCATCGAGATGGGGAGGGTTGGAATCAGGGCGCTTACCACCGACTTGGCATGAGACCAAGTGCGGTGGCAAACATGAATAATACCCTAACCCATATTGGGGGTGCCCACACAAATAACGCCCTCTTATCTTCGAAGTATAAATAAGCTTTGAGGCTAATAGACTCAAAGGCGTACCCCAATAATTTTATTTAATCTTTATCGATCTCTACTTTGAGTTTCTCCAACCGAATTATCAATTGTTTTTCAATTGTTCAACCTCCTTGATTAACTTATCAATAAGCTTCTGCTGCTGCGCGATAATATCTTGCTGTTCTTGCATGGCTTTAATGATAACAGGTGTAAGTCTGCTATAGTCTACAGACCAAGGGTTCGTGAGATTCCCATCTTGGTCAACCTCATCGGTACCAACATTTACTGCTCCGGGAAACACCTTTTCAAGGTCTTGGGCGATCAACCCAGTTCTCACGGTCTTGTTCTGATCCGACTTGTAATTGTAATCCTTCACTTTCATTTTCAACACCGACTCCAAACCATAATGGGTGGACTGTATATTTTCCTTGAGCCTTTCATCAGAGCCCGTAAGATATGTACTTGCGGTTACTGGACCATAACTGGCAGAGCCGTTACCGACGATAATACCATTACCACCATGCCAGTTAAGAAAAATCCGACTACCATTATTAGGGACAGGATCATAGGAGTCAATATGAAAATTATAGGCTGCATTCAAGGCCCCCCCATATAAAACACCTCTCACATTTAAGCCTCCGCTAATGTCAATTTCGGCCTCGGGAGCGGTGACACCAACGCCTACTCTACCTGAAGTAAATATGTGTTTGGTCATGGTACTATTGCCATAGACTGCGGTATTGGTGCCAAGACCACGAGCGGTAGTCCCTATTACAATTTCGTTGGAACTTCCACTAGCCGCACTGCGGGCATCATAGCCTAAATAAATAGAACTCGTACTGGTTTGATTCTCGTCACCTGTATTGGTATATCTTCCAGCAAAATCTCCCAATGCGGTGTTGAAACTTCCCGTAGTGTTGCCATATAATGACAAGGTCCCATATGCGGTGTTGTTATTTCCAGAGATGTTGCTACCTAGAGATTGGTATCCATAGGCCGTATTACTGCGCCCAACGGTGTTGCTTAAAAGTGATTGGTAGCCATTTGCGGTGTTACTATCTCCTGTGGTGTTACTTAAAAGAGCGTAGAAACCATTTGCCGTATTGTTACCTCCTGTGGTATTATTTAAAAGTGATTGATGGCCAATGGCTGTATTGTTTAGGCCTGTGTTTTCGACGGCATTTGAGCCACCACGAAGTGATTCATATCCCACAGAAGTGTTGGTATTGGTCCAGCCGGTAGTGGTGGGATTGACATTCAATTGAGAAGCATATCCAAAAGCTACACCGCGACTTCCTGCATTATTTCCAAAGAGTGCTAGTGCGCCAATGGCGGTGTTATAGATTCCTGCATAGTTATTAAAAAGTGTGCGAAAGCCTACTGCGACGTTGTGAGTTCCCGACCTGTTGAACTTTAGAGACTCGAATCCATTGGCCACATTATAATGTCCTATGTCGTTGTTATACAGTGCATTGCCGCCAACGGCAGTGTTAAAAGTTCCTACACTATTCGAATTACCAGCATCTCTTCCAATAAAGACATTATTGTTAGTAGAAAGGTCATCATTTGCACCTGCCCCTTCACCAATGAAAACCGAGTTTCCAGAGTTGAGTACAGACAGTCTGGGACCATTCATGGTAAAATGCTCGACGCCTGCCGTATCGAAACGAATGATATCTTCATCGATGCTTTCTTCGACTTGTATACCAGTGTCTTTATCACCATCCCATAAAGCTGAGTTGCTTCGACCAAATCGGTTGACGTTGAAGTATTTACTCCCGCTCTTTTCGTTGACCGTTATTATAGCCGATTCGAGGTATTCGAGCTGAAAACTACCATCTGCGGTGATATCCGATTTGACAGTATTCAAATCGTACGCCCCTGTGAAATTGCTAAAAGTAACGGTAGTAGTCGCAGTACTATTGTTAATCAATAAGCTGGAAAAGCCATCAGGTAAAACCGATCCGTCCAGGCTCACCGAGCCACCCGACTCAATTTGCACTTTGTCGGTGCTGTTTTGAGCTGTAAGGGCCGTGGCTGCGGTAATCCATGAGGTTTTGTCTATCCAAAATTCGTTGTCGACGTTTAGCGGTACCCAAAGCGCTGCTGCGCTACTGTAGTAATAAAATCCAACCTCTACATCGAGGGGGGCAGTTCCCGCCGCTGCCGTATTGAATACCAACAGGCCGTTGGCTGGCGTGGCCACAGTAGTCACGTCATTAAGGCCAGAAAGGGTCACTCGCGGTATGAGCAAGCCCTTGTCAGTAGCATTAATATGTAGGACCGCCGAAGGGTCGGGATTTAGGGTATTGACGCCAGAGCTTGGCGTTTGTGCCCAAACTGCTGAGGCCAGTAACAGACAGATGGGCACCCATATCGCACGCTTTAGCTTTAAATTCATGTTTTTCATAACAGTGGGTTATAGTGATTTATCTTAATGGGTAATATTTGATCGTTAATTTATATTGATCCGTTGTGCAGCTTGTCACAAGCTGTCATTTCGAGTGCATTTGAGGCGTGTTATGCCCAAAACCGGTGTCGAGAAATACCAACTTCCGTGCCCCGAAACCACTCGGAAAGACATGGTTCAGCATGCACAACGGGGTTTTTTCATTTTATTTATTTAGTTTTTTTTCAAGCCACTCGATACGATCTCTTGTCTTGTGCCTCGAAATCACTCGAACTGACATGGTTTAACATATTTTACAGATTTTATTTATTCTTATTCTCAAGCTGTTCAATGCGCTTTACAAGCTGCTCGATGAGTTCTTGCTGCTCGATGGTGTGCAAGTACAACTCCTCTATTTTTTCCAAACTCTCCATGGCCAATTTGGACAGGTCGAAATTGTAACCACTTTCCGTTTTGACTACGGCCTCATCTTCAATGCCAGTAACACCAGGCAAGTGTTTGTTAGCCATGATAAAAGCTTTTACCTGTGCCAAGTTCATGCGCTCGTAATCGCTCTTCACCGCTGATGCGCCTTGAACATAGTCCTCAAGGACATAATCGGCATATACCGATGTTTGGGTGCGAATGGTTCCCTCAACCCAAAGCTTTTCTCCAGAGCCCGTTCCAGCAGGGCCACCTGTGGTTGATCTGGCGTTTGGCCCTATCCCAACCCAATCAGCAGTAATAAAAATATTGTCGGTATTGGCAATGGCCGGGTTGGTTGTACCCTCAATATACCAAGGTTCCTGAACGATAGTTGCCAGCGGTACCGAAAGCGTTCCCGCTGAATCGGTGATGTCTAAGTTGGCCCCATTGACGGCAAATGCGGTGTTGATCTCATTGGTCACCGAGCCATCCACCTCCGTGAAGGCAGCGACAATACTTGCCAACGGTACCGAAAGGGTGCCAGCGGAATCGGTGATGTCTAAATTGGCCCCATTGACCGCAAATGCAGTGTTGATCTCATTGGTCACCGAGCCATCCACTTCCGTGAAGGCAGCGACAATACTTGCCAGCGGTACCGAAAGGGTGCCAGCGGAATCGGTGATGTCTAAATTGGCACCGTTGACCGCAAATGCAGTGTTGACCTCGTTGGATTCTGAATCATCCAATGAAATGTCGGACAATAATACCGAAAGGGTGCCAGCGGAATCGGTGATGTCTAAATTGGCACCGTTGACCGCAAATCCGGTATTGATCTCATTGGTCACCGAGCCATCCACCTCTGTAAAGGCAGCCACGATACTTGCCAGCGGTACCGAAAGGGTGCCAGCGGAATCGGTGATGTCT
>Ga0209136_1001866_pt1 | contig 13343 bp, 2 predicted proteins | sample SaaInl0LU_22_DNA_FD_184640 | JGI IMG/M metagenome (GOLD analysis project Ga0209136, IMG submission 184640) | Marine microbial communities from expanding oxygen minimum zones in the Saanich Inlet - ESP_90LU_22_DNA (SPAdes) (version 2) | ecosystem: Environmental > Aquatic > Marine > Intertidal zone... | reverse complement strand
GCGGATGGAATGCTAGGCGAATTGGTTAGAGAACTATAGTCGCCATCAAATGCATCAGTTATTCCATATCCTGCAATTGTTGTTGGTGTTCCTGTAAGATCGTCCCATGTAATAGCATAGGCACTTAGATCAGGTGGAATATATGTGAACACACCAGTTGCATTATTATATGTAATTCCACCTGCGCCATTAGGTGCAACCGGACTGCCAACACTTAAATTAAGTGTGGAAAATTCGTTGCCAGGTACAAATTTACTATTAACTGCATCCCATACTAGTATTTGTCCATCTGTTGGTGCAGTTGTTGTTAAGTCTACATCTGCTAAATCATCAATCGATGCATTTGCTATTCTTGCATCTACCTTAGAATCATCATAAAATTCATTGGATGATCCTTCTGCTATATCATCACTATCTACAATTAAATTATAATATGTTGTTCCATCATTTGTAAATGTCCAACGATCAGTAGATTCGTTCCAAGCGATAGAAACATTTGTTGATGTTCCTCGTTCAATTTCTAATCCAGCATCTTCTGATGGTGTTCCAGTAACATCATTATTCAGAATGATAATATTATCAGATACCGTTAGATTTGTAGTATCAATGGTGGTAACTGAACCACTAACAACTAAATCTCCACTAACAGTTAAGTTATCAATATTACCGGTTGATGCCCATAGATTATTCCAGACTTTTGTAGAACTTCCTATGTCATATGTATTTGTCGTGGCTGGCAATATGTTACTTGTCGCTGCAGAAAAATCACTAGAATCTCCTGGTATGAATTTACTATTGGAATTATCCCAAACTAGTGTTTGCCCATCAGTAGGAATGTTGCTTGAAATATCGACATCTGTTAAATCATTTATAGAATCTAATTGGATATGCCAAGCACCTACTGCATCTCTAAATTTTAATTTTTCGGTTGTACGATCTATCCATATATCCCCAGTATTGATATTATATGTATTTGATGGATCGTTTTCCCCCTGATAAATTGTGGTACCGCCTTTTCCTATTTTAAAATAGGGGACGGTAGTGCCCCGTGTATTTAGTGTTACTGCCATTTTGTGTCCTCAACGTCTGTGCGTAAAAAGTCAGATAATTATATCTGTCGTTAAGTTATCTTATTCTTAATCTATTTATCATATAATATTAATATAGCATATTATAATTACTGTGTCAAGGTAGAAAAAGAGGGGCCTCTTTCGAAGCCCCTCCTGTATTTTAAGTTTTAATTAAACTAGTTAAATCTTATGGAGTTACAGGAGCGTTAATTGCTTTGTACTCAACAGAAATAATTGCTCGACCTTGCCCAGCACCTGGGGATGCAGGCGAACCGCCATTACCTAGTGTTGCTGTAATTGTTGCATTTTGTGCAGTTGCGGTTTCATAGCCTTGTTCAATAATGTATAGACCTGTGTCTGACATATCAACATCAGTAGTAGAAACAAGAGTAGTCGTACCATCTGACACTGTGATTTCATCACATCCAACAAACGCTTGAACAATTTTGATTGTTACAGATTTTACATAATAGATTTTACCTGCAACATCTTTGATGTTACCAACTGTGAAAATACCCGTGCCATTTGCTGCGAAATCGTTACGAATGAAGTTATCACCAACTTTGGCAATTTCATCATCGACATATTTCTTAGTAGATACAACCATATCAGGAGAATTATCATAATCAATTACTGTACCTGCTGGTAGCATAACCATACCGCCTTGTCCGGTATTTTGCGTCGCTGTTTTTGGTGCTAATACAAGATTAACTTCCGCTGATGTACCAGCTGCTGCTAGTTCAATACCACCCGTGCCATTTTTGATTTCTAATGAATCAGATGCTGTAGTTGAAGTTTCAACAAAAGTTACGATTTCTGTGTCATTTGCGCCAAGAACTTGTGTCTTGCCTGCAGTTGCACCACCCTTGCCGCCTTTAATAATGACATCACCAGAAATACCTGCTGCGCCACCGTTACCGCCTTTAAGGATTAAATCACCTGCATTTGATGCATCAGAATTACCACCTGAAACAGTTAAATCAGTATCATCATCACCTTGTAGAACAGCTTCGCCTGCTTGGCCTACTAGGAATACGTCACCGCCATTTTGACCTTGAATATAAAGATCAACTAGACCGGTTCCTAAAGTATTTCTAGCAGTCATTGTTACACGACCTGCTGAGTTAGCTAAATCCAAGTATTCAGCACCTGTAGTCATACCTGATGTGTCAATTGCAAGAGCGCCGTTTACATCACGTAGTGTACCTTGGTATCCATATGCTAATGCAGCGTTACCGTCTGCGATTAGAACTTGATGCTCATCACCGCTTAATGCAAGACCTGTACCACCATTTGAGATTGGCGTAGTACCAGTAATATCTGTAGTCATAGCGACTTTTGCATATGCTAGTGTACCAGCATCATTAACTTTTAGTACTGTTGAATTTGCACCTTTATCTAGATTTCTTACTGCTGTACCTGTACCTGTCATTAGCATCAGAGTATCATTTGCGAAACCTGATGTGTCAGTGCCTGTACCACCGTCTGTTGTTGCGATTGTTCCACTTAGACCGAAACTTGTCGCTGAGATTTCACCAACTTTGATGTTAGCCATGTTACCTTCTACATCTGCAGATGACCATACATCGTCTGTTTCATCCCAATACCATTGTGCATTATCTGCATTACCACGATTTACTTCAATACCTGAACTTTCTGTTGGTGCTTCGTTTGAAGGAACATTTGAGTTTAGAACAATAACACTGTCTTGGATAAGAACTGTTTCTGATAGTGTAGTTATTACTTCACCTGAAACTGTTAAGTTACCGCCAATAACTGCATCACCTGTTACGTCTAGCGATGCTAGAGTTGAAGCGCCTGCTGCAAGTGTATTTGCACCAAAATCACCATTCACACCGAATGTTGCCGCGGTGTTTGTTAGTGTCATTCTAGTTGCTGAAGTTGCGGTATCATCAATACCAGTAGAAGCAAAGTTACTAATAACTCCACCATCAATAGCATCACCAGAAATTTGATTATCTGCGACATCAAATGATCCTGCTGATACGTCTAATGTAAAGTGGTTACCCACAGTAATATCATAACCTGATATTGTTGAATGTGGAACTTCAGTAGAGTGAACTTTACCCACTAGTGATGAATCTGAAATCGTTCCACCGTGAATTACCTCACCAGATACTGAATTCTCAGTCAATGTCAAAGTTTGTCCTGTTAAGTCGATAGAAGTTCCTGAAATCGCCCCGCCAGTAATTGAAACATTACCTGAATTTAGGTTTGTTGCTGATACTGTTCCAAGTGTTGCTGTACCACCTGTTAGATTTACATTGTTTGATTCTAGTGTTGAGAATTTACCAATTGCTGAAGTGCCTACACCAATATTCATTCCATTAATTGAACCACCTGATAGTACAGCGTTGTTTGATGTTAGTGTGCCACCAGTTACGTCTACTGAACCACCAGAGATTTGAGCATTAGAAGTAGTCATTATTGAGAACGTACCAGCTGCTGATGTGCCTGCACCGATAGTTGTATCATTTATTGTACCACCAGTGATAGCTGCGCCTGCAGTTGTCATTGTTGAGAATTTACCAGCTGCTGAAGAACCGGTGTCGCCCATACCAATTGGAGTTGAGTTAATTGCACCACCAGCGATTTGAGCACTAGAAGTATTCATTGTTGAGAAAGTACCTACCGCTGATCCGCTTGAACCAATGGCAGTGCCATCGATGGTACCGTTATCAATGTCTACTGATCCTGCTGTTAGTGATGTAATTGTGATTGCATCAATTGTACCACCACTGATTGAATTACCTGAAATTTGGCCTGCTGCAAATATTAGATCGGTTGCTGCTGATACATCTACTGTATCACCGGCTTCTGCAGTTAAACTACCAACAACGCCGCCGTCTTTTAGTAGAACATCGTCGATTGTTACGCCATTGCCTGTAACAGTTTCACTAATTTTTGGTACAAACAATTCAGTTGTGAATGTAGCATTCTCGCCTTCAACATCGTTACCAAACGTAATACCGTTGCCTGGTGTCAATTCATTAATGGTATTAACTGCGATTCCATCCATTGATTGTGAACCAATTCTTAGGTCTGCGAGTGCGTTGCCTAGTTTGAATTCCCAAACATCGTCTGTCTCATTCCATAGTATGGAAGCAATATCATTTGTTTGTACATTATTATCAACGTCAGTATAACTACCACGGTCAACTTCAATACCTGCTGCACCATTTGTTACGCCATCGCCGCTTTCACCAGCATTTAATGTAAGTATTCTATCTGCTACTAGTGTCTCTGTAGAATTAACAGTAGTAGTTGTACCCGATACTGTTAGGTTACCATTTACGATTAGGTCTGACTCAAATTTTGCAGAAGTATCTTCTAGTGTTAAGATTGTAGTAGTTGTTCTAGTTTCTGTACCACCATCTGCTACTAATAAGCCTAGTGGAGTTACATTATCATCAATACCGATTGATGCGAAGTCTGTGATAGTACCACCGTCTATTGCATTACCATTGATTTGGCCATCGTCAAGTGTAAGACCTTTACCAGTCATATTAATATTGGTATTAGCAATTACACCACCATTGATATCTGCGTCTGCAGTTGTCATTTTTGAGAATGTACCAGCTGCTGATGTGCCTGCACCGATAGTTGTATCATTTATTGTACCACCATTGATGGTTGCTGTTGTGATTGTTGCATCTGCAAATGATGAAGTACCTGGTGCAGTTACACCTCCGCCTGTACCATCGTCTTTTAATAGAACACCATCAACTGTGACGCCAGCATCTGTTGTTTTTTCATCGATAGTATCCGCTGTAATACCACCTGATCCAATAGAAGCGCCGTCAAAGTCGATACCTGCTGCAGCAATAATTTTACTATTAAATGTAATATCGCCAGTGCCTGTAGCTGTAACTGTATTTGCTTTTAATGTGTCAGTAGCAGTTAGGTTTGTAAATTTACCTTCTTTAGCACCGCCTGTGCCAGTACCAATTGTAGTTGAGTTAATTGCACCACCAGAGATTTGAGCATCAATAGTAGTCATTGTTGTGAATGTACCAGCTGCTGAGTTTGTTATACCAATTGCAACATTGTCGATTGCTGAATCTGCAGCACCGTCTACGTCTATTTTACCGTCTACGTCTAGTGTTTTGCCAGTGCCAACAGTGATATCAAAACCGCCGATTGATTTGCTTGTATTATCGTCGTTCACACCACCTATTAGACTAACACTGTCAATTATACCACCTGAGATTACGTCACCTGAGATTTGGTTGTCTGCTAGTTCAAGTGTACCATTCTGCAAGTTGATTGTACCACCTGTGATGTCGACTTGGTTTGCGTTTTGCGTAGCCATTGAACCTAGACCTAGGTTTGAACGTGCCTGTGTTAAACCTGCGTCTGTAGAAGCGTTTGCACCTGTACCACCATTTGCTAGTGGAAGAATACCTGCTACTGAGTTTGTACTTGCTAGATTAACTGTGCCATATTCTACGCCGCCGCTACCGTTTGATTTTAGAACTTCACCAGCTGTTCCCGTACCTGTCATTGAAATTTTGTCATTTATTATTGTAATAAATGTTTCATCAACTTGTGCACTTATTGTATTACCAACTTTTGCTAAACCAGTACCTGCTGTAATTTGACCAGTACCTGTAAATTGTGAGAACGTAATATCAGTTGAACCTGGTGTTACTGTTCCGTTTGTACTACATACAAAACCTTGGTCTGAGTTTGCGGTTCCTTCTTCAACAAAGAAGAATGCACCGACGAATTCGCCTGGATCATCCATATCTACCGCACGTTCAAATTCTCCGCCTGTGCCCGGGAATACATAGATGCCGTTCTGTGATGCGGTTGTTTGCGCTTTTACCAGAACACGGTCGCCTTGTGTCAGTGATACGCCATCAATTACTGATGGTGCATTGTCAAGCGCAATATTTCCTGATGTAGCTGCTCTTACAGAGTCTTTTACGTCAAGACCTTGTGCAACTGAGTCAACATATGCTTTTGAAGTAGCATGGTTGTCATCGGTTGGGTCTGTTTTCACTGCAAGGTTTGTCAGTGTAGTACCGTCTGTTGTTACTTTGAATAGTGATCCGCCAGTATCGTATACGACTTTACCGCCGCCTTTACCATACTGTACTGACTGACCAATACCAGCAATACCGAAATTTTTAATTAAAGCCATTAAAGTTCTCCTATTATATAGCTATTAAATAAGAACACGAATAGAATTCGAGTCTTACATTGGTTAAAGTTTTCATGAAAAATTTATCCGGGAAGAACACATCAGATAAATTAAAGTAAGAGTGTTATCTTACAATTGTATTTATGCTTCCTGAATTTTATGTTTTATACGAATATTAAACGTAAGTGACAATTACTTTTATTTCGCCTTCTGTTGCATCAAAATGTGATAACTTCGCTTTTATCTCTATTTCAGTTGCGCCCTCATAGTGATAATCTGAATTAGTTTCATATGAACCACTAGATTCTAAATCATTAGAATCTGCGCTCATAAGACGGTCTGATTCTGAGGTAGTGCCAATCACTAATGATGGAATATTGCCTGAAGTGTAGCCAGCCATTGGAGAAATAACTTCAACCAATACACTAACAACTTTTGAGTTGTCAGACATTCTTCCTAACACAACAGTATCAGATGTTCCAAATCCAGATATTGGACAATTGAATGTATATGACAATGTGCTTGCATCTGTTGCAGCACTATCTTGGTCTGCTACCAACGACCATGCTGACCCATCCCAAATAAATAGTGCCCACTCACCTTCGCCGCTGTCAAGAACATATGCTGCATCACCAACCAGCACACCAGTAAGTGCATCTCTTTCTGCTATTCCAGCAACAACAGTTGTACCTGCTTTGCGTACACCTTGTTCAACATTGAGACCAATAGCATATGATCCATTATGTCCAGATAATACTCCAAAATCAACTGTTGGTGATCCGATTTCATCAGTTATTATTATCTCGCCGCCATCATCTCTTCTAAGTTGTAACACAAATGCACTTGCGGCAGCAGGATATGTTAGTCCCAATGCAGCGATAGAATTAGTTCCTGCAAAATTATTTCCATTCGCATCAGGCGATACATTTACAATTGTAATACTTCCACCTGATGCTTCAAATATTATTAAATTTCCATTTGCATGACTTGCAGTTATATTATTAATTCCTGCTGCATTAATATCTGCTGCCATGTCTTCTGCAATAGAAACTGCCATTCCAAAAGATTGTTGTCCTGCGGCAGTAGTTGTAAAATTAACTGCTGAACCATTAATAGTTGCTGAAAATGGTGCAAATCCACCAACAAGACCATATGCATTTCCATATGTTCCTGAGTCTGATTCAATCTCATTAGGTGCAGGGCTTGCTTCTGCAATAACTTTATGTTCTACGGTTAAAGCATTAATATCATCCCTTGCATTTGCTACACTTACTACCCCACTACTACTTGTCAAGAATTGAACATCGATACCATTGATGCCCATCTTATCACCTGCAGTACAAGAACCATTTGTAATAGTTCCACGTGATACACTTGGTATTTGATCTTTAATTTTTAGAAAAATAGCAACATTTTGTTTTTCAGTCGTTAGTTCACCTGTACCATCAATTGCTGGATATATAAAATCACCTGCCGACCCTGGTAGTCCTGGCACAAAATCAATAACTCCATTTGCAGGTCTTAGAAGAAAATTATTTGGACCAGGACCTGGATGTGTTACTGTGCCAACTAGTCTATCCATGTTATCTTGCCCTGCAACTTCAAACTCCCCAGTATCAGAATTCATACAAATCACATCACCTTCATCAAATCCATGCGCATCTTGATTCAAAAGATAGTTATTAGATGGATTGAGATACTTAAATCGTGAGTTGACATTAGGATAGAAATCGCTAGAAACTGAGCCAACTGGTAGCGGATCAATCATGGGATCACCATTTTCATTAAGTTGAAATACGATTGCACTGCCTGGAATATTGAATATACCTGTACCAGCAGCACTTCTAAAAGTGTTGTATCTGAGTCTATCTTCAACCTGACAAGTAACTGACAATGCGGTTTTTTCTATTATTGAAACAATTTGCAATGCTCTGCCATCTGTTGCACCAGCAATGAAATCACCAACAGTTATGTCAAATCCATCAAATCTAAATGGAGTACGTGTTAAATGTGAACCATGATTCACCTGCGTGACACCCATTGTTATTTCCCAACGGTATGCTTTGGCGTTACTTGCACCTGACCACCATTTATCACCTAGGCCATCATCATGCGGCCAGGATGCAATATTTTTAGCACTTATTACAGTACATGATATAACTTTTGCCGGAACATTTAAATCTATTGCACTTGTCTTATAATTAATCATTTTAATTATTCCTTAAATAAATTATTATATCATTGACACCACGATCCATGCATGTGTAGGTTGTCCGAAAGTTCTTCCCGCGCCTGTGTCTGCCTCTCTTAATACTAATTTCATTTCCAGTGATCCTAGTGCGCCAAATGCAATTGGTGATCCAGGAGATCCGCCTGCGTTTAGAGTACGAGTAGTCATATCTTTATTAAGTGGCATAATTATATACTGATTTGTCAGTCTGACATATCCATAAACTAGTACGTTTGATGGTGGGAATGAATATCCGCTAAATGTCACACTAACTTCGCCTGAATCTGCATCCTCAATATTTGCTGATATTCCACTTGTTGTATTCGAAATACTAGACAATGAACCATTTGGCGCATAGTTAAGTTTGAAATATTCTGTGGAACTACCGCCACCACCACCACCGCCTGCTGCCGGTGCTGCTGGTGCCCATTCGCTACTTGTAGCATCCCATGTAAGAACATCACCATTCGTTGGAACAGTTGCATCGACATTGCCTAAATCACCGAGCGATTCTGTTGATAAATCTACAGTTCCGCCACTCGCTGGGACGAATTTACTACCATCCCATTCTAAGAATTGACCTGTTTGAACACCTGTAATATCAACATTGTTTAATTCGCCAATAGATGAACTTGAGAGATTTGCTGCTGCTGGAGCAGTTGGTTGCCATTGTGTACCAGACCATGCTAGTAATTGTCCTAATGCAGGAGCACTAGAAGAAACGTTGTTTAAATCACCTAAATTAGAGTCTATTGAAACAACAAGATTATTTACATTAATACCTGTTCCTGCTGTATATACGTTATGAGCAAGAAGACCATTACTATCTCCTAGTTGAGAAACATCATTCGGAATTGTAGGTTTATCTGTTAAATCATTGTATGATGTAACTCCTCCGCCACCACCTGATACAGTAGAGAATGAGAAGTTACCTGAACCATCAGTTGTTAGAACTTGTCCTGATGTCCCATCATTAATATCAAGATCAGTTAGTTCTAATCCCTTAATTGTGTTACCAGTAAAATTAACTGTTCCACTAAATGTAGTTGTTTGTAAACCTGATGAATTTGTAAATGCAATGTGTGTTGATTTGGTACCAGTACCATCGTCACTTTGAATTGCCATAGGTTGTGTAGCATTATCTGCTCCCACCCAATAATTTGTTTTGATCTTACCGCCGCCATTTGGACCAATAATTAGTGTGCCGGCACTACTCGCATCATATGCAAAGCCTGCAACGCCGCCCAAACTACCATTATCGTTATATTGAATTGAGCCATTATCCCCTTGTGGAGTAACTTCTGCACTTGCCATATCGGCTGGTGCATACGTAAATACACCATCGCTTGAATTGAATGTTAATGAACCGCCACCTGATTTAGTTACAGTGTTTACACTTATAGATGAGCGTGTTTCTGATGATATATCTGGCGGAATAAATGTGAATACACCTGTCTGTGCGCTATATTGTAAAGAACCAGAAGCACTTCCAATTGCTTGATTTGACACACTGAGGTCTGATAGCGCAATACCACCACCACCACCACCACCACCTAGTAGTCCGTCAGTATCTGTCAATTGATTCACATCAGCAGGTATTATCGGTTTATTTGAAAGATCATCATATTCGCCTGAAAACGCAGGAGGGTTTAATTGTAACCAAGTAGCAAAACCTAAACCAATATCATAGTTGATATAAAGTCCTAGATTACTGTCATCAAACCAAAGTCCTCCTGGAACTATATTTGTAGGTTCTACGTCGCCTATAAAGACGCCAGGTATATCTTGATTTTCCCAATCACCACTTGTATTATTGTAGGTTAATACTTGTCCATCTGCAGTTGAAGTTATAGTAACGTCATCTAAATCATCGATTGTTGTTCTTGCTACTGCAGGTGTTAGTGTAAATGTACCAGTTATATTATTATATTCTAACTGTGCCTCATTACCATTTGCTGTTGCGTTTGATACACTTAGATCAGATAATGATATTCCAGAACCACCTGATGAAGTTGAATCAGATGCTGGTGCCCACGATGAACCATTCCATTTAAGTACTTGGCCAGTGCTTGCTGCTGCAGAACTTACATCAGTCAAATCGCCCAATAGAGTTGCACCACCACCTAGTAGTCCACCAGTGTCAGTTAAATCACTTATATCAGCAGGTGCGTCAGTAATTCCATAACCTGCTAGTGTTGTTGGAGTACCTGTGATATCTTCCCAGGCACCTGATCCACCATCAGTGATGCCATAACCTGCTAATGTTGTTGGAGTACCTGTGATATCTTCCCAGGCACCTGATCCACCATCAGTGATGCCATAACCTGCTAGTGTTGTTGGAGTACCTGTTAATTCATCCCATGTGCTTGCACCACCATCAGTGATGCCATAACCTGCTAGAGTAGTTGGAGTATCTGTTAAATCCGCCCACGTGCTTGCACCTGATAGGCCTGACAAATCTACAGAATTACCACCAGATATTTGTAAACTTGATCCAACAAGTGTTAAACTTTGACTATCTGTATTCGCTGCTTGAATTATACCAGTACTATCTGTTAGGTCTGATATATCCTGTGGAATATTTGGTTTGTTTGCTAATTCATTATAATCTTGTAAATCCGTGTCGTTGTAAAACAATGAAGTTCCAGTAGAACGTAGTGTATTTCCTTCATCACCAATAAAAATTGAATTACCACTAATATAAAGGTGACGCACTAATTTATCTGGGCTACCAATGTCAAATGCTGCTGTAGTTTTTGGAATTAAATTAAAGTCCCAGTCGCCTGCATTGTATGCTTCGGTAAATGTTGTAGTCTCGCCACCACCTAGACCAGATAAATCTATAGTATTGCCATTATCAATACTTAATTCAGTACCATTTAATGTTAACTGTTGATAATCTGGTGCTGCTGCCTGTGGATTTAACTCTATCCACATTGGAAAACCACCGATTTCGTAGTTGATGTTTAAACTTAGATTTAATGCATCTAACCATAATTCTCCAGGCTTAGGAGATGCTGGTGGATCATCTGTTATTGGGACTACTGATAATTCAGTTAAATCAACTGCCTGCCCATCAGAAACATCTAATAGTCTTGTTGCATGATCATATGTAAATGTTTGCGTTGCAGGAATATCTGATAGTTTGGCTAATTTATTACCATTCCATACTAAATCACTATCACTATCTGCTTCAAGTGTATTAGAACCTATATTAATAGTTGAATCATCAATGTAAACATCTGTCCAGCGATTTGTAGCAGAACCCAGACTTTGCAATGCATCTGTTTCTGGAACAAAATTCCATCCTGCGTCTAGTGTTAATGTAGACGTTCCACTATTTGATGTTAAGCCATCAATATTTCCGCCGAGGGCAACTAGATCAACTGTATTCCCACTTGAAATTGATAGTAGTGTTCCGTCTAGCGCAAGAGATTGTGGTAAGCCTTCGCCGCCGCCACCTCCACCTGTTGGTGCTGATGCAACCCATGCTGCGCCATTGTATGTTAGTACATCACCAGTAACACCTGATACTGTAAGATTATCTGCTAAAACAGCAGTTCCGTGAAATCTTTCGCCATATATATCATTAAATCGTAATTCAGCACTGCCAATATCCCATTGATTATCAACTGATGGTGCACTATGGCCATCTAATTTAATATAGTTATCAACATCAGTGAATACTGGGACTACGATACTATTGCCACCTGAGATAGTAATTTCATTACCAACAATTGAAAGTGTCTGTGCAGAACCACCGCCGCCGCCAAGACTTGATAAATCTATTGAGTTACCGTTTGATATTAATAATTTGTCATCTACTATTGATAAGGTTTGATAATCAGCATCAAGTCTCGCTGCTAGTTTATCGTCTACCCATTGTTCAGTCGCATATCCAGTTAAATCAGTAGCGGCATCTACAAGTGATACGAGATCGACTGAGTTTCCATTTCCTGAACCACTTGAAATTGAAAGTATGGTACCTTCGAATGTAAGCTCTTGTCCGTCACTATCACCCAAAGAGTTGATAGTATTTACAACAAAATCTTGTGTTGCATATGGTGTCAGATCAACTGAAGTAGACAGTGAAACAAGATCGATTGTATTACCACCTGAGATAGTTAATTCGGTGCCGTCTAAAGTTATCTGTTGTGCATCAACGTTAGCATATTCTGATAAATCTACAGAATTGCCATTTGAGATGCTAATAAGATTATTAGAAAAAGATAGTACTTGTGATTCTGCAAGTAGATTGGTTGTGTCTGTAAACTCACTTATATCTGTTGGAGCGCCTGTTAAATCTGCATACGCACCACTAAATGATTCTGATATTGTGGGTTTGTTTGTAAGATCATTGTAATCACCACTGAACGGAGTTACATGATCCAGTAGATTTGTGGTATCTGTTAGGTCGCTCACATCTGTTGGGATTGTCGGTGCGCCAGTTAAATCATTGTAATCACCACTGAACGGAGTTACATGATCCAGTAGATTAGTTGTATCTGTTAGGTCACTTACATCTGTTGGGATTGTTGGTTTGTTTTGTAACGTATTCCAATCACCCAGTGGATGATCAATATTACCAATCGCAGTAGCCAAATCAATAGTTGTTGCATAATTTCCTAAGTTCAAACTTACACTGTTGCCATCAGTAATACTTAGTACATTTCCATCCCACTCTAATTGTTGTTGTGATGGAGCGCCTGATACCCAAGATGCACCATTATATTTTAGAACATCGCCTGCTGTGCCAGATATATCCAAGTTAGAAGCAAGAACTGCTGTACCATGGAATGTTTCTGCGTAGATATCACTGAACCTTAGATTCTCACTACCAATATCCCAATTTTTATCTAAACTTGGAACTGAGTGA
>Ga0209136_1001862_pt1 | contig 13364 bp, 15 predicted proteins | sample SaaInl0LU_22_DNA_FD_184640 | JGI IMG/M metagenome (GOLD analysis project Ga0209136, IMG submission 184640) | Marine microbial communities from expanding oxygen minimum zones in the Saanich Inlet - ESP_90LU_22_DNA (SPAdes) (version 2) | ecosystem: Environmental > Aquatic > Marine > Intertidal... | reverse complement strand
AGACGATGGTCGCTGAAATGTGCGATCTGTTCACGCTGTTGATGGCGCCTGCGGGTGGGGATGAATTGCAGGGGGTCAAGCGTGGGATCATGGAGATTGCGGACCTGATTCTGGTCAACAAGGCTGACGGTGACCTGAAACCAGCGGCGAACCGTACCGTCGCGGATTACGCAGGCGCGTTGCGGTTGTTGCGCAAGCGTGCGCAGGACCCAGATGGCTTTCCCAAGGCGTTGCCCGTTTCGGCATTGGCCGAGGAGGGGCTGGCAGGGGCATGGACCGATATGCAGGAGCTGGCAGCGTGGCGCCGGGCAGAGGGACATTGGGCCAAGCGTCGAGCCGCACAGGCAACCCATTGGTTTGAGCAAGAAGTTCGCAGCGGGTTGTTGGCGCAATTAACGGATAATCCGCAAGCGCGGGGCCAAATGGCGGCATTGGCGGGACAGGTATCACAGGGGCGGCAATCGCCCGATGCGGCGGCTGCGCTGATGTTGGCGTATTTGCGGGGTGAATCGCTTGACAGCCCCCCGCAGAGAGCCTAGTACCGCGCGAACCAGCGGGGTCATCAGGCCCCTGCTTTCTGTCGAAATATTATATGAACTGAGGTTGGGCCATGTCGCGCGTCTGTGAACTCTCCGGTAAAGGGCCGATGTCTGGCAACAACGTCAGCCACGCCAACAACAAAACTCGTCGTCGGTTTTTGCCGAACCTGAATGACGTAACGCTCCAGTCCGAGACACTCGGTCGTGGCGTCAAGCTGCGTATCTCGGCCTCGGCCCTGCGCACCGTCGACCACCGTGGTGGCCTTGATGCGTACCTCGCGAAAGCCAAGGACGTTGAACTGTCCGACAAAGCGCTGAAAATCAAAAAAGAGATTGCAAAAGCCTCTGCATAAGAGCTGCCGCGATTGGTGCAAGAGCCTCGGGATTGCCCGGGGCTTTTTGCGTTTTAGGGTACTCGTTGATGCCGCAGACGTCGTTGATGCGTAGGCTTCATCGCCCCATGCGGGCCCAATCTGGGTGGCGGGGCCAAAGCGGCATTCCTCAAGCGCAGTCGCCTGAGTGGGCGGTTCAAGGTTCAGCTCTAGCGTTTGGGCACTATGTGTCCTTGCTGCGGCGCCGAAGCCTGCAGGCGGATAAACGGTGCCAGAAGTGTCGATGGAAACTATCGTTGAGGCCTCTGCACGGTGGACCTAACCGCAGTGCCGTTCAGCCAGCGAAGCAAAATCCCGCCACCGCTGCCAAAGCCGTTCATCGCTAGAGCGATTTGATTGTCGGGTGTCTTGAGCCAGTTGCGGGTCATAGAAAAACTGCGCCGTCTGCCGCTGTTCATTGCCTCGTAAGGAAGCGTCGGCCACCCCCTGAATGCAGGAACACAATACACGGGTGACTGCCGCGCGATCGGACTGAAGGCACGCACGTTCAATTGGGCCCGCAAGGGTAAGGGAGGGGAGGGCCGCTAGACCTGCGGCAAGAATCCAAGGTTTCATCATAAAGTCATACCGCAGTGCCCCTATAGTCGGGGCTTATCCGGTAATGATGTCAGAAACCTTAATTCGGCTCAATATCTGCGGTGCAAACGGATTTGCACCGCAGGATTGTGTGGGATTAGGCAGCTGTTTTTGTACGACCACCACCAGCGGGACGCTTATTGCGCCGCACGCCGGCAGGCTTGCCCTGTGGCTTGGGCTTGCCAGCTTTGGGTGCGCCGCCCTTTGCAGGACCGCGACCTTGACCGCCGGGGCCACCACGACGTCCACCGCCGCTGCGACCCGAAGGTTTCGCCGCGTCACCATGCGAGGGTTCCCAACGACGGCCAGAGGCCACGGGGATGTCCAGCTTGATGACCTTTTCGATGTCTTTCAGGCAGCCGATCTCATCGGGGGCGCAAAAGGCAATCGCGGCTCCATCACGTCCCGCGCGTGCGGTCCGGCCAATGCGGTGGACATAGTTCTCGGCCACGTTGGGTAGGTCGTAGTTGTAAACATGACGCACGCCAGGAATATCGAGGCCACGGGCAGCCACGTCGGTGGCAACCATGATCATGGCTTCTTCGGCCTTAAAGGTTTCCAGCGCGCGGGTCCGTTGACCTTGCGATTTGTTGCCGTGAACCGAAACGGCCGTGAAGCCCGCGTTGACGAGGCTTTTCATCAGCTTTTCAGCGCCATGCTTGGTGCGAGAAAACACAAGGGCGAGTTCCTTGCGGTGCTCACCCAGCAGTTCAATCAGGAGCTTGGATTTTTCAGCCTGCGCGATGAAGTGAATTTTCTGGGTCACTTTGTCGGCGGTCTTACCCGGAGGCGAAACCTGAACGCGGACGGGGTTATTCAGGTATTTGCCTGCAATTTCTTCCATCTGTTTTGGCATTGTGGCCGAAAACAGCATGGTTTGGCGTTGCGCGGGCAGCAGCGATGCGATTTTGCGCAGCGCGTGAATAAAGCCCAGGTCCAGCATCTGGTCCGCTTCGTCCAGCACGAGGAACTGCGTTTCATCGAGGCGCATGGCCTTACGATCCAACAGATCCAGCAGACGACCGGGGGTGGCGACCAAAAGGTCTGCACCACGCTCAAGACGTTTGACCTGTGGCCCAAGGCCGACGCCGCCCACAACCAACTGCACCTTGAGGTGCGAACCTTCGGTGTAGGCGCGCAGGTTGTCGGTGATCTGCTTGGCCAATTCACGTGTCGGCGCAAGGATCAGGCCGCGCACGGTCTTGGCTTCTGGCTTGGTGCCAGCGGTCAGTAGGGCGTGGATCATCGGCAGGCCAAAGGCCGCCGTTTTACCAGTGCCAGTTTGTGCAAGGCCCATAACGTCTTTGCCGTTCATGGCATGCGGGATGGCTTGGGTCTGAATGGGGGTTGGTTGTGTGAGGCCTTGGTCAGCCAGCGCACGTGTGAGGCGGGGCGCAAGGCCCAGCATGTCGAAATCCATCAACGATATCCTTAATATGTCGGACGTCTTCTCCGACACCGAGCGCCACATGGCACTCTCGGGAGACGTGATTGAACGGCTCTAATGCGGCAGCGCAGCGATTATGTCAACAGATACTGGACGACGTAGAGGGTGACGATCCCGCTCACGATAGCTCCGATGACGTTTTTGCTGAGGACGCCGACCGCAAGCGCAACACCCGCCGCACTCAACCGGGCGGGGTCGGGTTGCCCCCCGGTCGCCGCAGGCCACAAGACCAGCGGTGCAATCAATCCCGGCATCACAGCGACCGCAGTATACCGAAGGTGGCGCAGCAGCCATGCAGGCATCTCACGGTTGCCAACAAGTCCAATAAAAACAAACCGAAGCCCAAATGTGCCCAAAGCGAGACAGATGATGATCAGCCAAATGGTGGGGGTGGAATAATTCATCGCCGACGCTCCAGCCAGACCTCAGACTGCGCCCCCGCGATCATTGCAAAGATCGCGGCAATTATCAGCCCAAGGTTGTAAGGCACCCAGACAAACGCGAGCGCGAGGGCTGCGGAAATCAGGGCTGCGATGACGTGGGGTAAGGTGCGTAGCGCAGGTGCGATAATCGCAAGAAATGTAATCGGCACCGCGAAGTCGAGCGCGTATTCCGGCGGGATGGCGACACCCAAAACCGCCCCTGCATAGGTCGAAATATACCACATTGGCGCGACGGTGCTAATGCTCCCGACGAAAAAGGCCACCTTTTCTGGGACTGTCATTTCGGGGCGCCGCTCATATTCTGTGATTGAGCAGGCGTAGCTTTGATCGACGCACAGGTAGCCAATAAAGGCCCGTTGCCACAGCGGCGCGGCCCCCAAATGCTGGGCAAGCGATGCGGAATACATCGCCATGCGCAAGTTCACGGCCAGCGCCGAAATGATGACGATGACAGTTGGGGCCTGCTCTGTCATCAGTTGGACGGCGGTGAACTGCGCGGCCCCGGCGATGACCAGAACCGAGAACGCCATGACCTCTAGTACGGGCAGTCCGGCTTCGGTCCCAACGACGCCAAACAGCGCGCCAAAGGGGATGATTACCAACAGAAACGGAGCACCTGCGCGAAAGCCGCGCCAGTATGCTGTTTTCGGGTTGGAAATTGCCATGAAACGCCCCAAGGTTGTGCCTCAGTCGGCGCCTGTGCGTCCGGTGTACGCACCCACCTTCGGAGAAACAAGCGCATGATTATTGCCCCCGATCCTTCTTTGCCACGCCTGACGCGGGCCGTTGTTGGTCGTGATCAGAACGGCGCCGAGGTGGACCTACGTGTGGTCGAAGAACGCCCTTTGACGATCTATCTCAACAGCCGCGAAATCGTGACCTCCATGACAATTGGGGATTATCCCGAATACCTTGGCCTTGGCTTTTTGGTGAACCAAGGGATGGTCGGCGCGGATGACGTCGTGACGGGTGTGGACTATGACGAGGAGCTAGAAGTCGTCGTCGTGCGCACGGCCGTGGAAACCGACCATGAGGCCAAGCTGGCCCGTGCCACCCGCACCAGCGGCTGTGCCGTCGGTACCGTTTTTGGTGATATGATGGAAGGGCTGGAGGGGTTGGAACTCCCAGCCACACAGGTGCGGACATCGGACTTATATACTTTGTCGAAGGCGATTAATCAGATGCCCTCGTTGTACCTAGATGCGGGAGCGATCCACGGCACGGTGCTTTGTCAGGGGGATCAACCGTTGGTCTATATGGAGGACGTGGGGCGGCACAATGCGGTCGACAAAGTGGCAGGTTGGATGCGATCCACGGGCACCCCTGCCGGTGACAAAACACTTTATACCACTGGGCGTCTTACCTCGGAAATGGTGATCAAATGCGCGCTGATGGGAATTCCGGCTCTGGTCTCGCGGTCGGGCTTTACCGCTTGGGGCGTTGAGATTGCGCAAGAGATTGGCCTAACGGTTGTGGGTCGTTTGCGCGGGCAGCGGTTTGTCTGCCTCAGCGGGGCAGACCGATTGGTATATGACGCGGACATGAGCGCCGTTTCCGATGAAAGTTCCAAGCATCGCCGTAAGGGGGCGCAAGTATGATCCAGCCCCATGGTGTGATCCTCGCGGGTGGTTTGGCCACGCGTATGGGTGGTGGTGATAAGGGCCGCCTACGGGTCGATGGGCGCAGCCTCTTTGCGCGCGTAATTGACCGGCTAGAGCCTCAGGTGGACCGCATGGCGCTGAACGCGAATGGCGACGCGAGCCGGTTTGCCGATCTGGGGCTGCCGGTGTTGCCCGATAGCGTCGATGGCTTTGCCGGGCCGCTTGCGGGTGTCTTGGCTGGGTTAGAGTGGGCGGCCGAAACTGGCGCGCCGCATATCGTAACCGCCGCCGCCGATACGCCGTTCTTTCCGGCGGATTTGGTGCCGCGCCTGTTGCTGGCCGCAGGTCCTGAGGGTGTGGCCCTTGCCGCGACACGCGATGAAAATGGGAAGTTGTGGCATCAGCCGACATTTGGGCTTTGGCCTACCGCGTTGCGCCATGATCTGCGCGCCGCCCTCGAAGGTGGCCTGCGCAAGGTGCTGCATTGGACCGACCAACACGGCGCTGGCATGGCTGAGTTTCCGGTGGCGGGCCTTGACCCGTTTTTCAATATCAACACCCCCCAAGACCTAGAGACGGCTGAGGCTGCCCTATGAAGCACTACGGGATCACTGGGTGGAAGAACTGCGGCAAGACCGGGCTGATGGAACGGTTGGTGGCGCATTTCACGGGGCAGGGCCTTCGGGTGTCTACGATCAAGCACACCCACCATGCCGTCGATCTAGAGGTCGTTGGCACCGATACTCACCGTCACCGCGTGGCCGGGGCGGGTCAGGTGATGTTGGCTTCTGCTAGCCGGTCTGCGCTGTTGACGGAACACAGGGGCGCGCCAGAGCCTGAATTGCGCGATCTGTTGGCGCAAATGGCGCCCGTTGATCTGGTGTTGGTCGAGGGCTTTAAGGCGAGCGATCATCCCAAGATAGAGGCGCACCGCGCCGCTGCGGGTACGTCTGGATTGTTGGCAACGACCAACGCCACCATCCGGGCCGTCGCCAGTGACAGTGACCTAAGCGCAGGGGTGCCTGTGTTCGACCTGAATGATACGGCGGCCATCGCGGCGTTCATCGCACGGGACCTAGGGTTGTGAGCTATGATCTGGTGATCGCGGTTGATTGGTCCGCGCGGGCCAAGCCGGGGCCAAAAGCACCCACTAAGGACAGCATTTTTATCTGCGCTGGGCGGATGGATGGGATCACGCATCCCGTCTATTGCCGCACGCGTGCGGAGGCCATGACGCATATCCAGACGCTACTGGATACCGCACTTGCCGCGGGGGAGCGGGTGTTTCTGGGCTTTGATTTCGCCTTTGGGTATCCGGACGGATTTGCAGAAACGCTCACCGGGCAGCGCGGTGCGCTTGCAGTGTGGGATTGGCTCGCCGAGCGGGTGCTGGACGGGCCCGACAACGCCAACAACCGCTTTGAGATAGCGGCCCAAATGAACCGCGCCTGTCCCGGTATTGGGCCCTTTTGGGGGTGTCCGACGCAGGTAGATTTGCCCGATCTGCCGCCCAAAGGCACTGGGCGGCATGGTCATGGCATGGCCGAGCGACGGCGGGTTGAGGCGAATATCCGCAGCGCCCAACCCGTGTGGAAGCTATTCACAACGGGCTCGGTCGGTTCCCAAAGCCTGCTGGGATTGCCGCACCTTGCGGCGCTCCGGGCGCGCTACGGCGATGACCTTTCCGTTTGGCCATTACAAAGCGGGTTTCAGGCCCCGAAGGCTGCAATTACCTTGGCCGAGATTTACCCCTCGATGCTCACTCCGCCCGAACCGGGTGCCCTTGCGCAGGAACATTCGGGCGCCGGGTATGACATTCTCGACGCGGCGCAAGTCCGCTGGGTGGTTGAGGCGATTTTGACTGCACAAGCCAAAGGCACGCTTGAGCCGTGGTTTCACGGGGCAGGTGATCCCGCCGAAGAAGGTTGGATTTTCGGCGCAAACGCCTTGCGCTCGGCTGTGGCACCTCCGCTCAAGAACGATTGCTTTGCGTTACCACCGGGTGTGCATTGGACCCCCGTGGACGATGCGCTGGACCACCTGCGCGATGGTTTGAGCCGTGTTGTGACGGCTCAGGTCGTGCCGCTTGAGGATAGTTTGGGTCGGATATTGGCCGAAGACATCGTCGCCCTACGGGATAACCCACCCACCGCGAATGCGGCTGTGGATGGCTACGGCTTTGCCCATACCAGCGGCGCGTTGCGGATGCCGCTGGTTGAGGGGCGCGCCGCTGCGGGCGTGCCCTATGATGGTGCAGTGCCGCCCGGCTCGGCGGTGCGCATCCTGACCGGTGCGCCTGTGCCTGCGGGCGTCGATACGGTTGTGATGCAAGAGGATGTCGCACTGGACGCGGGCGCGCTGCATCTATCTGCCTTGCCAAAATTTGGGGCGAATACGCGCCGCAGGGGAGAGGACCAAAAAGCCGGTGCGCCGATCTTTGATGCAGGCCATGTGGTGCGTGCCCCCGACCTTGCTACGCTATCGGCGCTGGGTCACGGCACGGTCCCGGTATGGCGCCGCTTGCGCGTTGGCGTGTTGTCGACGGGTGATGAATTGGCGGCACCGGGTGCGGCGGTCGCACCTGCCCAGATTTACGATGCAAACGGCCCGATGCTGCGTGGGTTGATCGCAGGCTGGGGGATGGAGGCAGTGCCCTTGGGCCGCGCCCCCGATGACCGTGACGCTTTGCGTGCGCTGTTGAACGATGCCGCCACCCGGTGTGACGCGATCTTGACCTCGGGCGGGGCGTCGGGCGGTGATGAGGATCATATGTCCGCGCTGTTGACCGCAGAGGGGCAGCACACGTTGTGGCGCATTGCAGTAAAGCCCGGTCGGCCGCTCGCGCTTGGCTTGTGGCAGGGTGTGCCGCTGTTTGGCCTGCCAGGGAACCCGGTTGCGGCCTTTGTTACGGCAGCTATTTTCGCCCGGCCCGCGCTATCGGTGTTGGCGGGTGCGGGCTGGAACACGCCACAGGCTACGTGGCTGCCCGCGCAATTCGCCAAAGGCAAAAAGGCGGGCCGCCGCGAATTCTTGCGTGCGAAAATCACTTCGCAAGGGGTTGAGGCCTACGGATCGGAGGGCTCTGGCCGGGTGTCGGGGCTGTCGTGGGCGGATGCTTTGATTGACCTGCCGTCGGACGCGCTGGAAATCCAGCGCGGCGACATGGTGCGGGTGCTGCCCTACGCCGAGCTTTTGCGTCTATAGTAAACCGCGCCGCTGGATTTCACATTCCAGAACGCGTTTTTCAGTGGTGCCGGTATCCAACGGTGCAAAGGTGACCGTCTGCATCTCTGAATAGAGCGTCAACAGCTCTGCGTCGCCCTTGCCCGTTTCGAGCGCGTTGAGCGCGCTGCGCACATTGATCGCATCAGTGTCGATGCCCTCGGCGCGCGCGGCGGTCACACGTGCGTTTTCATCCATTTGAATCGCCTCAAGGCCACCTTCACAAAGGTTGCCCACAAAGGTCTTGCGGATGATTGATCCATTCAGGTCCGCCTCGGTGTTCAAGGCCAGACCGTCGACACCAGTACTCACAGTTGAAACCACTGCGATACCCGTCCCGACCAGGGCAGCGGTAAGTACCACCCAGTCCAGCGTCAGTGCGCCGGCATCGTCTTTTAGGAAGTCGCGAAAAAACATAATAAGCCACTCGTTAAGGTTAATGTTCCTTCAACGTAGTGGCTGAGGTTGGCAAAATTTGGGCATTTCGCCTGATTTGAAGAGAATTAATGCGGCTTTTGGGGTCAAAATCGGCAACAAAGCCCGTTTTGTGAGGCTATTGTGTCATTAATTTGCCAATAATCCCGTCGGCTCTCGCTGCGTTCGTACGTCTTAACAATGTGTTAACGGGCGGCGCCATAAACGCGCGCCCGTCTAATTGTCCGCGCCCTTACAGGTTGTCGGGGTGTGGCATACCCATCACATGATAGCCGCCATCGATGTGTACAATCTCACCCGTGGTGCAGGCCCCCATCTCAGACGCCAGATAAACCGCCGTGCCGCCCACCGCTTCAAGCGTCGCGTTAGACCGCAAAGGCGCGTTCTGCTCGGTGTGGCGGTACGTTTTGCGCGCGCCACCGATGGCGGCCCCCGCGAGGGTTTTCATCGGGCCCGGGGATAGCGCGTTGACGCGGATACCATCGGGGCCAAGGTCGGCGGCTAGATACCGCACAGAGGCCTCCAGTGCGGCCTTGGCCACGCCCATGACATTGTAGAATGGTGTCACGCGCTGTGACCCGTCAAAGGTCAACGTCAGAAGCGTGCCGCCGTTTGGCATCATCTCAGCGGCCCGCCGGGACACTTCGATGAACGAATAGCAGGAGATATCGAGCGAATTCTTGAAGTTGGCCCGGCTCGTATTGACGAAACGGCCCGTCAGTTCAGATTTGTCCGAGAACGCGATGGCGTGCACAAGGAAATCAAGGCTGCCCCAACGATCCTTGAGGGTGTCAAATGCGGCGTCGAGCGATGCGTCATCGGTGACGTCAGCGTCCACAAGAATGTCTGAACCCAATGAGGCGGCCAGCGGCGCGACCCGTTTGCCAAAGCCCTCGCCTTGGTACGTGAACGCCAATTCTGCGCCTTGCTCTGCCATGGCTTTGGCGATGCCCCACGCGATGGAGCGTTCGTTCGCGACCCCCATGATCAGGCCTTTTTTGCCGTCCATCAGTCCCATGGTGTCTCCTTTTTGCTAACTTAAAACGAGCGGTAGGGGACAGGCGCGGGGCGGTCAAGCGTTGGGCGGTATTTGGTGGGCTGCAACGCGGATTGGCCACGCCCAAGTCGGGCGCGGCGCATGGCTTGTGGATAGGGCGGTGCCTAGTCGCGGTGTTTGGAGATAATGACCGTACCGTTGGTGCCACCAAAGCCGAATGAATTCGACAGGATCGAGTCGATCTCGGCGTTTTCTTTCAACTCGGTGTTGATCTCGGCAGGTGCGAGGTTTTCGTCCAGATTGGTGACGTTGATCGAGGGTGCGATGAAGCCTTTGTTCATCATGATCATCGAATAGATCGCTTCTTGTACGCCGGTCGCGCCTAGTGAGTGGCCTGTCATAGATTTGGTCGAACCGACGGGGGGCGTGTTGCCCTCGCCCCAGATGTTGCGGCAGGCCACGATTTCCTTGATGTCGCCGACTGGGGTCGAGGTGCCATGAGCGTTGACGTAGTCGATCTTGCGATCTTCGGGCAGGGTGCTGAGGGCCAAGCGCATGGCGCGCTCGCCGCCTTCACCGGATGGGGCGACCATATCGTGACCGTCCGATGTTGCGCCGTAGCCGGTGACTTCACCGTAGATTTTGGCGCCGCGTGCAATCGCGCGCTCACGCTCCTCCAACACGACAACGCCCGCGCCACCTGCGATGACAAACCCATCACGCGTGCTGTCATAGGGACGAGAGGCTGTTTCGGGGGCGTCGTTATACTTGGACGACATCGCGCCCATCGCATCGAACAGGCACGAAAGCGTCCAATCCACTTCCTCACCGCCGCCCGCGAATACGATGTCCTGCTTGCCGAACTGGATCTGTTCGGTGGCGTTGCCCATGCAATGCAGGGACGTGGTGCAGGCAGAGGTGATCGAATAGTTCACGCCTTTGATCTTGAATGGGGTCGCAAGGCACGCCGAGTTGGTGGACGACATACAGCGCGTGACCATGAAGGGGCCCATCCGCTTGGGGCTACCCTTGTTAATCACGGCATCGAAGGCGGAAAAGAAGTTGGAGGTGGACGGTCCACCGGAGCCCATCACAAGGCCGGTGCGTTCGTTCGAGACTTCGTTTTCGGTCAGGCCGCTGTCCGCGATCGCGCGTTCCATCGCGATAAAGTTGTAGGCCGCACCCGGTCCCATGAACCGCAACTGCCGCTTGTCGATGTTTTCGGCCAGATCAATGTCCGGCACGCCGTGGACGCAGGAGCGGAAACCATGCTCGGCGTAGGACTCCGAATAGGTGATCCCGGACTTGCCCGCGCGCAGGCTCGCTTCGACCTCATCGGGCGTATTGCCGATGGGGGACACAATGCCAATACCTGTGACAACAACTCTACGCATGGGGTTCTCCTCCGAATTCCGGTCGCAATGTGTGTAGGGGACGGCGCGCGGAGGGACAAGAGTAGCTTGCATCGGTGGAGCACGGCAGTTGCCAACGCAGCCGGAATGCCCGTTTATTGTGGTGAATGCCGCGGAGCGATAGTTTGATGTGGCGTAAGTGCTTTGAGGGAGAGGGATTGCAATGAAATGGGCCGCAGGAAAGACAGATGCCGGTGAAATGCTGTGGGGCGTCGTCGATGGAGACATGTTGCACCCTCGTGCAGGCCTTGGCTCAGAGGTTTCCACCGGGGCGCCAATTCGCATGTCACAGCTTACGCCAATGCCGCCTGTTAGGCCGGGGAAGTTCATTGGCCTTTGGAACAATTTCAAAGCTGCTGCTGAGAAAAATGGGCTAGAGACGCCCTCGTATCCTCTCTATTTCCTAAAGGCCGACAGTTCCCTCGCAGGGCATGGTGCCAAGGTTGAAATCCCGCAATCTGCGGGGCGCGTCGTGTTTGAGGGGGAGTTGGGCATCGTCATCGGCCAGACATGCAAAAATGCAACGCTCGATGAGGCCGAGGCTGCAATTTTGGGCTACACATGCGTCAATGATTTCACCTCACTTGATGTGCTGAATGCTGACCCATCGTTCCCCCAGTGGACCCGTTCCAAGAGTTTTGACGGATTTGGAGTCGTTGGACCCGTCATTGATACGGATGTGGATTGGCGTGGTTTGACGATCCAAGTGATGGTCAATGGCCGCGAGCGTCAGTCCTATGCGGCGGCAGATATGATCATGCCTCCGGCACAGATCGTCAGCCAATTGTCTCAGGGTATGACACTCAACCCCGGGGATTTGATCGCGTGCGGCACGTCACTGGGTGCGCGCCCGGTCAAGCCCGGCATGGAGGTTGAGGTGGTGATTGAGGGCATCGGCAGCGTAGCCGTCACGATGACGGCTCCCGCTGAGTGACGCGTCGATTTAGGTCTCGCTGAGCGCGACCTTCATGTCTTTGACCTGATAGATGACTTCGCCATCGGCCTCTACGATGCCATCAGCCACGCCCATGGTCAGACGACGGGTTTGGATCGCTTTTGTGAAATGTACATGGTATTTCAGCATCTTGCGGTCTGGACGCACCATGCCGGTCAGTTTGACATCACCGACGCCAAGCGCATAGCCGCGCCCCTGCCAGCCGCGCCAGCCAAGGTTAAAGCCGGTCAGCTGCCACAAACCATCAAGCCCCAAACAGCCGGGCATGATCGGGTTGCCGGGAAAGTGGCAGTCAAAGAACCAAAGGTCGGGCGTGATGTCGAATTCTGCGATCACGTGGCCCTTGCCATGCGGACCGCCGTCGCCAGAAATCTCGGTGATCCGGTCCATCATCAGCATGGGCGGCGCGGGCAACTGGGCATTGCCAGGGCCAAACAGCTCTCCGCGAGAGCATTGCAGGAGGGCTTCCTTGTCGAAAGAACTGGGGAAATCGGCCATGGTCAATCCTTCGAATGTGTCGCGATTAACAGGACTTAACATTCAAGGTTTGGGGTCCGCAAGGGCGCGCGCCACTCTGGGTTGTGTGCGTCAGTGCGCCTAGCACACGGCCATTGAAAACTGATCGCAACTCGCACTATATTAAGATCATGGAGAAAACTGACATCAAAATGCCCCCAGAGGCGCTGACACGCGGAGCCGACTGGCTTTCGGGTGCAGGACTTCGTCCGACGCGCCAGCGTGTGCTTTTGGCTGGTATTCTTGTGGGTGACGGGGCGGATCGCCATGTCACCGCAGAATGGCTGCACGACGCGGCGGGCCGTGTGGGAGACAAAGTGTCCCTCGCGACGGTCTACAACACATTGCGCGCGTTTTCGGATGCGGGGTTGGTGCAGGAAATCACCGTGGACGGTACGGGCTCCTATTTCGACACTCGCACCGAAGATCACCCGCACTTTTATTGGGAGGGGAGCAATTCCCTGACCGACGCCAGTGCGGATGAGTTGCAAATCGCGCGCCTGCCGTCCCCACCCGAGGGGATGGAGATCGCCAAGGTCGACGTCGTCATCCGGTTGCGCGCCAAAGCGAACTAGCTGCTTGGGGTCATGTAGGCGATCTGCGCGCCGAACGGATCTTTTAGAATTGTCATGCGTCCGACGCCCGGCACCTCGAATGGGGGCTGGACGATTGTCGCGCCTGCGGCCTGTGCATCTGCGGTTACGGCATCCACGTCCGTCACTCCGATATAGCTGAGCCAATAGGGGGCCACGTCCTCCATGCCCTCTGGCATGCCCATGATCCCCGCGATCATCGTGTCGCCGACCCGCGCGACGTGGTAGGGGCCTAT
>Ga0209136_1001859_pt1 | contig 13386 bp, 11 predicted proteins | sample SaaInl0LU_22_DNA_FD_184640 | JGI IMG/M metagenome (GOLD analysis project Ga0209136, IMG submission 184640) | Marine microbial communities from expanding oxygen minimum zones in the Saanich Inlet - ESP_90LU_22_DNA (SPAdes) (version 2) | ecosystem: Environmental > Aquatic > Marine > Intertidal... | reverse complement strand
AAATTCACTTTATTAGATAAAGAGCATCCCTTGTATAATAACAAAGAATTTTTAATAAAAGAATACACATCTAAACAAGTAAAAAGTTCTAATGGAATTTCAGAAGAAAGATTTTTAATTAATACCTCTGTAGTTTTATTTGGTAAATCTTTTTCTATAGATTTAACTTTAACTGAACGTTCTGACATGAAATTTCCTGTATTATTAGGACGAAAATTTTTAACAGATCAATTTATAATTGACACCTCATTAAAAAACCTATCTTCCAAACAAAAAAAATAAAGAATGAGAATAGTTATATTATCTAGAAACCCGAAATTATACTCTACCCAACGTTTAGTTGAAGCTGCTGAAAAAAGAGGTCATGAAGTTTTTGTTGTAGATCACCTAAAATGCGATATTGTTATCGAAAGAAAATCTCCAAAAATTTATTATAAAGGAGAATATCTTACTGATGTAGATGCTATAATCCCTAGAATAGGAGCTTCTGTAACCTTTTATGGTACTGCTGTAATTAGACAGTTTGAAATGATGAAGGTTTTTACTTCAGTATCCTCACAAGCATTAACTCGCTCTAGAGATAAACTAAGTAGTTTACAAATATTAGCAAGGGCTGGTGTTGGCTTACCTAAAACAGTTTTTACAAATTACACTAAAGATGTAGAACATGTTGTTCAATCTGTTGGAGGGGCTCCAATGGTATTAAAACTTTTAGAAGGTACACAAGGTTTAGGAGTAGTTTTAGCAGAAACAAAAAACGCAGCAACTTCTGTTTTAGAAGCTTTTAACGGTTTAGGTGCAAGAGTAATTGCTCAAGAGTTTATTAAAGAAGCTGGTGGTGCAGATATTAGGGCTTTTGTAATTGACGGAAAAGTAGTTGGAGCAATGAAACGCCAAGGAAAAGAAGGTGAGTTTCGCTCTAATTTACACAGAGGAGGAAATGCAAAAGTGATAGAATTGACTGACGAAGAAGAAAAAACAGCACTAAAAGCAACAAAAGCTCTAGGCTTAGGTATTGCTGGTGTAGATATGTTGCAGTCAGATAAAGGACCTTTAGTTTTAGAAGTAAATTCTTCTCCTGGGTTAGAAGGTATAGAAACTGCAACAAAAAAAAATATTGCAAAAGCAATTATTCGCTATTTAGAAATTCATGTCGAATAAACCATTTTTCTTATTAGGAGAAGAAATTTTTCCTGGAAAACGTAAAGTTTTAGATTTAGAAGTAGCTAAATTACATACAAGAACTACAATTAAAGTTCCTGTAATTGTAGAGCGTTCTAAAAAAAATGGCCCAGTTGTATTATTAGTTGCTGGTATACATGGTGATGAAATTAATGGAGTAGGCATTGTAAGAGAAATTATCAATCAAAAAATAAACAAACCTATAAAAGGCACAATCATTTGTTTGCCTGTATTTAATATTTTTGGATATTTAGTCCATTCTAGAGAGTTTCCTGATGGTAGAGACTTAAATCGTGTTTTTCCTGGAACACAAAGTGGCTCTTTAGCAAGTCAATTTGCGTATCAATTTACCAAAGAAATTGCTCCTCACGTAGATTATGTAATTGATTATCATACTGGTGGTGGAGACAGAGACAATATTGCTCAAATTAGGTTTAACAGTTCTAGAAGCAATATAGAAAAGTTAGCTAAAGTCTTTAACCCGCCTTTTTTAGTGCATTCAAATACAATTTCAAAATCACTAAGAGAAACTATTAACAAACTAGGTAAAACTATTTTATTGTTTGAAGGAGGTAAAACTAATGAACTAAACAAAGAGGTAATCAATCATGGAGTTAGAGGTACTAAAAATGTACTTTCTTATTTAGAAATGATTGATAAAGAACAAGAAACTACTATAGAAATCCCAATATTCGTTAAAAGCTCAAAATGGCTAAGAGCAAACTACTCTGGAATGTTTACTGTTACAGTAGAAAATGGAACTAGAGTAAAAAAGAAAACAGTTTTAGGTATTATACAAGACCCTTTTGGAGAATTTAAAAAAAACGTATATGCTCCTTATGACTGCTATATTTTTTGCACCAATAGAACCCCAATAATAAACAAAGGCGATGCTTTATTTCATTTAGGATTAGAGGAGTAAAAAATTATTTTTTAATAAACTTAAACGTCTGTAACTTGTTCTTTATAAAAACAGAAGCAATATAACTACCTGAAGATAAATTTGCTAAACTAATTTGAGCATTAGTATCGTTTAAAACTTTATTCAACAATTCTTTACCTGTATAATCGTAGATAACGATGTTACTAAAATTATCACCTTGAGTAGCAATATTTAGCTCTTGGGTGTTTTTATTATAAAAATAAGTTAGTATTTGTTTATCAAAATTATCTATAGATAATGGGTCAGACGCTGATGTAAAGCTCCAAATAGGTGTTCCTTGTTCTGGTGTACCACCACTATTTCTAGGTATTACTGTCCAATAAAACGTAGTGTTGTTCTTCAAATTTGGAAAAACCAAACCTTTGGCATCTTTTGGTAACCCTATAATGGGTTCAACCGTGTCAGGAGTCAAACCTATTGCAAAAACAAAGAAAGAAGGCTCTCCTCCATTGTCATCAATTTCCCATGCGAACTGGATGTACTCATCTTCCTCTCCATCACCATCAATATCTCCTTTTTCAAACATTACATTTTCAGCAGTATTCTCAGGTCTTGGATTGATAACTGGTAAAGGAGGATCTTTAAGTTCTATAAAATCCACATCGTCAACGATAAATGTATCTCCTCCCTTTTGAACATGAACAAAAGCCACATAAATATTTTTCCCTAAATAAGCAGATAAGTCTATTGTTGTTCCAAAAAATGGCACATCTGCGTCGTCTGGATCAGCATCTTGCTCAGCCTTTTCATTTATTGACAATATTGTTTCGAAATCTGAATGATTTGTTTGAGAACTTTCAGTAGATATTCTAACTTCTAGGGTAGAATTAAAATTCTCATTATCTAAATCTGCAAAATTAAAAGCCAACACATTATTAGACGCATTAATGGCAACTCTTGGAGTTACCAACCAATCTTCAGATTCTTCAAAAACAATTTCATAAAAACTTACGGCATAACCTTTTGCATCATGTTTCCATTTTTGTACTTGTCCAGCTCCATTTTCTCCTGCGAATACAGCCCAAGAGTCTGGAATTTCAGTATCGAAAGTTTCTGGAAATTGTGCGAAACAAAAATTAATTGACAATAAAAAAAGAAAAATAAATACTACTTGTTTCATGAAATATTTTAAAAAATAAAATTAAGTTTTTTTATGATTAGAAAAAAATTAAAAGTCTAATTAAAAGAGTATTCTTAAGTTTTGATAATTTTACTGACAAAAAAACTACTTTTGCAAGATGCGAATAGATATCATTTCTGTTAACCCTAATTTATTGGTCAGTCCTTTTGAACATTCTATTGTAAAAAGAGTTCAAACAAAAAAGCTTGTAAAAATTGTCTTACATGATTTAAGAGACTTTGGTCTGGGCAACTACAAACAAATTGACGACACGCAATTTGGTGGTGGGGCAGGTATGGTTTTAATGATTGAACCCATTGCCAATTGTATCGAAAAATTAAAATCTGAACGAAATTATGATGAAATTATCTACATGACTCCAGATGCAAAAACGTTAAATCAATCTATTGCAAACAATCTTTCTTTAAAAGAAAATATTTTAATTTTAACAGGACATTATAAAGGTATTGACCAGCGTGTTAGAGATTTATATGTAACTAAAGAAATTTCTATTGGAGATTACGTATTAACAGGTGGAGAATTGGCTGCTGCTGTTTTGGTAGATGCTGTAGTGCGTTTACTACCGGGAGCAATTGGAGATGAGCAGTCTGCACTAACAGATTCTTTTCAAGACAATTTACTCTCTCCTCCTGTATACACAAGACCTGCAAACTTTAAAGAGACTAAAGTACCTGATATTTTATTATCTGGAAATTTCTCTAAAATTGAAGATTGGAGAAGTGAAAAAGCTTACGAAAGAACAAAGCATATTAGACCAGATTTATTAGATGAATAATTTTCGCCAGTTTTTAATAAAGAACAAAGCCCTGTCATGGGTTATAGGCTTTCAAGCTTTTCGTTTTCTACTATTGCCTTTTACAGGCTTAATGCCTCAAGACGCTTACTATTATTTATACGGCCAAAATCTATCATTATCTTATTTTGACCATCCAGGAATGATTGGATATGCATTGCGTTTATCCTCAGAAATTTTTGGACAATCTGTTTTTATAGTTAAGCTCACCGATTTTTTAATCACTTCTACAACACTATTTGGCTTTTACAAACTAGCTGATATCATTTTATCAAAAGGAAAAGCAGAAAAGGCAATTATATTGTTAGTTTCTACTATATTCATATCTATACTATCATTAAACTCCACCCCAGATGTTCCTTTGTTGTTATTTTGGACATTAAGTTTGTTGTTTCTGTACAAAGCTATTTTTTTACAACAAAAATGGTTTTGGATTTTTGCAGGAATTGCAATGGGATTGGCTTTTAACAGCAAATACACAGCATTATTATTGCAATTTGGTCTAATTGGATTTCTCATTTTTTCTAATAACTACAGAAAACTACTACTTTCTCCTTGGTTGTGGTTGTGTATATTTATTTCTGTGAGTATTACCTTTCCTGTTTGGTATTGGAATTACCAAAATGACTTTGCTTCTTTTGCATTTCAATCTTCAGAAAGAACAAGCTCAATTACAGAATTTAAATTCTATCCACAGTTTTTATTTGGAGCAATAGGTCACCAACTATTGTTAGTATTACCAATTGTATTTCTGTCGTTCATTATATTTACTTTTAAATACATTAAACGATTGGTAACAAAATTTAAATTACCGAATGACAAAACATTATTCCTTTTCGCATTCTTTGTTCCAACATTTTTAGGTTTTATGATAATCACACCTATTTATTGGGTAAAATTAAACTGGCTAATGCCTTCATATATTTCTGGAGTTATGCTAGCATCATTGTTTATTTCAAAAAAACAAGTAAAGATTCATTTGATTTTTTCGATTTTATTCCATCTCCTACTTGTCATTGAGGTCCTTTTTTATAGTATTCCTATTAAAAGTGATGACACTTGGGTGGGTTGGGAAAAACTTGCCCACAAAACTCTAGAAATAAAAAAACAACACCCTGTTGACTTCATCTTTTCTGATGACAATTACAAAACATCGGCCTGCCTAAACTTTTATTTGAATGAAAAAATATATGCTCAAAACATAATTGACAAACCAGCTTTACATTTTGACTATTTAGGGGATGATTTAACTTCATTAGTTAACAAAAACGCGTTATTTATAGATTCTGACAAACGATTTAAAAATAAAAAGAAAAAAGGAAAACACCCAGACGTTTTAAATAAGTATTTTAACTCGGTCATAGAACTTGAACCTATTATCATAACTTTAAACAGCAGAGATGTTAGAAAGTTTTGGATATACTACTGTACTAATTATCAACCGTTGAAATAATATTTTAAAAAGTTTTTATAATTAAAAATTAGTACTAAATTTGCACTCGCTTAATCAACCTCTGACGAAAACCGTGAATGTTGCTTTAGAAAAATCATTTAAACATAAAGAAATGGAATCTTTAGTAAAATTTGTTCAAGACGAATTTGTAACAAGAAAAGAATTTGCAGAATTTGCTGCTGGTGATACAATTACTGTGTATTACGAAATTAAAGAGGGAAACAAAACTCGTACTCAGTTTTTTAGAGGTGTAGTAATTCAAAAAAGAGGAAGTGGAACTTCAGAAACATTTACAATTAGAAAAATGTCTGGTACTGTAGGTGTAGAGAGAATTTTTCCAGTTAATCTACCTTCTATTCAAAAAATTGAAGTTAACAAAAAAGGAAAAGTAAGAAGAGCAAGAATATTTTACTTTAGAGGTCTTACTGGTAAAAAGGCAAGAATCAAAGAAAGAAGAAGGTAGTTTTCTTTTAACTCATAAATACAAAACGCAAACTTTTAAGTTTGCGTTTTTTTTGTTAACAATTATGTGTTTTTTTGTGTTTATTTAAACAAAAAAACACATTCCTAAAAAAACCAGCTATTCATTGATGATATACTAAATTTCTATACTAATTAATAGTAAAATCATATTTAAAATATCGTGTGAAATTCATAGATTTGTTCGCATTTTTCATGTAAAAATATTTTATAGTTAAACGTTTAAGCAATTTAGATATTAAACCCACTTTTTATGAGTAGTACTGCTAAAATTATATATACTAAAACAGATGAAGCTCCAGCATTAGCAACGCGTTCTTTTCTACCATTTGTAGAGTCTTTCGTAGAATCAGCTGGAATCACTATTGAGACCAAGGATATTTCATTAGCCTCTAGAATATTAGCTGTTTTTCCAGATTTTCTAAATGAAGATCAACGTGTTCTAGATGATTTAGCTTTGCTAGGTGAACTTGTAAAAAAACCAGATGCAAACATTATAAAACTTCCTAATATTAGTGCTTCAGTACCTCAAATAGAAGAAGCTATTGAAGAATTACAAGAAAAAGGGTATGCTATACCAGATTACCCTAGCCATCCAAAAAACGCTCAGGAAAAAGACATTAAGTCTAGATACGACAAAGTAAAAGGAAGTGCTGTTAACCCTGTATTAAGAGAAGGAAATTCAGATAGACGTGCTCCAAAAGCAGTTTCTCACTTCGCTAAAAAGAACCCGCACAAGATGGGTAAATGGGAAAAAGATTCTAAAACGCATGTAGCTTCTATGGGGGCTAATGATTTTTATGGATCTGAAAAATCTACCACCATACAAGAAGCTACAGAATTTAAAATAACTTTTAATGGTAAAGAATTAAAAGCATATGCGCCTTTACTAGCTGGAGAAGTTATTGACACTTCTGTAATGAATATTACTGCGTTAAAAAAATATGCAGAAAAAGAAATTGCAGATGCTAAAGCAAATGGCGTTTTGTTATCCCTTCATATGAAAGCTACTATGATGAAGGTTTCTGACCCTATCATTTTTGGAACTATTGTAGAAGTTTTTTACAAAGAAGTGTTCGAAAAATATGGAAGCTTGTTCGATGAATTAGGTGTTACTGCTACCAATGGAATCGGTGATGTTTACGATAAAATTGAAGGCCACGAAAAAGAAGAGGAAATAAAAGCTGCTATAAATGCGGTTTATACAAATGCACCAGATTTAGCAATGGTAAACTCCGATAAAGGAATTACAAATTTACATGTGCCTTCTGATGTAATAATTGATGCTTCAATGCCTGCAATGATTCGTACTTCTGGACAAATGTGGGATGCAAAAGGACAGCAACAAGATACGAAAGCTTTAATTCCTGATAGATCTTATGCGGGTGTTTTTCAAGCAACAATAGATTTTTGTAAAGAAAATGGTGCTTTCAATCCATCAAAGATGGGAACAACTCCTAACGTTGGTCTTATGGCTCAAAAAGCCGAAGAATATGGTTCTCATGATAAAACCTTTCAGTTAGACGAAGCGGGTATCGTTGAAGTTCAAGATAAAAATGGAAATATTTTATTATCTCAAAAAGTTGAAGCTGGTGATATTTTTAGAATGTGCCAAACTAAAGATGCACCTATACAAAATTGGGTAAAACTTGCTGTTGATAGAGCTAGGGCTACAGAATGGCCAGCAGTATTTTGGCTAGATGAAAACAGGGCTCATGATATAGAACTTATTAAGAAGGTAAACACGTATTTACCAGATCATGATACCAGTGGTTTAGAGATTTATATCAAATCGCCAATTGAAGCTACTTTATATACATTAAGTAGAGTAAAGGTAAACTTAGATACAATATCTGTTACAGGTAATGTATTGAGAGATTACTTAACAGATTTATTTCCAATTTTAGAATTAGGAACTTCTGCAAAAATGTTATCTATTGTACCTTTGATGAATGGTGGAGGTTTATTTGAAACTGGAGCAGGTGGTTCTGCACCGAAACACGTGCAACAATTACTTGAAGAAAATCATTTGCGTTGGGATTCTTTAGGAGAATTTTTAGCATTAACAGTTTCCTTAGAGCATTTAGGCACAACAAACAAAAACAGCAAAGCTTTAGTTTTAGCAGAGGCGCTAGATGAAGCTACAATCAAACTATTAGACACCAACAAATCACCTTCTAGAAAATCAGGAGAACTAGACAACAGAGGAAGTCATTTCTATTTAGGCCTATACTGGGCAGAGGCATTAGCGAAACAAGATAAAGATGCTAATTTAAAAGCAACGTTCGCAAAAGTTACAACTAGTTTACTTGAGAATGAAGATAAAATCATTGCTGAGTTAAGTGAAATACAAGGAAAACCAGTCACAATCGGTGGTTATTATCAACCAGATGATAAGTTGGCTAACAATGTTATGCGTCCAAATAGTACCTTAAATTCAATTTTAAAAAGTATTTAATATTCAAATTTACATATCAACAATATAAAGAGCCTTTACTAGGCTCTTTTTTTAATCAAACCATTTTACAATGTTAATCTTAACTTTTTGTTAGCATTATGAGTTGTATTTTTGTTTAACAATTTTAATAAATCCTTCAACATAATGCAATATTCAATAAAATTGCTTTTTAATTTATTTCTTTGCTCTTTTTCTTTTTTTGCACAAGAAAAACACACAGTAAGCGGAACTATTTATGATGATAAAACGAACGAAACCTTAATTGGAGTTTCTGTTTATTTTCCGGAATTAGCTATCGGAACTACTACAAATGAATATGGTTTCTATTCGTTAACAATTCCAGAAGGAAATCAAAAGGTACAAATTAGCTACATAGGTTTTAAAACTATTATAGAAACCTTAAATATCACTAAAAAACTTAAGAAAGATTTTAAGCTTGCAGAAGAAGCTGAATACTTAGACGAAATTATAATAGAGGCTAATATTGAACAACTGAATATCAAAACACCTCAAATGAGTGTTAACAAACTAACATCGGCAACCATAAAACAAGTACCTGTGGTTCTTGGAGAAGCCGATATTATTAAATCAATCCTACTATTACCGGGTGTTACTAGTGCTGGCGAAGGTGCTTCTGGTTTTAACGTTAGAGGTGGTGCTGCAGATCAAAATTTAATTTTATTAGACGAATCTATCGTTTTTAATTCCTCTCACCTATTTGGTTTTTTCTCAGTTTTTAATCCAGATGTAATTAAGGATGTAAAACTATACAAAGGAGGCATTCCTGCTCGTTTTGGAGGAAGGTTATCCTCTGTTTTAGATATTTATCAAAAAGAAGGAAATAGTAAAGAATTTAAGGCCACGGGTGGTATTGGTTTAATTTCTAGTAGATTGATGATCGAAGGACCATTAAAAAAAGAAAAAATCTCATTTCTAGTTGGTGGAAGATCCTCTTATGCTCATTTGTTTCTTCCTTTAGCAGGCAATAAAAATACTGCATATTTTTACGATTTAAATACTAAAATAAACTTTAGAATTAACGAAAAAAACAATCTCTATTTATCTGGTTATTTTGGTAAAGATGTATTTGGCATAAACAACACTTTTATAAATACTTATGGAAATAAAGTGGCCAATTTGCGTTGGAATCATTTATTTTCTGAAAAGATTTTTTCTAACCTCTCTGTAATTTATTCAGATTATTTTTATGGATTAACGCTAGATTTTGTTGGCTTCGAATGGGATTCTGGAATAACCAATTACAACATAAAATACGATTTTAAACACTACGTTAACAACAACTTCAAACTTACTTATGGTATCAACAATATCTACAGTCAGTTTAATCCTGGTAAAATTGCACCAAATAGAACAGATTCTAATATAGAAGAAGAACAATTGATAAAAAAATATTCAAATGAGTTTGCAGCTTATATTGATGCAGAGCATAAATTGAATAATAAATTAACGCTACAATATGGGCTTCGTTTTAGTAATTTTGTTCGTTTAGGTCAAGATGAGTTAAATACCTACGAGAACAATCCTGTATTTTATGATGAAGAATTAAAAGTTTACGAATCTACTAAAGTAACTAGAACAGAAACTTTTAAAAGAAGTGATGTTATTGCTTCATTTAATAACCTAGAACCTCGTTTCTCTGTATCGTATCTAATTAATAATTCAAATTCCATAAAGGCAAGTTATAACAGAATGACACAATATTTGCATTTGATTACCAACACAGCCTCTCCTACTCCATTAGATATTTGGGCACCTAGTGGTCGTTTTATAAAACCTCAATTACTTGATCAGGTTGCTTTAGGGTACTTTAAGTCTATAGAAAATGGCATGTATACACTAGAAACCGAAGCTTTTTACAAAAAAATTCAAAACAGGATTGATTATATTAATGGTGCTGACTTAGTTGCGAATAATGAAATTGAAACAGTCATATTAAATGGACTAGCAAGAGCCTACGGTTTAGAAGTACTTTTTAAGAAAAACAAAGGTAATTTTAAAGGTTGGTTTGCATATACTTTATCAAGATCGGAGCAGCAAACTTTAGGAAGAGCTCCTCAAGAACCTGGAATTAACAATGGAAAATGGTATGCTACGCCTTTTGATAAAACACATGATGTTTCTATTAATGCTAGTTATGAACTTACAAAAAAATGGACGTTTAACGCAAACTTTATATACCAAACAGGACAACCAACCAATTATCCAGTAGCACAATATGAAGGTCCAAATGGTTTAATAGTTCCTTTATTTGATAATGATAGTAGAAATGGTGAAAGACTGCCTACTTTTCATAGATTAGATATTTCTGCAACGCTAACTCCAAAAAAGAACGATCATAGAAAATGGCAGGGTGAGTGGATTTTTGGAGTTTACAATGCATACAACAGACAAAATGCAGCATCAATTAACTTTAGACAAAATCAAGATACTAGAAGAAATGAAGCAGTACAAACTTCTATTTTTGGGATTGTTCCATCAGTAACTTACAACTTTAAATTTTAAGAAATGAAAAAAAAAATTATACTTCCGTTTTTATTTGTTTTTGTTTTATTTAGTTGCGAAAAAGTTATCGATGTAGATGTTCCATCTATAGAACCAAAACTTGTAGTAGATGCTACTTTTGAAGTTTTCTTTAACGAAAACCCTGTAACTGCTGATACAAACGTAAAGCTAACGTTAACGTCAGATTTTTTCGATGAAGATATTCGTGGCATTACAGATGCCAAAGTTTCTGTTAAAAATTTATCCGACGGTAGTGTTATCAATTACAGAAATGTAGATAACGAAGGTAATTATTTACCTACTATAATAGATTTTATACCTCAAGACAATGTAGCTTATGAGTTAACCATAAACTACAATAACGAAACTTATACTAGCGAAGCTACCAAAATAAAATCGAGCCCTATTACAAATATTGAACAAACAAGTAGGCCTTTTTTTGCTGGAGAAGTTTTAGAGTTGAAAGTAAGTTTTGTTGATATTCCGAATGAAAATGAGATAGATGGTAACTTTTACTTATTTGATTTTTCTGACGATAGTTTTTCCTTAGTAGAAGATCGTTTGTTTGAAGATGGCGAAGAGTTGACTATTTCTGAATTTTATGATGATGAAGATCAAGAACTTCCAAGAACAATAGACATAAAATTATCTGGAATTAACAGAAAATTCTTCAATTACTTCAATATTTTAACAAACCAGGCGGGTGCTGGTGGTGGTGGACCTTTTGAAACCATACCTGCAACTCTTTTAGGAAACATTACTAACAGCTCTAATGATGCAAATTTCCCTCTTGGCTATTTTCACATCTCTGAAACAAGTGTTATTTCGGTTACTTTAGAGGAAATAGAGAAGTAATTTTTTGTAGCTGAAAAGGTTAACGTTTTTACTTGACACATAAAAATTTCATAATTCGTTATGGTTAATTGAAGATTCGTAATTGATTCCCTATTTTTGATTAATGAAATTTATTAAAACAACCGAACAAGATTCTAAGTACAAGGATTTAGAAAAAATGTCGGTCATCGAATTGCTAACCAACATTAATACAGAAGACAAAACTGTACCTTCTGCTGTTGAAAAAGCAATTCCTCAAATAGAACAATTAACGTTACAAATTCTAAAGGCTCTTCAAAATGGAGGTCGCCTCTTCTATATTGGAGCAGGAACAAGTGGTCGTTTGGGAATAGTAGATGCTTCAGAATGTCCACCAACATTTGGAGTTCCTCATGAACTTGTAGTAGGCTTAATTGCTGGCGGGGATACTGCTATTAGAAAAGCAGTTGAATTTGCAGAGGATAGTGAAGACCAAGGCTTTCTAGATTTAGAGAAACACAAGGTTTCTAACAACGATATTGTTGTTGGTATCGCTGCCTCTGGAACTACTCCTTATGTAATTGCTACTCTAGACAATTGCAATAAAAAAAACATTATCACAGGCTGTATAACTTGCAATAAAAATAGCCCTTTGGCTAATGTTGCTCAATATCCAATAGAAGTTGTTGTTGGTGCTGAATTTATAACTGGTAGCTCTAGAATGAAAGCAGGAACTGCTCAAAAATTGGTGTTAAATATGCTGTCTACAGCAAGTATGATACAAATAGGAAAGGTTAAAGACAATAAAATGGTTGACATGCAGCTGTCTAATAAGAAATTAGTAGAAAGAGGGGAAAACATGCTCGTAAAAGAACTAAACATCGAAAAAGAAAGTGCTCGTGTATTGCTAAAAAAATACGGAAATGTAAGAAACGCTATTCAAAATTATAAACGATGAGTACCAATATGAATACCTTAGCAAAAGGATTAAAACAATTAGCCCTATTATTACTCTTGTTTATTTTATCTCCAATAGTCTTAAATATTGGTTTCAAGGCCATCGCAAAACCCAATGAAATTGAACCAATCTTTGGATATTCTATCTTAGTATTAGGAGGTCTTTTAGTGATTTTCTCAATTTATTTTGCATTCAAAACATTTTCTACATTATTAAACGCTCTTTTTGACACTTCTAAATCATAAAGAAGTAAGTTTTGTCAAATTAATTGTCATTTTAGTGTATTCAAACACATCGTTGGACGAATTTCTTGAATAGCGTTTTCTGCTTAGGGTTGGTCATAAACTTAGTATTGGTAAAAAAGCTAGTTATGTAGCATTATTAGCTATTGAAAAGTACACACTTAAACTTTAATAATTTGATTTAAAAAAAACATTGCTGCGTTAGTTATTCGTATTTACTCTAAAGTCACCAAACTAAATAACTTTAAAAAGATTATGTCTTAGGTAGAAAAACACCCTGACAAAATTCTTAAGAAGAGTACGCTACTAACTATGATAAACGATTGTGTATATTGTAAAAAAGTAGTTGGTTTTTATGAACTTTTTAATTGATCAATTACTTATCGTACTTCTTTGCTTG
>Ga0209136_1001857_pt1 | contig 13395 bp, 18 predicted proteins | sample SaaInl0LU_22_DNA_FD_184640 | JGI IMG/M metagenome (GOLD analysis project Ga0209136, IMG submission 184640) | Marine microbial communities from expanding oxygen minimum zones in the Saanich Inlet - ESP_90LU_22_DNA (SPAdes) (version 2) | ecosystem: Environmental > Aquatic > Marine > Intertidal... | reverse complement strand
TCGGATCTAGCCATCTGTACTTCATGATCGCGCTCAGCCATATCAGCCATATCTGCTAGACCTTCGTTTGTTTTGTGTTTAATTTCTTCGTGCCGCATTGTTTTCTCCGTATATAGTATTTATGCGTTTTTGCTTTGTTTTTTCTTCTTCTTCTTTGGCTTATTAGTAACCCGTTGTATTGTGCCAGGACCGCCGTTTACAAAGCCATTTCCGCCACCCGCAAATGCTCCAGCTACACTACTTGCGCCTGTGCCTCCAGCAGTCATTTCTTGTATGCTTTCAAATTCACTAGTTTGATCTTGACTGCCATCTTTAGCACCACCACGAACAGTCATTGTATTACCTTGAGGGCCGGATCGAACTGAAGCAACACCCATGTCGTATGCTGCACTACCTTGTCCGTCTTTTCTCTTACCAGTTTTATCGTAGACGCCACTTACGTCTAATCCACCTTGCTGTAGTCGTACAGTAATATCACCAGTCTTCATATCAACTGTTTGTGTCATGCCGGTAAATGAAGGAGCCTGCCATTTGCTAGGCTGTCCTTGAGCGTCCCAGATAAACTTTCCTTCGCTTCCGCTCAAATACTTTCCGTCATCCTTTGTAGGACCTGCTTGCTGTCCTTGACCAAGATCGCCGTCTTGCTGCGGCATTTCTGGAAATGCAGGAACCTTTAATGGTTTAATAGTTGGAGGTAATGATTGATCTACATCCTCTCTTAGTATTTCATACACTTTCATTTAGAAATCTCCACCTGCGCTTGTAGCTCTATCTATATCTGCTTGTGATTTAGGAGCAGAAGCAGTACGAGCAGGCGGCTTAATCTTTCCACTTGCAACAGCGGATCGGTATTTCATGTCTGCCGCTTTTCTTTTCATAATTTTGTTTCTGCCAAATTGTTGTTTATATATTTCTTGATATTCTGGTGTTTTCCTTGCAGCAGCTATATCTAATCCTTTAAGAGTTGCTGAAGACTTAGTTGTAGTTGTATTACCTTGTTTTGTAGTAGAACTTTTCTGATTTGATACTTGTGTACCGCCTGCAGGTTGTTGACCTGCTCTTGATCCGTCATCGGGCCCGGCAGTTGGCGCATTTGGTTGTGCTGGTGCTTGTGCTGGTGCTGCTGGTTGCGCCGCAGCATCTGCTGCTCCATCTGTTCCTGCTTGTGCATTTGGTTGTGCTGGTGCTTGTGCCGCAGCATCTGCTGGTCCATCTGTTCCTGCTTGTGCATCACCGGGTGCTCCATCTGTTCCTGGCTCCGCAGTGTTTGCCATAGCTGCTGCAAATGCTTTTTTAGTTTCAGGACCTACTTTTCCATCAACTCCGATACCTGCTTTTTTCTGGAAATCCATGACAGACTGTTTTAGTGCTTCAGCATCCTTAGATGTTGCTGCTTCTAACATTTTATCAAGGTTTCTAAGGAATCTTTCACCTGGTATAATTTCTATTACTTCAAATACTTTCATAATACTATTTATTCCTTCCTGACTTCATGTTTGCGCACCAATGATACATTTTGGCTTTTTCGCCACTTGCGTTTTTAGCCTTCTTACGCAATGATGTTACACTACCATTGCAACTAGCACCTGCCCGTTTGACCCTGCCCGGTCTGCTTTTGCCTTTTTTCTTACCGTCAGCAAAGTTTTCTAATATTTCCAAAATTTGATCTGGAGTGTATCTACTACTGCGTAGAGCTTCTTTGGCCATGTTTGTAGCAATAGCATATACAGCATCTTCAGGATCCATACCTTTGTCTTTAGCCCATTTTGCTATGCCTTTTTTAGCTTTGGGCTTGTCCATGATCTTGTCTGCTGTTTTATCTCTTTTTTTGATTTCCGCTTTGGTAAGTTCACGCTCTTCTACAGGTTCTTGCATATGCTGTTTGATGTTTTTTGCAGTGCGTTCAAATTTGTGATCTTTGTGTTTGAATCCTATACCACCAGCAGCTTCCCATTTTTGTATATTAACACCATAATCATCTATTAGTATGTTAGGTGTACCATCTTCTGTAGTAGCATATTTGGCTTTGTCGTGTGTAATGATTACATCTTTGGGTGGAAAGAAATTCAAATTCTTTTCAATCCATTCTAGTTTATGAGGCTCCGAATTAGGATCACCTGGTAGGGGTGAACTACAAATACTATATTCCCCTTTGATGTCCTTAATAAGCATAAGTAGACTTTTTGCATTAGACGTAAGAGGCAAATCTAACCAAAAGTTTTCAGTTTGTTTAATTTTTTCTAACGCACTCGGTATATCTTCAATTTTAGTCCAATGTTCTGCACCCATCAATTTAGCCCATGCTGTAAAAAAGTCAGCAAGTACGCCGTCCATGTCTACATATATTTCTGTTGCCTGTGCTATTTCGCCTAAATTTTCTTTCATTTGCCTATAGTATAGCACACTTTCGTATATATTGTCAAGTGATTCTGTCGTCAAAACATCTTTGGCTGTCTTTTCAGCATCAGCACCTTGTGGATGTTTTGGATTTATACCTACAACTTCGCCGTTCATAAGTTCTGAGATATTAGCCGCTTTGCCTACACTATCTAAAACTTGATGTAATTTATCACTGGCATCGTAGTTTGTTTCATAATCTTTTTTGCCACGCACTTCAATGCGTTTTTTTGTTTTAGTGTCTACAATATGTAACACATCAATGTTTTCATCACGCTCTAGTTTTAGTTTATATCCTTCAGCAAGTCCTAGATTGAAAAGCACATTAGTTGATTTGCCTTTGACTTTTTTTGAAAGTGTAGGAGGACGTCCGTCTTTGTCTACAGTATTACCAAATTTCTTTGCTTGTCGTGGGATTTCATTTGTACCAACGTCTGGCGTTGTGTTAACGCCTTTTACAATTCTTCCCCATTCTGTAAGATCACGAACTCTCATTTTTTGCGTCCTCTAAATGTTGCGCCTGTCATGTGTGGAAGGCTGAACCAAAGTTTAAACCATTCTTTGTCACCTGGTTTTATATTTTGTGCTTTTTCTTTTTTACGATTAGAAGCTGCTGCATCACTGATGTTCTCAAGAGTGTACTCTGTGTAGCCTTTGAATTCGTTTACACCAGCAAGTTTCTTAAGTTCATCAATACTTGAGTACATTATTTGGAAGCCTGTGTTAGCATGTTTATACCTTGTCTATAAGGAATAGCACCTTGATTTGCAGGAGATTTAAAAGTAACTTTTCCTCCTAATTTTATTGCCTTGTTTGCCAATGCTATTAATTGTTTGAAACCTTCTTTTTCTGATTTTGGTATAAAATTATTGATATCTTTTATTTGTTTTGGTGAAGCCTTATCAGCCGCAGGACCTTTTGCACTGCCTGATATATGTATCGAAAGGTTATTACTAATTACATAATCCATTTTCATTTTGTCAGCGCCAACTGAAAACCCAAGCCCACCAACACTTGTACTAAGGCTTCCAGCATCTTTTAGATTGCCTTGGAGATCATACACAGCGTCCGTGCTTAACATTACTGGACCGTCGTCGGTCTGTATAGTAGTATTTGCATCAACTTTAACAGTGCTTTGTACAAAGTCGTGTATTTGTCTATAACCTTTGATCTTTGGAGTCTTCCATTTGATTAATCTAGCACCATCAAAAGTATATGTGCCGCCACCATTGCTTACATGCATGATGTTTTCGTCATATTTGTCTTGTTTGTACATAGTCCCGTCATCAGTAGTATGACCATCTCTTGTTCTAGGAATAGTAGCATCTGGTGCTTTGGGAGGGTTGGTCATTTTAAGTGGCGTAATTTTTTTAGCTACTGCTGGATTTTCAGCTTCTTGTATACTTTCAGCAGGCTCGGTAACACCTAATGCTTGATCGAGTAGTTTCACAGCTTCATTATGCCCTGAGCCGTACATAAGTTCTGCAGCTTTGTGTTTCTCTTCTTCACTCATACCGGGCCAGGTATTGCGTAGTTCTGTTGCACTTTTAATGCTCATGCCAGCAAAATCAAAATTTATAGTTGGACCGTATGCTATGTGTGCATGAGCTTCAGCAGGTTGCAATTGATCTGTCCCTTTAAAACTAATTAAGTAACCCGGCATGCCATCACTTTTACGAATCTGATCTGGTAATGGATGTGTGCCTTGATCTTTTTCACTTCTGACAAAAACTAAACTAGTCTTTTTAGGATCTCCCATTATTCCTTCGTATGATAATGCATTAAAGGGAGACTTAACTTGTATAAATCTATCTTGAGGAACACCTGCCATACCCGCTAATTTTTGTTTTATATCAAAAGGAAAAGGTCTAGAGCTTGTGTCGTTTGTTGCTGCAACAAATACATTTTCTTTACCAAATGTCTTTGATGCCCAGTCGTATAGACTCTTGTGTCCAGGATGAAAAGGATGAAACCCGCCGGGCATTACTGCCACAACTTTTTGTGCTTCTGCTTCTTTTATCTCCCAATATCTCACTTATATTCGCCTTTTTTGATCTGCTCCATTTCTTCTTGATATATTTTATCAAATATTGCTTTACGGTGCTCGTCTTTATACACATCGTCTGGGAATCTTGCAATTTTATACTTTGAACAATAGTCAATGATACCTTTTTCGATCATAGGCATTAGAATGTCTTGAGGATTGTCATTTGTGCCTTCGCGTTGCATATCTGCAATTTGTGCAATGGCAGGAAAATATTGTTTGCGGTAAAACATAGGATCATTTTTCATATGTACACAAGTATCATCAACAATGTCAAAATTTAAACCTGTGTCTATGTTTTCAGTAACTTCAAAAACTTTTACCATTTTCTACAACTCCAATATCTTGCCTTGTGGCGCGGTCCTGGATTATCACAGTTATGCCTAGCACGGAAACTTCTGCGTCTAGCAGGATTAGATTTTTTAATCTTCATGTCAGGATCACCAAAGTTAACTTTAACTACATTGCCTTTAGGGTTCTTAACATACACTTTAAATTTCTTCACATCGCCACGAGTAGGCTTGCCTAGTTTAACTTTGCGTCCTTGATATTCTGCTTCGTCTAGCTCATCATCTTCGTTGTACCACATAACGCCGTACTCTTCAAAAAAGTCATCACCATCAAATGTTTGTTCATCTAAGTCATGTTCGTCGTCTGTACTAAATTCAATATCAAAATCGTCATGCCCTTGTTCGGTCATATATGCACATAGTCTATCTGCATATTCCTCTACTTCATCTTCTGATAGTTCTCTTTCTAATGGTATGTGATAAACAGTTGCACCTTGATCTGATTCTAATACATAATGTTCGGGAAAAATAGTGTTGTCTAAACTTTCAACAATCTCGTCGATTTTTTCCATTGTAATTCTTACAAAATGTTCCATGGTGCCTCCTAATGATTCAATATTATAGAATTTACTGTACCGTCTGTCCAGTTATACACATAAATTCTAATCCAAACATAATTGCCAGTAAAGTTTTTAATAAAACTACCATCACTGTCGTCTGTTCCTGTAGCAGTACTTTGATGTTCTGTAGCAGAAAGTGTAAACCAATCTGCTTCAGCAGGATCAATAGCAAGTGTTGCTTGTACAACAACCTTACCAATAAATCCAGTTACATTGTATTGTACCGTATGAAAACCGTCAGCGCGACCATAATATCCGTCGCCCTTTAGTTTGTTTGCTGTGCGAGTTTCTGTAGTACTGTCACCTGGATGGGTTAACTGTGCTACATCAGTTCCGCTTACTGTAAAATTAAATGTTTCACTATTAGCTGGCATACAGTTATTTATCTATACTTTGCTTACTCACTAGTTTGTCGACTCGCTGTATACTGTCGCCTGCAACAATTTTTAAAAGCATTAAAACATTTTCTGTAGTTACATATACATATCTTCCATTGATATAACCAAGACTTTCAATGTCTTCTATCAACAATTGAGTACTTTTTACTTTGTCTTTATTATTTCTTAACCATTCGCTTAGGTTTTTATTTGCACGATTACCGTTAAAAGTTACTTTGTAACTGTATTTGTTATCATTAACAATAATGGTACTTGCATTTGCTTTTAGAAAGTCTATATATTTTGAATCTGGTTGATGCCATTCTTTTGCATGATGTAGTTTATAGGAAAGTTTTAATAAAAAATCACTGTCATTACTATAGAAATTTATGTGAGGATGTTCAATTCTAACTATATAATCTTTTCTATATCTTGTAAGTTGATTGTAAATTACTTTTGCATCAAGAAAATGTGATTCTTTTACAGGTATTGCCCTTAATAATTTACTACTAATTAAGGGCAATCCTGCTTCAAGATCTGCTTGTAATCCGTCCAGTTGAGTAGAAGCATATTTAAAATTTTTATTCCTGAAAATGCTTCCAAGTTGATTTGTTGCTGTCAAACAGTATAGATATTTGTTATAGAATAACTTTTTAGATTCATACTGTAACAGTTTCAGATTCATATGTTAATACCAATTCATTATTTGCAACATCAATATTACACTTGCCACCATCTTTTAATTCTCCAAATAGTAGTTGTCTAGACAATGGTCGTTTGATATCGTTGTCAATAACACGCTGTAACGGTCTTGCTCCCATTTTTCTATTGAAGCCTTTATTAACAAGGTAATCAAGAGCTTCGTCACTAATAGTTATATCAATATTTTTATCTTTAACTTGTGTTTTAAGTTCAACAAGGAATTTACCAACAATTTTCATCATAGTTTCTTTGCTTAGTTTTCCAAAGGTAACTACGCCATCAAGTCTGTTGCGGAATTCAGGTGCAAAGAAACGCTTGAGTTCGGTGTCCTCGTAATCTCGATCTTCTTCTTCACCAAATCCAATAGTATTCTTTTCAGCATCTTCGGCTCCTAAGTTAGTAGTAAGAATAAGGATACTATTTCTAGCATCTGCCTCTTTACCATTAGATCCAGTTAGTTTACCGTTGTCCATAACTTGTAGTAAAATTTGTGAAACATCTGGATGTGCTTTTTCGATTTCATCTAATAGTAATACACAGTTAGGTGATTCTTGTAATTTAGTAATCAGCAATCCGTTATTTTCTTCATAGCCTACATAACCTGGAGGTGAACCAATCAACTTAGCAACACTATGTTTCTCTTGATATTCACTCATATCAAACCGCACTAGTTTTACACCAAGATTGTTTGCCAATGCTTTGGCTGTTTCGGTTTTACCTGTACCGGTTGGACCCATAAAGATAAAAGCACCTACAGGTTTATCATCTGGTTTAAGTCCTGCTTGTGCAACAAGTATTTTATCAACTAACCCTTCAATGGCTTCATCTTGACCATATACATCAGCCTTAATATTATTTTCTAAGTTAGCAAGATTTTCTGTTTCTTTTTCTGCTACTTGTTCTTTTGGCAAATTAACTGCTTTTGCTAATTCAAATTGTATTTCCGAATCGCTAACAATTTTATTTTCTACATTTTCTTTAAGGTTAAATCTACTACAGGCTAGATCGATCAAATCAATTGCTTTATCAGGTAACTTTTTATCTGATTGATATTTTGTGCTTAATTTAATAGCAGATTCAATTGCTTCGTCAGTAATAGTAGTATTGTGATAATCTTCATAGTATTTTTTGATACCATGTAAAATATCATATGTAACCTCAGGACTAGGCTCGTCAACAGTTACTCTGGCAAATCGACGCATCAGCGCACGATCCTTTTCAAAATACTTGCGGAACTCTTCCCAAGTGGTTGATGCTACAACTTTTAAATTACCTTTGCTTAGTGCAGGTTTTAACATATTAGCAAGATCGTTAGCACTATTACTACCACCACCTGACCCAGCACCACTAATCATATGTGCTTCATCGATAAACATAATAGTCTTGCCTTTGCCTTTTAGACCTGCTAACACAAGTTTAAAACGCTCTTCAAAATCTCCACGGTATTTTGATCCAGCAAGCATACTACCGATATCTAGCATATAAACTGAATATTCTTTCAAGAACTCGGGCACACTACCATTTACAATGTTCCAAGCAAGTCCTTCTGCAATAGCAGTTTTACCTACACCTGGATCACCAACCATAAGCACATTATTTTTATTTCTGCGACCTAGTGCAAGTGCAATAGTGTCAAGTTCTTCTGTTCGGCCAATCACAGGATCAATTTTGTTTTTTCTAACTTCTTGGTTTAGGTCTGTTGTGAACTGTCTAAGTGCTTTTTGACCTGCACCTGACATTTCTTCATCTTCAAAACTTGTTTCTAATTCAGTGTTAATATACTCTGCAAATTCTTCTTTTTTCATACCGCCTTGTTCAAGATAAAAGTTAGCGATCGATTTTTTCTCGGACATCAAACTTAGTAGTACATCCGATAATTCAATTTTTTGTCGTCCAGCAAACAAAACCTGTGTAAATGCTCGATTGAGTACACGCTCAACTGCTTGTGTTTTTTTAGGTTTAAATTTCTTTGCTTCTATCTTTAGTTCTTCACATTTTTCTTTCAGATGATGTTCTAGATTTGTTTTTATATATTCTGCATCAGAACCAAATCCTTTAATAATTCCATAGAACGGTTCACTACATAACATACTAAAAAGTAAATGCTCTAGTGTAACATATTCGTGTTGTAGTTTTTGAGCATCTTTAATTGCTTTATCAAATACTAACTGTAGTTCCTGACTTGGTTCAACCATTACTAATCCTCTTTTCTAGTTTTGTCTTTTTCTTTTTTGCCATTTCAAGTTTCAATTTAGAAACTCTATCAGTAAATTCTATGCCTTGTAGATGATCATATTCATGTAAAAATACACGAGCATCATATCCGTCAAGTTCTATTATACACTCTTTTGCGTCTGCGTCAAGAAACTGTGCAACCAATTTAATAGGTCTTTGTACTTTTAAAAATAAATTAGGATAACTTAGACAACCTTCGTATTTTAGATCTGTTTCTTGTGATATCTTTTGTATTACAGGGTTTACCACAGCAAATGCATGTTTAAGTTCTTTGTGGTTTGTAGGTTGCATAACAAATATTTGTGCATCTAATCCTACTTGATTAGCAGAGATTCCTATTCCTCTATGTTCTTCCATGATATCAACCATACTTTGTGCTAATTCTACAGCATTGTGCTTTTCAAAATCAAATGGCTGAACTTGCTTTTTTAACCAATCATCCGGTGCGTAAATTAATTCCATTTTTTATCTCTTGTATTTTAGTTAGTTCTTCATTTGTTAATTTAGGTGTAATACCTTTTATGTTAACATACAGGTTACCCCTTCTGCTTGTATTTACATGAGGTAGTCCGTGACCTGTAACATTCATGGTAACACCATTATTAGTACCAGGAGGTATGTTAAGCATAATTGTTTTATTTTCTGGCGTTGTAATTGGAATACTTTTTCCTAATATTAAATCAAAAATGTCTACTTGCACTTCTGTGTATAAATTATCACCATCTCTGCGCCAGCCTGAAGGAGTGGGTATAGATAATTGTACTATGAGATTACCTCGTTGTACATTTGGAATACTATCATCACCATATCCTTGAAACTGAACATGGTCTCCATTTTTCATTCCTGCTGGTATTTTTACATCAATTACTTCACTTTTTCCGCTTGGTAATTTGTACGATACAGTTGCACCAACACCTGTATAAACATCACTAAATGAAATCCTATAACCTATGCGAATATCTTTATTACGCATTGGTCTGCGTTGTTGAAATCCTTGTCCAAACATTTGTGCAAACACATCACCAAAGTCGGCTCCGCCAAAAGATTGTGAAAAATTGCTGTGTTGTTGTGCTTGCGCCTGTTGGGGATCAATTGTTCCAAACTGATCATACATCTGTCTTTTTTGTGGATCGCTTAATGATTGGTATGCTTCATTAACTTCTTTAAACTTTGCATCGTCACCACCTTTATCGGGGTGATATTGCATAGCCTTCTTCTTAAAGGCTTTTTTTATTTCGTCTGCTGAAGCATTTCTTGCCACACCAAGTATATCGTAGTAGTCAGCCATACTACTACTTAGCGGTGTTACTTGTCAGAGCCCTTTTTGCTGGATCCTGTATATAACCCAAACCATGCTGCGCCAGCACCGACTACAATACTAACTAATCCAGACTGCTCAATGTTTGGTGCATCAAGTCCCATAAACCAAATAACAACTTTGTAAAGCAAAATGATATAAACTGTTAAAAATAGTCTTGGAAAAATTCTCCAACTATCTACTGCTCTTGCAAGATCGATTAAATTTTGATACTTATTCTTTGAACTATCAACAACATTAGTATCTACTTCTAGTTCAATATTTACTTTTTTGGTTTCTACTTCGCTCATTTCTTTTTACCCTCTAGTTCTGCGATGCGAGCTTCGAGCTCGTCGATTTTAGAAGTTATTTTGGGATACTTTACACGCCATGCATTTGGATCATTTTGAAGCCAAGTCCATCCCCAGCGTATTGCTAGATATTCTAGTGTTGCGTCAAACTTTTTAACACCCCATGTTGCCATTCTAGTGTCTTTAAACCAGAATAAAAATGCGGCACCTAGTAGTGAGCCTGCAATGCTAGTGTAAATCCAAAGACGGTCGCCCGCCATCTGTTGTATCATTTCCCACATAATAACCCCTCTCGTTACTATGTGTATTTATTCTGATTCTGGAGTTTCTTCTGCTGGCTTAACTGCTTCTTCGTAGTAAAGAATGATTTGTTTTTGCTGTTCGATATAGCGTCTTAGTTCAGCAAAGTTAAGTGAAAGATTTTCGTAGTCTTTTACTGATATAGCGATGTAGGCATCGCCGCCGTTTTTGGCTTCGAATTCTTTGATAAATTCTTCGTAGTTTTCTTCACGCGAAACTACATAGATTTTGACATCGTTAAGTCGCACAGGCTTAGGATGAGCAACTATTGGTACAGTGGTTTTTACTGTATTAGTTACTGTTATTATCTTGGGTTCCGGAGTCAGTAGACTGCACCCCTGAAGGAACAGTAGTGATAGACTCAAGATCATCCCATAACTTATTAGTCGCATCTTGCATCCTCTTTTCAATTAACCCTGGCTTTTTATTTGCCAAGTGTGTTAAGTTATGTTTCTGTAGAGTAGCACGAAGTTCGTCTCCGTACTGCTCTGCTTTTTGTAAATCTGAACTCAGTTGGTTGTTTAGTTCGCCTAGTCTCGCAGTTTCTGCTCTTTCAAGTTTTAAACTTTGTTCACTTGTTTGTACAGCAATTTCCATTTTTGCTACATTTGCTCTTGCAGTTTCTAAGTCACTCTGTAACTTTTTTACATACATAAATGCACCACCTGCTCCAGCAAGCAACACAAGTATCATAGCAATTCTATCTTGATACCACTAAACATAAATTATCCCAAAAGTTTTCCAAGAGTAGAAGGACCAGCAATACCATCAGCAACTAACCCATTACTTGCTTGCCACTCTTTCAATGCTCTTTCTGTACCTGGACCAAAGTCTCCGTCAGCACCAATACCTAATGCTTCTTGCATCATCTTGACACCTTCGCCTTTACAACCTTTGCGTAGTACACCGATATCATCTACATCAATGTGTCCTTCGTCTTCGCCTAGGTCTTCAGCACTCATGCCCAGTACTTGTAGTGCATGTTTGTAACGCTTTTGACGATCTTCTAGACCAATGTTTCCACCATTGATCTTTTTAGTCATTTTTACAACATTGTCTGTATCAGCAATTTCATTTAGATTGTTTGCGTCCCAGAACCAACAAGCACTCTCAATAGCACCTGCAGGAGTTGCTACATATTCTGCGGCTTCTTCTGCTGTTAAATCAATAGTTTTACCAAAGCGTGTATAGTTGTCACGCCCTGTAAGTTGCTTCAATCCGCGACCGCGGAATCTCCAACCGTCACCTTCTTGTGTGTTGCCCATCTTATACTTACGATATTCATCGTTGTAAACACGATTAGCAATCATTTCTGGATTGCGAGCATATTCGTCTGCATCTGCTTTTGGACTATCACCGAAGTAACGACCAAACACAGCACGAAGTGCTTTTGCTGAATAGTTTAGATTTTCTTCTAGGCGTTTAAAGCCTGCTGATTCGTGAGCGCACTGACTAAGAAAGTGTGCAACTCTGCGTTCTGTAGTAATTCCATACTTGGGTAGTAGTTTGCATAGTGCGTCATACCAGTCATCTGCATCTGCGGAAATAATCTCGGCGAGATGTTCTTTTGTGAAATCAAATTCAAAGCTCATATTTTAGGTCCTTTTAACTACAAGGGCTTTGCCCTCATTTTCGAAGATTAGCTTGTCTCCGTACTTACTTATATTATAGTCACCGATATACTTAGTTAAAAAGAGTATCTCTGGATAACTTTCCATTAAGTCAAATTTGCCATCTATACTTTCTAGTATTTCCTTTTTACTTCCGAACTCTATGAATTCAAATACTAAAGTATCCGCATAGGCTTTTTTAATAAACAATTTATTTTCAAGCATATCAACACTTTCTAAATAACTGTTATTGAAAAAGTTTTTGTAATTTTCCATTGTTGTTTCATTTTTTATTAAGCCGTAGTTATTTGGATCTTTAGGAATAAAACTGTCTAGATTTTCCATAGTAGCATCTCTGCTCTTAAAGTTCTTATAGTACCTAAACTTTAAATCGTTTAAGCCACCAATTTTCTTAACGCCGTCTAGTATTTCAAAAATGTTTTCGTGTATGTGTCTGTTTCTTTCTAGTTCTACAAATACTTTGTATGTACCATCTGATTGTTCACCGGGTGTTGCATCAGCATCAAGTATGAAACTATATCCACCTTCTAAAAATTTAACAAGATCGTCTGCTGGTGCTTTGTCTCTAAGGCTAAAACTTATAGTTACAATGTCTGAGTCTTCGCCCATTTTTGAAGCATATGAATCAACTTCAAAAATATCATAAATCATATGTTTTAAATCGTGTTCTCTAAGTCCCATTATATTGTCCCACCACCTGCTGGTGCTTCTGCTCCACCTTCTGCTCCGCCTGCTGGTGCTGGCGCCGCTGTTCCGGCTACTGCTGCATCAGCTGGTTGCGCCCCTGGTTGCGCTTGAGTTGTTTCTTGAGCTGGTTCTGAAACCAAGTCTTTCATGTCTGCATAGGATCCGTATATTTCTGCAACTAATTTTTTTGGCATCATGATTTCAACAATCCAAATAGGATGTCTATCAAGTTTACCTTTTCTAGTTCCGGGACGAATATCTCCAGGTTTACGAATTTTTCTTGGCTGTGTCAAATATGCTTTTTGATAGCTAACTTTGCAATCATAATCTAGAAGTCTTTTGCCGCCCATTGGGTCAGGCATTTTAGCTCTTGGCCAAAAGAATTTACATGTTATCCAATGTCTATCTATATTAGGACCTTCAGCTAATTCGCCATCTTCCCAATTTTTATAAACATATAAATCTAGCTCATCCAGTACTCTTTCAAAGTCTTTTAATACTTGA
>Ga0209136_1001856_pt1 | contig 13411 bp, 15 predicted proteins | sample SaaInl0LU_22_DNA_FD_184640 | JGI IMG/M metagenome (GOLD analysis project Ga0209136, IMG submission 184640) | Marine microbial communities from expanding oxygen minimum zones in the Saanich Inlet - ESP_90LU_22_DNA (SPAdes) (version 2) | ecosystem: Environmental > Aquatic > Marine > Intertidal... | reverse complement strand
TTGTCAGCCAATACAAGAATAGATTTTTTCACACTATTAACAGAGTCTACTGCAAATGGAAAAGACGGTTTTTTTCGATCGTCCAACTCAAATTTTGTGGGATCTACTCTATATGGTGCTGATGTAACAGTGGGTGACTTGCAGATTGCGCCTTGTAGTCCAGGAAATGATACACTGATAGGCTCTTTTGTTCTGACAATTAATCAAAATAGGATAGATTTCGGACTAAGTAATGAGTCTCGAAGCGTAGTTGTAAAATGTTTGTTCAGAGTGGTTCTTAAGAAGAACTCGTATAACTTGAAGTTTAGAGGATTTAAAATTACAGAAAGTAATATTTCTTTTTTAGGCAAAGTGACAACGGAGACAAAGCCTATAGAGCAGATGTATAAAGAAAGTACAAAAGCATATAGTGGACTTTGGGATAGGTCTGACAGATTTTTGTGGTCTAATTTAAATATGTATATTGAAATGTTTCACATTAATTTGGAAAAAGCTATGAGCCGACAAGAATCAGATTTTAATTTTGATGATTAGGAAAAAAAGTTTAATACTATGTGTTATGTTTGAGTTGCCCTCTAGGGCACATCAATTGCATAATTCCCATACACAAGAACCGTTATAGCCAAGCTAAAAAAAATAGAGATTACAATTAAAATAATACTTAATAAGAATATTTAACAAAAAAAGTATTAAGAGACGAATTAGGTGCAGATAAAGCAAATAAGAAAGTAAAGCGTGATTTTCTAATGGAAGGTATGAAGCTTGAAACTCTTGGAATAGTTTTTAAAGACAAATCTGAATTAATTAAACAAGATGCTGAATGGAAATATCTTGAAAATTAAGAAAGCCAGACTATAACACCGTATATAATTTATTGTTAGCTTTTTGGCAACTTACGAAAGTCCTCACGGACTTTCTTGGTTAGTAAATATTTATTAAATTAGTTGCTTTAACCATGCAACAAACCATATACAACAACGTTGCCAGCAATTTGAGAAAAAGTAATATTTGGTTACAATTCTGACCAAAAGAAAACCTACTTGGACAAACCTATGAAGTCGCGAAAAATTATTATTTTTAAATATAATTTTCTTATTTTTTACATAAAAAAATCTCATTATGAAACGAATCGCTATTTTTTCAATAACAATATTTCTATCTATACATGTTAAATCACAAAAAATAGCTGTCACTGAATATGCCAATCAATCAGAAATAAAAGTTTTTGTGGTGGACTATGCTAACCAAGCCGACTTAAAAGTATTTAAAGTTGATTATTCCAATCAAGCCAAAGGAAACGAAGGCCTTTGGCACTTTGTAAAATACAACAATCAAGCAGATAAGAAAATCTATTTTGTCGACTATTCCAATCAAAGTGACTTAAAAGTCTTTTTCGTAAAGTATAAAAATCAAGCAGGTTGGAACAATAAATCTAAACAACATTTACTTTATTAACTGCATTAATAAGAGTTACTCTTTTTTATTCGATCTCTTATTTTTTCAGCCGTTATTTCCGCAACACTTGGTCGTCCTTTTTTTATCCACTCTTCAATCTCAAATCGTGAGAAAGTTAAAGGCTTACCTGAAGAAACTATTGGTATTTCGCCTCTCGAAACTTTCGTATAAATAGTCTTTTCTTTGTACCCGGTTATATCAGCTACTTCCTGAAGATAAATCATATCTGATTCGCTGCTAACAATATCAGTTGAACTATCTAAGTGCTGTAATTTAATAAACAAATCAACTACAATACCTCTCATTATTTCTTTGAGCTCCCCTATCGTAAGGGTAAAACTTGGTTTATCATCTTCTGTTATCATCTGTCATTTTTTTTGCTTGGCTAAACATTGTATCTGCCTTCTGGTACAAATTGAATGATTAATGGTTGTCAAAAAAATAATAAGTTACTCCGTTCGGAGTAACTTATATAAAAAAGACAGAAAATAATTGTAAATCAATTAATTATGAATTTTATGTTTTAACTATTTTAGGAGTTAATTAATAAAATGGAGTTGAAAACTCATGATTTTGAACTACTTTCAATTGTTGTTTTTAATTTTGTAACAATTTCAAAAATACTATCGCATCTTTCACTATTCTTTCCAGATGCATCTGAAATCTTTTTGGCGGATTCTATATTAATAATATCACCCTTGTTCGTTCCTTTATTAACCTGAATTTTAAAACAGAACATACCGATTTGCCATTTTGCAACTCCCGATAAGTGATTACAAATATTCATTTGATCTATTGCTTTAATAAATTTTTTCAACTCAAAATAAGTCCCTACCCAAATTAATTTATTTTCATCGGGTATAACTGCTGGCTTAAATAAACTTATGAATGAGTCGAATTTGGTTTTGTGATGAAAAAAATCATCTTTTAATTGCATGAATATTTCAACAAAATCAGTGAACCTGTAATTTCTACTGTCAAAGATTGACTGATCATCAAAATATTTTTGAATAAGGAATGTCTTATAATCTAAGTTAATCTCTGTGTTAACCCTTGTTCCATTTTTCACCAATTGATTATGACTTAAAAACAACTCACAACCCCATGTCACAGTTCCTTGTTTAAAACTATTATTTCTATTGTTATTGATCCAACTGTTTATAGCTGCAATTAAATTTTCGGAAAAATAACCCTCTGATTTTTGAATTAAAACTACATTCAAAGACTTTAAAAAACGATCAAAATCCGAATGAAACAAAAATTCTAAATTGTAATCAAGAAAACTGAGTCAAGGTGAAAGTCTCCCTTCAAAAAAATGAGCCTGTCTATAATTTCCAGTTTTTAGTATCTCTGCTGCCATGCAAAAGTTAGCCACCGAAACCGTTATGCATCAAGCAGAGATGATTGCGGCTGAATTTCAAGACTAAATCATGAATTATAATCAAACTAAGTATGGAGTGAAACACTTAAAATGATGTATATTAATTTGGTATAATTTGATTTAGGTCAAGGATACTTTGATTGTTCACTTTCCAATACAAAAAGTAATTAGTTTTGATTTACAGCTATTTACATAGATGAGGTACAAATAAGGTACAAAGGACGTTCTTTTTGTAAGTATTTTACCTTTTTTATGGTTTCCGAAAACTCCAATCATTTTCAAAATTAAAATTTAATCTTAACTTTAAATAAAAATATTACAATGAAATTGCTTATAATTTAGTAAATTGGTTTATTGACTAATAAAAGACACAATGAAAAAAATACTTTCGATCTTGATAATAACTTTTACTTTAAATTCATTTTCTCAAGATTACTCAAAAATATTTTTAGGTGATGATTTCGCGCTTTATAAAGGATGCCAATTCATAATTGACACTAATTTTGAATTAAGCTTAAGTTTCAAATTTTATCGAAATATTGAGAATTGTCAAAAACCTTATGATAAAAATATACTTTATTCTGACAATCCGGGATCATTTGCAGCAAGTACTATGATTGATTCGTTAAAAAATAAAGTTTTCACGGTAAATGAAATAGTAAACAAGGAGAATAAAGTTTTCGAAGGTAAAGCCAGTTCTTTTAATAAGCCAATATTTAGATTAATAAACAATAAAGGTGATACGTTACATTACATATACAACTCAAAAGCTTCCTCTTTTTCTTTCCCATTTTTATCGACTGAACCAAAATTTAACTTAGATTATTTTTGTAATAAACTCACTCGTGAGGTTGACGATATGACAGACGAAATAAAAATTAGTAGTCCTCATTCATCAACTTTTAAAATTAATAAATACATAGAAAAAGATAAAACGACTTATTATTTATCTTTGAGAGCAATCGGTTCAACTGCTGTGGTTGATGGGACTGGAGTTATTATTTTATTTACTGATGGGACAAAAATGAAAAAGTCTTCCGAAATTGATGTTGATGTTTCAAAATATGGTTACGAATATTCATCGTTTATTAGATTAACTGATAATGATTTGAAAATATTATCCAAAAAGGAAATAAAAAAAATTAGACTTTATATTTTCGACCGATCTGTAGGGGAACAAGAAGGTAAGAATTTTAAACACTTTGTTAAATGCATATCTAATATGAATTAATGCCTTTCTTTAATGACTTGTTCTACTTCGTTTAAAACATTCTGTTCGTTAGTTGCTTAACAATGTATTGAAAATTAAATTTATTATATTTAATGAAGTTAATGCGACAGAACCCATTTGAATGCAAGCAAGAAGTTTTAATTAAATGGCAAGAGCTAATTGACTCAATGTCGTTGCACTTAGATTCTGTTAAAAAATATTAGGTCTGCTTCTTTGATGTATGTTGTAAAAATTTAAGTTGTATGTTTTGAAATAATTAATTAATTTTGTTTAAGCTGTTAATTAGTTGTTTATGAATGACTTCAAAACGCCCAAAAATAAAAATTCAAAATAATAAATTACATGAAAAAAAAAATTATACTTTTCACAACTGCACTATTTTTAATTATAAGCTGTAAAAAAGATGAGCCAGTAGTTAATGATAATAGTCCAGTCACACCCGGAAATACATTTCCTGGAGCGCTGGTAACTGTTGCAGGAGGTACATTTAGTATGGGTAGTCCAGACGGCATTGGTTTGGCAAATGAAAGGCCGCAACATAATGTTACGCTAAGTAGCTTTAGTATTAGTAAATACGAAATCACCAACGCACAATATGCAGCTTTTCTGAATGATATAAGGGCAGAGGTAAATGGTAGTTTTAATGGAGAAGTTTATATAAATATGGGGAGTAATTTAGAAATGAACCATATAGCTGGAAGTTTTGTCGTTGATTCTGGTAAGGAAAATCATCCAGTAGTTTATGTGACTTGGCAGGGAGCAAAAGCCTATGCTGAGCATTATGGTGGTAGACTTCCTACTGAAGCTGAATGGGAGTTTGCAGCAAAAGGAGGTAGTCTTAGTAGTGGTTATATCTACTCTGGCAGTAATAATTCTAATGATGTTGCTTGGTACAATTCCAATTCAGCTGGAGTCTCTCATCCTGTTGGTTTAAAAAGTCCTAATGAATTAGGTATCTTTGACATGAGTGGAAATGTAAATGAATGGAATAGCGATTGGTATGGTGGTTCAAGCTACTACAGTATCAGCCCGACTAATAATCCCCAAGGTCCTGCGACTGGTGTAGACCGGGTAATGCGAGGAGGTAGCTGGTATCATTCTGCCTCCCAATGTCGTGTTGCTTTTAGGATGCCTTGGTTTAATATACTATCTGGGTCTTACTTAGACATCGGCTTTCGCCCTGTGTTTGATTCATAGTCTCTCAAAATCTAATTTGAAAAATCCCAACCTGTCAAGATTACATCGAATTTTAACTGCTCATTTTTACCCTCAAACTCATTATTACATATTAGAAAAGCTAATAAGGTGACAAACTTTAATGCTATGTTCATCCATTGCCGTCTGAAGTTCTTTTTATACAATAACCATCAAGGGTTCTGTCGCATTAAACTAAAACCTCATGATTTTTCTCATTTTTGATAAAAATTGAAAAACCTATGCCTTTGTTTATTAGCAATTTAACTTTTTGAAGAAAGTGCAATTCTATTGAAAAACGTTTGAAAAATAATTAATGCGACATAATCATTCATTATGGGTATATTTAAAAAAAAAGAAAAAGAAAGGTATTTTGAAATATTAGGAATTAACCCTAATTACTTAAATAAAGATGACTTAAAAAGTAAAGAAGAATTATATTTTGCTCTTAAAGAACATTGTAAAGAAAAAGTTTTTTCCAATTTAGATATTAAACTTATTTCAAAAAAAACAAATACCAAAGAGGACTTTTTTATTTGGAATGAATTACAGTTGGAAGGGGATGAAAGAATTGTAAAAAATCTTTTTACTGTGGGTTGGGAAAATTGTTTAATTCCTATTGGAATTATCAATTCAAAAAAAGAAAACGTTCAAATTGCTTTCAAAGAATTTTGTAAAATAGGTTATACTACTTCAGGTACCTATAAAGAAATATTCAGATTTATTTTTGATAAATATGGGATTCATATTATGAAAGATTTTATAAATATAGAAGGTAGATTGAGCTGCAAAGACCGAGAAATTTTTTTATACTTTAATTACGATAAAAAAGCATTCTTAGAATAATTGGTTTATTTCTCAATTTTAATTACTTTTAAACTTAACAAACAATCTTTTTCAAGACGAAAATATTAAAACCGAAACAAACACGCCAGAAGAATACGATGAAGGTTATACAGATGGTTATTGTGAAGGCTTTAAGGAAGGAATTGGACAACAAAACTGGAGTTGCCCAATGTATGTTCCTTACATTGATAATACTAAATATTTGGCTGGTTGTGTATCATGGAAATGTGGTTACAATGCAGGTTATAAACATGGAATGAAAGACGGAAGAAAAATGAGACAATAATTTTGTGTTTTTAAATATTTGTAATCTTTCCGTTTAATAAGGGATAAAGATATTTACAATGCCATTTTAAAAGACATTTTAATTATTAGTCAATGTTGTAATAACATTAGAGTCCAATAGGAATAAATTCAATCTGTCTATCGAAACAGATTTAAAGCAATTTTATAAGTCTTTAAGATAATCATTAAAGTTCATTCATTAGTGCTTTCTGAACGTCCATAGGCTTAACCCTTTCAGCTTGGTTTATCTTCTGCATTATCTTTAAATATCTTTTTGTTGGTTTACCATTGTAATACTTTTTAAAGTTCTTGCTGTATAGTTCGCTGTAAAGTTTATCTAATTCAAAATAAGCCCCAAAATGAGTATCAAGAAACCGTGCGTATTTACTTTTAGTTTGGCTTTCATACATATTGCTTTTAATTGCTGTACGGTGTAAAAAGTAACCACTTTGTAAGTATAGTTTTCTGCAAAGCTTATTTGTAGAAGGACAAATAAAATACCATATTTTACCCTTACCCAAATTAGAAGGTTTATAAATTAATTCCACTTTGTATTTTATTGGTTCACCTCTAAAACTATAATCAAATTCAATATATGGGTTATTATCAGTTATGTAAACCAAGATACTTACCTGACTCCTTACTTCACCTTCAAAAGACCACGAAACAACACCTTGCTTTAAGGCATTTGATTTCAGGTAATCCCAGTACTTTAATTGAGTAATACTAATACTGTTTACTTCATCAAGTAAATATGGTAGTGTAGAAGGCTTTGGCATAATATTTTATTGTTTTGGCGTGGTTTATAACCTAAATAGTTAGGGAACTTTACAATTCTTGTTTTAATGTATTTAGTCTATTTAAGTAAGGTTTAAAGGTTTTATTACCATTATTAGCCCTTACGGTTGCTAAGTGATTTTTTACAAATAAGGTGCAATTATTTACTGAACTACACTTGTTTAATTTAATAGGTTTTGTTGGTAGTTCGATACTCAAAAAATAGGCTTCCAATTCTTTAATATTCTTATCCCAATTCAAAACAGGTTCAGCTTCCAATACCTCAACTTTTGGCAATGGTTCAGGCTCTAAAAAAAAAGTTGTTTTCAGGGCTTCACTTTTTTCACTTTTTTCACTTTTTGGAATTTCAACAAATATAGGCTCAGGCTTTGGCAAAGGTTTTACTTCCTGTTTCCTGTATAGCTTCCAATCTTGTTCTATTAGATAATCGGCAATATCTTTTCCTTCTTGTTTATCCTGTTCAGGTGCTAACTGTTCTAATAAATCCGAAACTGTAAAACTTGAACCTTGAAACTGCTTTTGTATCTCATTTGCTTTATTACTCCATAAATCAAACGCTTTGCCGTCCTCAGATAAATCAGGAAACAAAAAAACATTCCTATCTTTTAAAGCCTTACACTTGTTGAGGTTCAAACTACTTAAATTATAAACTGCTAACCAAAGTAAGTTCTTAGGCTGTTCAGGAAACCCAAAATAAAGGCTTCCATAAATAGCTGTTTTAGGTGCTTCAACTAAGGCAATAGGATTGTAAGGGTACTTAGTCAATAAGTGTTCACCAAACAAACAGGAAACTTTAGTTTCATTCTTATTATAATCTTCTAACCATTTAGGCAAAGGCTTATTATTTCGGTTGTGGTGTTTCTCAATTATTGAGTGTAAAAAATCCGTTCCTGTGGTGTGGTTTCCTTCATCAAATTGCTTAACTTGAATAGTTCTTACATTGTTATCTTTATCTATAAAAGGAAACGTATTTGCCCCTGTACGATAACCGTTTTGAACAGTACCCAAGTTATACAATGAAATGATTTTTTCAACGTCCTTTATTTCAAAAGGAAACTTAACTCTTGATAGTAGATTTTGAATAAACACATTCTTTTCATAACCTTCAAGGGTTTTATTTAGTACCTCAACAGGAATAAAAGAAGTAACGACTTTAGGCTTCTTTTTTCTTTTTGGTTGCTGTGGCTTCCATTCCCTTTGGTTTCCTTGCTCTTGTAACCAAACGTTTTTAGCGAACCCGTCTTTGTATGGATTCAAGAAGTAACTACATTTACTTTCACGGTCGCAACGTCCGTAATTACTGGGTAAATAATTACCCGTATTGGTATCTAAATACCGTACAAAACGCTTTTTATTACATTCAGGGCAAAAGTGTTTCTTATTCTTTTCAAATATGTAACGGTGTTCTGTATTCATTTTAAAAAGGGTTTCTATCAGTTGACAAATAAGCCACGTTACCCAAGTTAATTTTATCTACTACAATATTCAAGGCTCTTAACTGCTTAATAAAATTCGTTTTCTTAAACGGCTTGTTTCCGTCCTCAATACAGTATTCTTTATACTCACGGTACAAGTCAACAATTTTTTGATAATCATTAGCATCAGAATTATAAGAGTTATCTGTAAGAAACATCTGTACACTATTACTTTCAGCTTTGTATTGTTCAACTGCATTTTTAACGGCTTCACATTCTGTAAATTTTTGTTGTTCCAATAATCTATTAAGCCCTTCCAATACCCAATTAAAAACCCCTGAAAGTTCGCTTTCAATTATCTTGGTATGTAGTTGCTTATCCTGTTCCTGTGGTGGTATAGTTACATCAAAAGGAATAATTAAAAACCTTCTAAAATAAGCGTTCGTATGCTCCACGTCTTTTGGCAATTCATTACTATTAAAAATAAGCTTGGCATACTCCTTTAATATAAAAGGTTGCCCATAGGGTAAACGTGCTTCAACTGGCTCACCTGAAACCAACTGTTTAAACAAACTGCTTTCTAATTTGCCGTTAATCTCACTACCATAGTTCACCAACTTATTAGCTAATTTTGCCCTGTAATAACCGTTATTATCTGTTAAACTTTGTAATGAGTAGTTACTTGTATTTTCAGAACCAAGTAAGGCACTAACAACTTCAAAGAATACCGATTTTCCATTTGCTCCTGTGCCGTATAGTATCAAAGCTTTTTCTTCTTTAAGCCTGTTACTCCCGTGTTTAATAAATACAAAACCCAAGTATTCAGCCAATACTTTTTGACGTTCTACATCAGGCAATACTTTGTTTAAATACGTTTCAAATAATGGTGCTTTTGCGTTCGGCTCATACTCAAAAGGTAGTTGATAGGTAATAAAATCTTTACTATCAAAAGGGCGTAACCTCGTACCCGATTTATCTATTTCAAAAGTTCCATTTTGTAAGTTTATCAAAACAGTATCTTTTTTTGTTTCGGGCGTGGGTAAATATGCAGCAGCTAAAAACTGTTTGTATAATTTTTCCCTGTATTCGTAATACCTTGCTGTAAATATTGGCACTCCCATTTTTTCGGCTGCTTCACCTAAGAATTTTTGGAAAGTTTCCTTATCTAATTGATTCCAAAAAGTACCGTTATACAAATAAATAAAATCGTGGTTCTTACATAAGCCCCAGCAGTTTTTACTTGCTACTTGTAAGGCGTTTTCTACTGAAAGTACAGTATAATGTTTATACGATAGTTTAAAATTCTCAATCTTCTTAGGATTTGCCATTTCTTCAAAGTCCAACGGTTCAAACTGTTCAATTAATTGATTTAATATTTCAGCGTGTGGCGTGGCTTTGTTTTTTGTCAATTCCTGAACGTGATTAATCAGCGTTTCAGCATCCTGCAAAGGCTCAAATTTTGGATTTAAACCAATCAAATTAACCTTTTTTTTCGTATCTTCAATACTGTCAAGTATAGGGCTGTTATTTTGATTTTTCATTTTAGCAGCCTTTTTTATTGTTCAACAAATAAGCTTCTGCTTCCTTTTCAACCTCAATATTTGACTTATTACGACCTTCTTTAAGGTAGTCTAATAATTCCGTACTACTAAAATACAAACGCTTTGAGCGTTTCATAAATGGCAATTCACCCTTACTTACTTTACTGTAAATTGTGGCTTTTGAAAGATTAAGAAATTGAGCAGCTTCTTTAATAGAAAGTAATTTTTCAGACTGCTCTTGTTTCTGTTCCTGTTTATCCAACAACAGACTTTTTAATTCGACAACTTCATTAGTCAGGTTTTGTATTGCTTTTGGCAATAAATCAAAAGTTAAATTTTCTTGCATAACATTTTATTATTAGTGTTATGCAATACTACAAGGGGCTTTTAAGGGCATCAATAGGGGCGTACTCCCTATTTTAATTCCTCATAGTCGTTCACTACTGTTTCTTTGTGTTTATGGGCTGTATAGCGTTTTTTATTTTCAGTAGTATTATTAAGTAAAGAACTAATATTACCTTTTACAGCCCTACCGTCTTTACTACTATTAAACCATTTTGAAATTTCAATATTTAACTTATACTTGCTATCAAAGTGATTTTTTTCCAAGTAAGGAATGAATAATAAAAAATCAAACATTGCAATAGCATAAGGCAAACCATTTGAACTAATATTATTAATAATTAAATTTTGGTTTTGTTCTGAAAGTAGTTTAATTTTTTCCAATTCAAAAAATCCATATTCACTTAATTTATCTTTTAAAACTTCTACTTTTGTTCGTTTTGGTTGAGGTGGTAAAAGGACTTTTTTATCATTATTAGAATTAGATAAATCAATCTTTTCAACAAAACCTTTGTATTGAATTAAAGCTGCTGTATTTTCAATATCTGCTAAATCTTCAAAATTACCAGATTCAACAGCTTTTTCTATTAATTGAAAAATTTGACCTTTAAGAAGTTTTGTATAAACTTCAGGGACATTTTTTATATTAATTTTTAATAAATCACTAAATCCATTTAAGGCTATTTCTTTTGAACTATCACCCTTTTTTAAAATTTTCTTTAAATCCTTTAATTCAATTTTCAAAAACAATTCTTGATTTACAGACCTTTGAAAAGAAACAAAAAAGCCCTCTATCATTAAATCAATTTTTTTATCAATTGAATTAAAAACAGATTCAAATGCCATAGACTGAATTTGATTCACTTCTATTAATGAATTAAAATAGGGGTCTAAAACTTCTTTTAAATCTGGATATTTAATAATTAACTCATTATGTTTATTTTTTATTTCTTCCATTTTATAAATCCAATTTAATATTATTAGCTGCTGTTCTTTTGGCTTCATCTACTATTTTAGCGTAAACCTGTGTTGTCTTTAAATCTTTGTGTCCTAACATCTTTGAAACTGTATAAATATCAGTACCATTAAAAAGCTGTAAAGTTGCAAAGGTGTGCCTAAAACAATGAAAAGTTATGTTCTTTGTTATCCCTGCTGCTCCTATCCATTGGAATAAATATTTATTGTTATAAGCTGAATATTTAAGCCCTTCAAATACCTTTTTATCCTGTGGCATTTCGTTTGGGTTTTCTGCTCCATTTGTAAAGCTGTAAGCCTGTTCTGAAATAGGCAAATCTTCAACCCCTTTAGTTTTCTTTTGGTCAAATTTCAAAATATAGCCTTGTCCTTTTACAAATTCTAATTCCTTCCAAGTCATTTTCTGAATATCTGAAAACCTCAACCCTGTTAAAGCTGAAAACAAAGCCATACGCTTCAATAATTCATTGTAACAAGGTGTTTTTACAAGTTTATTGAGTTCTTCAAGTGTTAAGTATTCCCTTCTTGTTTCTGCTGCTTTAATCGGCTTTACTTTGGCATTTAAGTTGCTTTGTAAAATCCCATCTGCATAAGCTTGTTTTAATGCAGCTTTTACTTTATTGAAATATGAAACTGCTGAATTTTGTGAAAGCTTCTTTTTATTACTTCTTTTACTTTTGGTTTCAAGAAGATACTCCTTAAAATCTTCTAAAAATTTTTGGTTTAAATCTTCAAATTTTAAACTACCATTAGTAAAGTCATTAAGATAATTTAAAGCTGAAACCCAATTATCGTGGTTACTTGCTTTACGCTTATCGGCTAACTTTTTGAAATACTCAACAAAACACATTTCGCCTAATTCTTTTATTTTTAGCTGTTTCTTTTCGTACTTACTATAAATTTCAGGTTTATTTAAGAAGTTTTCACGTTTCTGCCTTATGCTTTCAGCTATCTTTAAGTTCTCAACATTGTGGGTTTTGTCAATAGGTGTTTTAGGTTTATCAAAAATATAAAGCCCTAAAAATTCCCTTCTTGTAGTTGTAACCATTTCACCCGTCTTTTTATTCAAAAATGGTTTCGGGTGTGGTATTGGCGGGTGAAAATCAAGGTACAGGCTCTTACGTCCTTTACTTATACTCTTTTGCCTTAAACTTACTTTTGTACTCATTGTATTTATGCTTTAGTGAAAACCGTGAAAAAAGTGAACGGTTAAAAACAACTTTATTTTTTACCCTTGAAATAAACTATCAATTTCAGAACGCTTAACCCTTATCATTCTTTGCCCCAAGTTCACGGCTTTAATAGTTCCACTATCAATATAATTATAGGCTGTACGAACAGAACAATTTAATAACTGTGATACTTCACGAACCGTTAAAAATTCCTTTGCCTTTAATACCTCAATAGGCTGAACCCTAATTTTAGTGGTTTCAGAATTAGACTTTTTAATTTTCTGCTCCTTTACTCTTACTTTATAATGTCTTTGGTTGCATTTATGCGAACAATACTTTGTTACAGTTGTTTTAGCCGTAAATTCATTATTACAGTATTCACAAATTCTTTTTATTTCAATTTTACTACTCATTAGATAGCTTTAAATGTCATTAAGTTAATTTAAGTGCAAATAGGTGCAAAATAAAAAAGGCTGAACTCCTAATTTTTGTACCTCAACTACACGAGGTACAACAAAGGTACAAATTTGTACCTAATAACGCTAAATAAAACAAAATAAACATTAACTTTGTTGAAACAAAAAAGCCTATTAAATCAATGATAACAGGCTTTTAGTGTAGTTTTATTGTTCGTTATGTTTGTAGTGGTTACTTTCCAATACAAAACTTCGAAAATATATTCCCAAGCAACTCATCCGTAGAAATCTCACCAGTAATTTCTCCCAAAAAGTGAAGAGCTTGGCGTATATCAACGGCTACCAAGTCACCCGGTATAC
>Ga0209136_1001833_pt1 | contig 13520 bp, 11 predicted proteins | sample SaaInl0LU_22_DNA_FD_184640 | JGI IMG/M metagenome (GOLD analysis project Ga0209136, IMG submission 184640) | Marine microbial communities from expanding oxygen minimum zones in the Saanich Inlet - ESP_90LU_22_DNA (SPAdes) (version 2) | ecosystem: Environmental > Aquatic > Marine > Intertidal... | reverse complement strand
TCTGGAAATCAGTGGTCATTCCATCACTAGAAGTTCCATATTCAATAGCATAACCATATATTTCGTTAGAAGTAGTAATATAATCTCTCCAACCATAGTAATCTGATGGCCTGTAAAAGCCTACATAATGTTCATTACCTTGGTAATTATTAGGCTGACCACTAGCCCATTTTTCAAATTGACCAGCAACATTCCCCTCTGGCGTTCTTATTACTACACCTGTCTCAGGTCCTGTAACCCATTTAAAGGTTCCTTCAGATTCTTCATCGGAAAGTCCAAGCCAATAACTTTTATCCAATCGGTAAGCAAAATCATGTTCCTGCTGGCTTGTTACTGTAATCAAATACCCTGTACTTCCTCCAAAAGTAGTTGCAGCTGCAGCGTCTCGCGCATCTGGCCATGAAATGCTTTGGTTATCAACAATCTTGTAAGCATGCCCATTAAATGGGTTAAAATAGGTGTCAGCATCGTATTCATAAATATAAACCTGAATTTTAAGCTCGGCATTAGCGACAGTAGTGGTGTTAACTGTGATCGAATTTAGCGCTGATGTTATTTCTGAAGGCGTTCCGCTAAAATAAATTTCGTTAACGTTAGTGAAACCAGTTGGAAAAGCTAAACCGGGATTATTTAAACCTGTAGTTGTGTTAATAGAAATTAGTGCTTCACTAGTGCCTTCCAATAAAACGGCAACTTTGTAATCAGTTGACGAATCGTACCCATCAAGAATGTATGGGGTTGAGGCAGTTACCGAGTAATCAGAGGAATTGGCAGGAATATCTTGATTTGGTGGTGCTGTAATTGTCTGCGCTTTGATGTGTATGTTTGACAATAAAATTAAAAGAATAATTAAGCGGTATTTCATTTTGTATAATTTATTTGGAAAAAATTTGAACAAAAATATTATATTTACACGATTGATTATTTTTCTTTTTTTTAAAAAAAATTATCTTTTATGAGATTGGTATTCTACAGAAGCAAAGCTGTTAAAATTTTATTTTTATTAGGAGTTTACTATTTGAATGGACAAAACTTTGAAATAAATAAAATTTTATCCGACAACTATATCCACAACATTGTCTCCAATGAAAAAGGTGTTTATATAGGGACGTCTGATGGTATTTTCGTTATAGATGAAACTTATAACCTCAAACTCTTTAACGCTAAAATAAAAGGGGCAATTAATGCAAATTTAGGCTCTATAGATGTCTCACTAATACAATATACTGACAGTTACAACAACTTACTTCCTAAAGGTTATCAAAACAGTTCAATAACGGCGATTAATCAAAACAATCATTTATTGCTTGTAAGTCGGGGCAAGTTGTTTATTTATAAGAAGACATTCTATTCGTTTGAACCGACTCCAAGTGTGAGATCTATTAGTAGTAACTATCTGGGAACTTACGGCGGGATATTTAATAATGGGGTGATGCTTGAATATCCCACATATTCTTCAGGAAAAATACGTGAATTTGATAATTGTACTTTTATTTGTTATGATGGTCTTTATGTTATCAATAAAAAAGGTAGCTCTAAAGATTATAGAAGTTATGGATTCATTTCTGTTATAAAACAAAACTCATTTTCAAAAAAAATAGGTTTAATAAAAGATATTATTTATTTAGAAAAAGACACCTATGCTCTTTTTACTTCTCGAGGAATATATTTGTTTGAACTTTCTAGTGAAAAATTAACCACAATGTATGAGCTTGAGAGTCAAGACGACTTTGTAGAGTTTATATATAATGTAGAAGGTTTAGGGATTTACTTTTTTAATCAAAACTCAATTTACAAACTTGATACCAAAAAAGAGAATACAGAACTTATTAAAAAACTAGACTTTAACACTAAGTTTATAACGATAGATAATAAGAAAGGAATAAACAAATTATTTGCTATTTCCGGCTCCAATAAATTGTTGTCTTACGAGTATGTTGGCAATAAGTGGATAACGAAAGTGCTTTGTGCGCTAAGGCCTTCAAGTCATTCCATATATAATGTAAACAATTACTTATTAATTCCTGGAAATAATGGTTTAGATGTTTTTGATCTAACTACTGACAAATTCTTTGAAAACGTAATTCCTGATGAACTGAACAAATATGCTTTTTACTCAGATAAAAACGAGGTGCAGTTAGGGGGAGTTTTTGGTATTTACAAATTCAACACTGAAGATTTAAAATCTGCTCTAAATAATCCAAATAAACCGATAAAAAAGACAAAACCCGCTAAAGCATCTTCCTATGAAGTGATATTTGTTTTACTTCTAATTATTTTAGCGCTAATCGTGCTATTAGTTTTAAAAGTCAAAAACAATACCGCAAAATCAAAGAATAATGATTTGAAACTAAAAGAAATTGACAGATATATTGAAAGCAATATTTCTAGTGTTTCAATAAAAGAACTAACAGAACACTTTGATCTTAAAGTACATGATATATATGAAATTATGGAGGGAATAAAACCAGGAAAATATATTCGTGACAAGAGAATGAAAATAGTGAATAAAATGAGAAAAGAAGGGGCATCAATCGAAGATATCTCTCAAAAAAGCGGCTTCTCAATCAGTTATTTAAAAAAATTATAAACCGATATTTAAAGTCAAATTACCACTAAATATTTAATAATTGATATTAGCTCTATTTTTTAGAAATTTATAATTATGCTTTAACTAATAAGATCCAAATCCTCAACAAAATAGTTCGACTTAACGCCCTTTGGCTCCACTAAAAAACCCTGTAACTATTTAATATACAGGGTTTTATTTTGTGCGTTGTCAAAAAAATGTAAGAATCGGCTGTTTTACGACCGATTATTTATATTTTTAGATTGTTTTGATCCCAAGTCTAAATCTTCAGTAGAAACTTAACCGAGTTTGCATTTTTTTTGGCGTTCGGGTTTAGGGTCCGTGCTTTGGTTCAGCCAATTGCATAATTACAAGTGCGACGTCCAGACTAAGCTTTAATTGAATGTTTTACTCTATTGTTAGCATTTATTCAATTGGAAGGATCAATAAAGAAATCGTCCAAAGAAAGAATACTTTCTTGCCGTCGACAAGCACCTGGTTGGATAATAATAAATTTAAATGGGTCAGTTTTGTGCTGCATTTTCAAAGTCAATTGAGGGGGGTTATGTTTCATATATCGCTGAGACTAATCAATACCTGCTATCGAAAGAGCCCATTTTAGATGACCTATTAATTACAGGTAAAACCCTTACATCCGATTGTACAATGGCTTCCGTGCAAGGAATACCTTTAAAAGGTGAAATAAAAACCTCAGGTCGTTGGCGCAATAGCTACAAAATCGGTGATATTATTGTTACTATTGATTTTCAAGACCAAAAACTTCAAGATGTTTTCGGTGGGCCTTTAGCACATTTGACTCTCACCACTGGACACCCACCTGACCTCAACTACCGCTTTACCATAAGTGATAAGACGATTCATCTGTTCAAGAACAACAAGCTGATCATTCAAGAACCTGTAGGTCGGTATCACTACTTGCAAGCCTTTTTTGCCAGTGAAATTATAAGTGCCTATAGCGGTGTGGACAATACCGATTGGCTGGCCTCTTTCCATGGGTCTGCTATCCAAACCAACGGTCAGACATGGCTCATTTTAGGCGATTCGGGAAGCGGAAAAAGTTCTTTGGCAGCAATGTGTAACGCCTCAGGATTCCGGTGTATTGCGGATGACCTGGTATTGATGCATCAATCCGACGCCCTCATTTATCCCAATCCAGCAGGGATATCAGTCAAAGAGGGCGCATGGCGAGTACTCAAGGACTTTTACCCAGACCTAGATGAAATTCCAATTTATTCAAGTGTTAAGAAAAAAAAATTGGTCAAATACATTCCCATTAATCTCAGCGATCAATTTCGAAAACCACAACCCTGCCATCAGTTAGTCTGGGTTAACTATAGACCACAATCTGCTTTTAAAACACAAAGCTTGACCCACTATCAAGCCTTACAACAACTCATTCCTGATACTTGGGTAACCCCTAATAAAAAGGGGGCGCAACAATTTTTAGATTGGTTTGTCTGCTCCCAATGTTGGTCACTCTCCTACTCCGATTATCGCGAAGTCTTGTCATGGTTCAAGAATATAAAAATATGAGATGGGTAGATCCAAACACTTCACCAACGTAACATTAATCGCCCAATTGATCGATCCCTTCGGCGCTGTAAATTCGGTTCCAATGGTGCTTAATCAATCGACCAATTGGGATAATATGGTCAAAATAGCAAGTCAGCATTTGGCACTTCCAACCATTTATTCTCAACTCAAAAAAAAGAAATTCTTATCACTATTACCGGATGATTTAGTTCACTATTTAGACACGCTGAGTCGGTTGAATCGGGATAGAAATGTGGCCCTTATTAAACAAATCCATGAAGTCAATAGTATTTTAAAAAAGAATAACATACCGGCGATTTTCGTCAAGGGAGCGGCACTATTAGTCTGCCAAGGGCTCAACGACATCGGTGAACGCATGGTTGGTGACATCGATGTTTTGATCAAAGCCCATCAATGTCAGTTCGCTTATAAACTTCTGAAAAACTATGAATATTATGACCTAACCACTGCTAGTATCGGCATGAAACACTTCGGTGACACAGGCAGACACTTGCCTCGATTGCGCCACAACAGCCGACCTGCTGCTGTAGAAATTCATCACAAATTACTTCGTAAAGATAAATTTTCTCTACTCCACCCCCAATCTGTTTGGGATGAAGCCCAGTTAGTAAATGGCATTCTGATACCATCGGGAATCCATTTGTTCCAGCACGCCATTTTAAACTGGGAAATCAATGACTTTGGCAGCAACAATAAAACGCTGTCTTTACGATCTGCTTACGACGCATTAATATTGATGAAACATTACAATTACACCATCATACTAAAGGAACAATACAAGATCAAACCAATCCGTAATTTCTTGCAAAAATGCGCAGTCATCATTCCCGACAACCAACTACTCTTGGGACTACAGACTCAAGGGTTTATCGGGCTACAATATGCCTTTCATTTGAATTGCTCCATTTGCCATTATGTCAATAAAGGCTGTCATGGTTTGTTGCGTTTTTCTATCCTTTTAATTAATCGTATCGCACGATTTGGAGTGGATAAAGCCTATCGCGATGATATTCTAAACAACCCTTCTTATGTCCTGAAAGCAAGCCTAAGCGTATTCTTGAAAATGGTAATGGGAAAACCCAAACAGTTCAAATAAAACCGATTCGATTTAATCATATGATAATCACATGGCATTATACTTCTCGGATTTTTCTATAATCTTGACTTTTTAAAGAAGATTCCAAGTGCATTTCTACAATAACAAGCTACGCGAAGTAAAACGATTTTTTATTACATGTTTAGACTTCAAAATGAGTTATAAAGCAACCTATAAAATTTAGTGTTTACATTATTGCGCAACCTCAAAATTTAGAAACCCGCATTGAGCCAAAGGAAATTATGGCAGGTGGACAAAACCTTTCTCAGAAAACTACTACTGTGACACAGCGTCATTAGAGGTGTCAATTTTTATTATATCGTTATACTGATTTTAACAATTCGGGGGCATAGATTTGGATTATGATTCTAATTTAATTTAAACTCTACACCTATCTCAAAGCTGGTATCTGATTGATATAGAATAACATAGGGCGTGTTATGATAGCGATAAGTCAAATCTAGGAAAACATCAAATTTAGACAGTTTATAATAGAGCCGTGGCTCAATAAATAGCCTGTGGTCTTCTGAGTTTGAAGTTTTAATTTGATAGTAGACAGACAAATTGATAAAGGTTTTTTCAGTAAGTGAATATTTAGAAAATCCACTAAAACTATAGCGCCAATTATAGACTTGAACCTGGGTGGACAAATCTTTATCGTAAAGTTCATCTTCAAAAAACATCCCTGCAGATAGGTCAAAATAGTCTTTATTTTTTGACCATAGATTTTGACGATAACCACCGCCAGAAGTATAGCGATGAGACATTTTCAATGATTTCGAATTTTGACCCTGAATAAATCCAAAAACCGAACTTTTATTAATCCTATAATTATATCTGAACTGACCCGTAAAATCTGAGGCGATGGTTTGACTACTTTCTTCTATAAAATCATAGTTGAACAATACCCTAAAGAGACTTCTGTTCACTGATTTAGCGAATTGATGAGAAGTACTGAATTGAATCAAATCAATATTGCCAAAGTTAAAATCGCCTTTAAATCCCAGATTGTAGGTCATTTTTTCATCGATGTCCATCATCATATTTTCCGTGTTAACAATGGTCTGAGAAAAGATAAATTGAACAGAAAGTGAGAGTAATAATATGGTTAGTGTCTTCAAGTTGGAAAGCTTAAGTATATGTTGGCCTTAGGTTAAAAATATCATGAATTAATTTTTAAATATACCAATAAATAGGCTTTATCAACGATACCATTAAAGAAATATATACACTTCGACTTTAAAATGATTTGGCTTCAGATGATTCATTTCGACGTTGATCGGAGAGCTTATCTGACTTAAAACACATGCAGATCTCCTGCTAAATTCAGGACAAAAAAGCAGCTATGCGGAGAATTAACTGATCATTTTCATTAAGGTTTTTGTTGCCACAAAAACATCGTCTTTAAAAACGTATTCCGTAGCCACACTAAATCCGGCCAAGGGAAATCCAGAATTTTGATAGACATGAAGGGTGGTGTCATCTACTTGAAAAAAGTAGTAAGCGCGTTTAAATTTGGCGTCTTTCAACTCAACACTCTGATCGATTGTCGGAATTCTTCTCGGCTTATTAGGGTTTCTGCGATTTGGCCGGTATTCCCAATGGAACAAACCCAGTTTGGTGACTTCATGAAACTGTTCCTTTTTGTGCTCTTGAAGCCACTGCCTCATCAGTTCAGTTAAAAAATTAGGCATACCACTTGACCATTCCATCAGGTCAATGATTTTAAATGTTCGTAAATCATAACCATGGCCAAGGTGTCTAACTCGCAATAGCGTTTTAGTGCCTCAGCAATGTCAAGTCTCTCTTCATCGGTCATTTCGGTATACTGAATTTTACCAAATGCCGTCAAAGCAGCTCCCCCATCATTGATACTTTCAATATCCGACAGTGTCGCATCTATGTCATCTGGAGATAGATCATCAAAAACAGAAGGCAGCATTTTATAAGGACTAACAATGGCAGCCTGATCGCGAGTAAGCCACACATGACTTTCTGGAAAATTTTTACTTGTCAACTTTATAGTTCCAATAGGCTTGGCATACTTCTCTTGAATAAATCGACTGGTTTGCAATACGGCCGGAAGAACATGCTTAATTGAATTTGAACCAAAAGTATGGGGATTGTAATAATACTTTTTAACCACCTCACAAAGGTCAATCATATTTCTTTCAGGTACGGGCCAAGGATTAGGGTGTTTGTCTGTTGGTTTACTAATAGACTTGATAAATGCCCCCAGGTCATTCTTGAGGTCGTGGTCTGAGTATTCCAGTTGATCGAGAATGGCGTTAAGTATGGTGTTTTCATGAGTTGAATAGCGAAAAACGGTGCCTTGATCATGGGATAAAGCACGGCACAAATGTTCTACAAATTTGAAGTTTGGAAATTCACCGGGGGTAGTGTTTATGTATTCATTGGCGTGTTCCACGCGGCCATCTTCATAACAGATATGGTGCGAAAACTGAAATGCAATTTGTTCATAGGGCTTTCGTCCGATATGAAAAGGTAGCGGTACCGTTGAGGTTTCAAAATCAATAAAATGCAGCGGAAAAATCCATGTATTCATTTCAGCTCTCAAACCTTCTACATCAACATATTCCGAAAAATCGCTTTCCCTCTCTTTTTCAATCTGCAGCCATTGGCGTTCTTTGGACGACAGACCTCTAGCTTCCTCTTTGTACTTGATGTCTTCAGGTTTTAGTTGGTCTTTGAATAGCAGACCCTGTTCAAGTAATTTAGGATCCTTTAAATTCCAAATGTTAAAAATATTTGGTCTGACCAAATCTCCATCAGTCCATTGGTGTTGTAATCGAAAACAGTGATTAAAGCCAGACAACTTCGCCTTCCCCTCTGTACTATCATCCTTTTTAAATTCACATTTTTTACAAGCCGCAAAATGGGTTGGCCAATTGGGATAATAGTCTTTGATCCTTATGTCAGACAAAAGATTGACGGCTTCATGAAAATCCAAATTGTCGTAATACTTAAAGCTACCCGCGTGGATCTTATTGACCACATCCGTCAAATTTTCGAGATGCAACAGAGTGTCGCCTAATACGCTCATATCTCTCGCCAAAACCTCTACGCCAGTTCGTTTTTCAGATTGCTGCTTCACCCTAAATAACTGATTCAATCCTTCAACAGAGGCTGTCTTTGTTTTGTCAACCAAACACAAATAGGGTGTGATGTTGAACTCGGGCAAACAACGTTGAGCAACATGGGTTTGAAATGCCAAATCGAACAAATAAGGCTTCCAACTGCTGACTAAACGCCCTTTCTTGCCCAGAAAATTGTTGTCTTCCGAGGGATCAATAGATTTGGCTTTTACTTCAATCAATTGAATACAATGGCCTTTTTTGACCAGCACATCAGTTCTGATAAATAGATTGTCGATATAAAAAGCCGCCTCATAAATTGTGACGTTTTCTTGATCGAGTAATTCAGCGGTTTGATCGGCCAAATCTTGATAATAGTTCCCTTCGTAAGGAGTATCAACTAAAATCCCATTGGGGAATTTCAAGCGGGCATATTCCTCGATTTGAAAACCACCACTGGCCAAAGCGTTTAAAAAAGGATCTTCTTTTTTTATGTTGTGATAAACTCCAGGGCTATTGGAAAAAAAGAGTTTGTTTGGACATTCTAAACCTTGTTTAAATCTTGACTTGGAGAGTGCTTTCATAACAAATGTTTTAAAACAGCTGCCCAGTCTGGAAATCGTTCCGATCCAAAATGTATCCATTCGCCTTCGAAAGCGTCAGCACCATTGTTTCTTCGGTCATCAATAAGAATATCTCCTTTGATCAAATCTTTGCGATGTGTTAATATCAACTTTCTATTAATAATATCGCCAAATTGTTCTTCGAGCCATAATCGTTTGTCAGTCCATGCCGAGGGGTTGCCCCACGGTGCTGTACTCAAAAAATAAACCTCATATCGGTCTGATTTGAGCAGCTGTGCGACGGATGAGATGGCGTCTTTAATCGGAGTTAAACGCCTGAAAATATGCGGTATTTTATCGGGATGCTCATTGTAAGGCGCTTCCTGACGCAACGGATGGCTGTTCATCGCCGACACAAAGTCAGCAATCACACCATCTAAATCGATATAAAGTAATTTCATGTTTTGAGGCAGTATGGTTTGAGTTTGATTATTTTTTTTACAGCTTACTTCTTATCAGTTGCTCAATTTTTTTAGAATCAGAAATTGAAAAGTCCTTAGCGATAATTTCTACCGCTCCCCTTCCCGCTATGATGATGTCGGCATCAATCAACTTGCGGTCGATCCGCACAGAGGAAATGTTCTGAAATGACAGATGAACACGATCCTTACCTATGAGATATTTGTTTCGCTTGACATAGGTTACTCCAGTCTGGTCAATCAGTATTCTGTCGGGGGTAAGTAAATTACCCCCAAGCAGAATATTTGACGAAAATTCATACGAAAAATGCGCTTGATTTTGACTGCTCTTCTCTTGACCATCTTTTTTAGCATGCCCGCAGGAGGAACAAAACAAATCCAAAACATCCAAGCTATTTCCGCATTGTGAACAGTAACTCATACTTCTTACAGTTGTTAAATTCTTAGAAAAAACACATGACTTTCAAAACATAGTCTGTTAAGCCAGTTGATGTTTGCCCGAAGGATTGTTTTGACAAGAAGCACCTGATACAAATTTATAAGTGCAATAGATACAATTCGTGCCATCGGGCACTCCAACACATTTGTCTGTTGGACTATTTTGGCAGCTTCTTCCGCCACCGGCCATCCTGTAACCACAATATTTGCAATCCATAATATGAAATTTACTGAGTTAACCTACTCCCTATTTTGTGTTGATTTTCGGCATGTTCCAACAATACTACTTAAAACAGAAAATCTGCCTTCTTTTGTGAATTGGATTTCAGAGAAATGAAGACGCGACTTATTGCCACTCACTATTTCTGTAGTCCTCTTTTTTGGCGGTATCTCCGCAGCTTTTACATTCACCATAGGACCATAAAGATGTTGAATGACAATCCTTGCACAAAGGTCCACAGGTTGCACAATTGTACCTGATGTCATAATTCCAATTTGAGAAAAGCTTTTCTTCTTGAATTGTTCCGCAATTACCGCATTTGAATTTGTTACTCATGATATTATTATTTATTGATTACTTCCTTAACTATATATTGCATTAGGTCATTATATCGGTCTCCTAACTCAATATACAAACCATATTCTAAAACCAAGTCTTTGCCTTTTGAGATAGAAATATTTCCGCTTTCTTCAAGATTAAACTGGGTTTTCATCTCAGCGTACATCGCTTTGGTTTTTCCAGTATTACTCTTAATCCAAATTTTCATTCCCAAAGCCTTTCGCGATGGATTCGAACAATAAATTAACTGCTGATTCCCTCGGCCAAGCTTGGTTTCATCATTGAAAGAGGTCCCCGTTTTTGCAAAAGAAATACGGTATCTGTCTCTATGCGCTTCGGCGATCTGACTCAATGGTTGCCACAAGGCTGCAAAATTTTGAACCGCTTGACCAGAGTAACCTTCTTCATTCAACTGGGTCAATTTGGTCTCAACACCGTCAAATATCGTTTTGTTGCCCACCTTTTGAACCGCTTGTTTGGTTTCAATATCATCATCCACACTGGTAATCGAGGCAAATGCCATAGCCTGATCCAACTCTTCCTCTAGGGTATCTTTGTACTTGAATCTCAGGAGGTTCAATAACTCGAGCAGCGCAAAAGACCGCGATTTCAAATAAGGATCGCTCTGACAAGCTCCCCAAACGACCTGCTCCCATTCCTCATCAATGAGGTCGGACTCCCCGTACTTCTTTATTTTTTCTTGAATGTCATCCCATTCAACGCCAAATTTATTGGCAAATCCTTTATCCCATTGCAGGAAATTAGAATTTTGAGACAGCAATCTGAATATCCTAGGGTAAGATATTTGAATGCCTAATATGGCAAAAAGCATAAAATCATCATCCTGTTGGGCCTCATCTTCTGACTCCACCTCTTTCAGGTGATTGATCAGACTGAACGAATTCAGATAACGTTTTAGGCTACGCGGATTAAAACCAATTGTAAACCTCACTGCATTGGTATATAATTTTCGATCTTCTTCGGAAATTTCAATCCCTAGGCTTTTCAATTTTTCGACCAAAAAGTTTTCAATATCATAGGTGCCTACTGGCATCGAAAAAGGCACTTGGATGATTTTATCAAAAAATGATCTGAATTCCCTTTCATTCTCTTCAGTTTTAGGGCCAAATTTTGACTCCAATCCTTTCACCACGACATCGTAGTCAATTGCTAGAATAAAAACACAATTGGGAATATCGAATATGTTTTTTAGCGCTTCTAAAACCTCAACGGCATCTCCGGGAGGAATGCGATCCAAATCATCTACAAAAAAAACTACTTTGTTGATGGGGTTTTTCGAATCGCTAATCAAATCGTTGATCAGATCAGTAATCATCGCCTTAATTTCCGCAATTTCGGCTGTTGCTTTTTGCTGAGAATCACCCCCAGTTCCTGCACCTTGAATATCAATTCCTGTTTGATTGGCTACAATTTGATTGGCTAAACTCCCCAAAAATTTGGCTGCTGATTTGAACTTGGCCTGACTTTCATCTTTTAAAGTCCACACCCCTCGCTCTTGGCACGATTGTCTCAACTTTTCCAACATGGCTCTAAGCACACCCGGTGTGGTTTCATGAGCTTCTCTAAACATGCTATACTCCCAGGTGTTAACCCAAGAACATGCAATGTTCTGAGCACTAAAATCTTCGAGTAATAAGGACATCAAGGAGGTTTTTCCTGTTCCCCACTCACCCTGCAAACCTACCGTAATGGGCGTGTCACTTCTCGAAATAAAATTTGACAGTGCTAAACTGTATTTTTCTACCTTGAGCAGGTCTTCCGATTTAAACGATATTGGCTTATCTGTAACTGAACTCATATTTCATTAATTAATTTAAAACAATTCATTTTGTCAATTAAATGACGATTTATCCTACTATGAGATAATCACAGGAATAATGTTCATCTTCATAGTAAAGGCTAAAGCCCTTGTCTCGGTGGATATTCGTTTCAGGACGAATCAAGGAGTTGTCATACGACAATAAACTCCCAATATAACCTGAACCAGACTGATTAAAACTAGTAGCGTTCGCGAACATAACAAATATCAACTTGGACAAATCGAAACCATAGGCATTAAAATTAAAATCAAAATCTACAATGTTGTCGTGTTCAAAAGTGACGTTTCGTTCAAGTACTCTGTAGGGAGTAAGCCCTTTAGGCTCTATCCATTCATTCAATTGGATCACCCCGTTTTGCGCCTTGTAGGCAGTAAATTCATCTACTCCCATACCCTCACCAAAATTGAACTTCGCAGAATGTTTATCCCAAAAAGCCTTGACATGAGCAGCGGCATCCGGATGATCATCGCTATCTACAAATTCCGTTTCACCGATGAATGTTTCCAGAGTTTGTTGCGCTACAACTTCTTTTCCATCGACAGTAATTGTAATTAAAGCATCGGCTTCAAATAAGTTCACCTCATCCTTCCATGCCATATCAAAAAAGATTTCGTAAAACTGCAAATGTCCGATTTCACCGCTTTGTGCCAATTCAAAGTAGCTAAAAAGTGAAGGGCAGTTTTCTTCAAGCAATTCCATGTCAATTTGCTCTTTAAACTCCGCTATACCGTCGCTCGCTCCTTCCAATACCGTTCCATAAAACAACCTTAAAAGATCTTGGGTCGTTTCTATGTCCTCTGAAGCAAAATCCATAGCCCTCTCACATTCTTCGAAATACGTATTGTTTAAAATGCCAAACATATAGTTCGGTACTCGACCGCTAATATTGATATTGACGCTGTTTTTATTTTCATTGGCAACAGTATCATTTGCAATATCATCTTCATTTGATTCTAATGAGATGTTATAACCTAGACCCTTAGCACATTTCAAAAAATCAACAATATTATCTCCCCATTGATTCGATACTACCACTTGTATTCCGTCACTGGTTTCTATGACTTCTTTCAAATTAAAACGTTTGGCGTCTTTCACCTCGGAAGCTATACCAAAAACTCCTTGACTACCTTGAATCTCATTAGGAAATGCATATATCAAATCCTTAAAAATGGGCCTGTTTTTATTGGCCCAATCTTTAATAACCAGTAAAACAAGCTCTCTCTTATTGAGGCGCCCTCCTAAACCTTCCACTTTGTACTTTGAATAATCTCTTGTCATTTCAATGCTTTAAAGTTTTTATGGTTT
>Ga0209136_1001830_pt1 | contig 13555 bp, 14 predicted proteins | sample SaaInl0LU_22_DNA_FD_184640 | JGI IMG/M metagenome (GOLD analysis project Ga0209136, IMG submission 184640) | Marine microbial communities from expanding oxygen minimum zones in the Saanich Inlet - ESP_90LU_22_DNA (SPAdes) (version 2) | ecosystem: Environmental > Aquatic > Marine > Intertidal... | reverse complement strand
GATTAAACGTGCCATGTTTAACCCTTGAGAACCTTCGGGCATTGCATTACCTACAATTACATCATCAATTCTTTTTTTATCAAAATCAGGCAGTTCATTCATCATATATTGAATGGTTTCTGCAGCTAATTCATCTGCTCTTTTAAATCTAAACAATCCTTTTGGTGCTTTGCCAACTGCTGTTCTATATGCTTTTACTATATATGCTGTTTTCATATTTTTATTTTAAGAAAAGAGAGAATAGAGAAGAGAAATTAGAAAAGTATCTTTTGTCTTTATTCTTGGCTCTTTTTTCTGTTATCTAGTTACGTAAGGGTTTCCCTGTTTTTAACATGTGCTGAATTCTTTCTAAAGTTTTACGTTCTGTACATAAACTTAAAAATGCTTCACGTTCGATGTCTAATAAATATTGCTCTGATACTTTGGTTGGTTCAGATAAATCTCCTCCAGCCATTACATATGCTAATTTATTAGCTATTTTTTGATCGTGAGCAGAAATGTAGTTACTAGCTTCCATAGAATCTGTTCCTACCAAGAACATCCCTAATGCTTGCTTACCTAATACTAAAACATCTTTACGTTTTACAGGTTGTGTATAACCAGCTTCAGCCATTAAAAGGGCGTGTTTTTTAGCTTGCGCTATTTGTCTGTCTTTATTTACAACAACAACGTCTTTCCCTTTTTGTAATAACCCTAAATCGAAAGCTTCATAAGCAGAAGAGGCTACTTTAGCCATACCAATAGTTAAAAAGTGTTCTTGTAAAACGTTCAGTTGAACATCACCTTTATCAAACTTATCAGAAGCTCTTAAGGCCATTTCTTTAGAACCACCTCCACCAGGAATTACACCAACTCCAAATTCTACAAGACCCATGTACGTTTCTGCTGCTGCAACTACTTTATCTGCGTGTAAAGAAATTTCACAACCACCACCTAAAGCCATTCCATGAGGAGCAGAAATTGTTGGTATTGAAGAATAACGCATACGCATCATTGTATCTTGAAAGTATTTGATAGCCATGTTTAGCTCATCATATTCTTGTTCTGCAGCCATCATAAAAATCATACCAATATTGGCACCTACAGAAAAGTTTGCTGCTTGGTTACCAACAACTAAACCTTGGTAATTCTTTTCAGCTAAATCTATTGCTTTGTTTATAGCTGCTAAAACATCACCACCAATAGTATTCATTTTAGATTGGAATTCTAAGTTTAAAATTCCATCTCCTAAATCTTCAATTACTGCACCAGAGTTTTTCCAAACTTGGTTTGATTTTCTAATATTATCTAAAATGATAAATGAATCTTGACGTGGTTTTTTAGTTTGTGTTTTTGTTACTACATCATAATAATATGTTGCACCGTCTTTTACAGTGTAGAAAGAATCGTTATTATTTGCTAACATTTCTTCTACCCAAGCTGCAACTTCATGACCTTCTGCCTTCATGATTGCTACACCTTTGGCTGCACCCACAGCATCCCAAATTTGGAAAGGGCCATGTTCCCAGCCAAAACCTGCTCTTAAACCGTCATCTATTCTATATAATTCGTCAGAAATTTCAGGGATTCTATTTTGTACATAAGCAAACATTGCTGCAAATGACTTCCTATAAAATTCCCCTGCTTTATCTTTACCAGCAACTAAAACTTTAAAACGATCTGCAACACTATCAATCGTTTTTGTTAATTCTAAAGTTGCAAATTTTGCTTTTTTCTTTTCTCTGTATTCTAATGTACTTAAGTCTAATGATAAAATGTTCTTTTTACCATTGGCATCTTTTGTCATTTTGTAAAAACCTTGCTTGGTTTTGCTTCCTAACATTTTGTTTTCCATCATATGGTTTACAAAATCAGGAATTACAAACTGCGCTCTCATTTCATCTTCAGGACAATTGTCTTTAACTCCGTTTGCAGTATGTACTAAAGTATCTAAACCAACAACATCAATGGTTCTAAATGTAGCAGATTTTGGACGACCAATCACTGGGCCAGTTAATTTGTCTACTTCTTCTATAGTTAAGTCCATTTCTTTTACAATGTGAAACAAACTCATAATACCGAAAATACCAATTCTATTTCCAATAAATGCTGGTGTATCTTTTGCTAAAACAGAAGTTTTACCTAGAAATTGATCACCATACATCATTAAGAAGTCAGTCACTTCTTGTTTGCAATTTGGCCCAGGAACAACCTCGAAAAGTTTTAAATACCTTGGTGGATTAAAGAAGTGTGTTACCGCAAAATGTTGTTGAAAATCTTCACTTCTACCTTCATTCATAAATTTGATAGGAATACCAGAAGTGTTTGAAGTTATTAAAGTACCAGGAGTTCTGTGTTCTTCAATTTTTTCAAAAACGGCTTTTTTTATGTCTAATCTTTCTACAACTACTTCCATTACCCAATCTACATCTTTTATAAGGTGCAGATCATCATCAATATTACCAGTAGTAATTCTACTCGCAAATTTTTGACTATAAATAGGTGATGGTTTTGATTTTAAAGAAGCTGCTAAAGCATCATTGACTAAACGATTACGGACTGCTTTATCTTCTATTGTAAGTCCCTTTGCTTTTTCTTTATCATTTAATTCTCTTGGAACAATATCCAATAAAAGAACTTCTACGCCAATATTTGCAAAATGACAAGCAATACCAGATCCCATAATACCAGATCCGATAATAGCTACTTTTTTAATTCTTCTTCTCATTTATATAAGTTTAATTTTATTTGTCTTGATGTACGGGTTCAAAAATTTTTTTCTCGGCAATAAGTTTGTTTATGGTTACCATTACCTTAAAGAATGCTTCCAATTCGTTTTCAGTAACATGTTCTCTTACTACATTATTAAACTGATAGACATGATTTTTAGAAAACTTGCGCATTTCTAAACCATAATCGGTTAGTTTAATAATAACACTTCTACCATCATCTGGGTTTTTTTCTCTAAAAATAGCTCCTTTTTCTTCCATAGATTTTAAAATCCTTGAAAGACTTGTTGGTTCCATGCCCATTAAAGGCCCTAAAGCTGTACTTGGTGTACCATTTTCTTTGTCTATGGTAAGCAACACAAAAGCTGTAGCCATAGTACTGTTGTAATTGGTGGCTTGCTCATTATACATTTTTGCAACTGCTTGCCAAGTTGCTCGTAATTGATGATCTATAGATTTATTTTTATCCATAGTACCAAAGATATAAAAAATATACTATGCATGCATAGTATATTTAAAAAAGTTATGCATGCATAGTAAAATTAACATTTCGTTTATTTGTAACAATATCTATGTTTTCATAACTAATTAAAATATGTAAGTTTGTAAGAAGAGTTTTCTATTTAATCACAATTAATTAAAAAACAAATGAAAAATGTATTAGAAATTAATAATGTTACTAAAAATTATGGAGATTTTAGAGCATTAAATAACGTATCTATTCACATTCCAAAAGGAAGTGTTTACGGTTTGTTAGGTCCTAATGGTGCTGGTAAAACTTCTTTGATTAGAATTATTAATCAAATTACTATGGCAGATTCTGGGACTGTTTTTTTAGACGGAGAACTATTAGCCCCTAAACATACTGCCGATATTGGTTATATGCCCGAAGAACGCGGATTGTATAAATCGATGAAAGTAGGAGAGCAAGCCTTGTATTTAGCACAGCTAAAGGGATTGTCTAAATCTGAAGCTAAAAAAAGATTAAATTACTGGTTCGAAAAGTTCGATATTATGGCTTGGTGGAACAAAAAGATAGAAGAACTTTCTAAAGGTATGGCTCAAAAAGTGCAATTTATTGTTACAGTAATGCACAATCCTAAACTTTTAATTTTTGATGAGCCGTTCTCTGGATTCGATCCTATAAACGCACAAATTATAGCCAAAGAAATTTTACAATTAAGAGATGAGGGAGCCACTATTATTTTTTCTACCCATAGAATGGAGTCTGTAGAGGAAATGTGTGATGAAATCGCATTAATAGATAAATCTAATAAGATTTTAGATGGAACTTTAAATGCTATAAAAAACGAATTTAGAACAAATACCTTTCAAATTGGAGTACAAACAGAAAACCCAAAAGAGTTAGAGGCTATCTTGAAAGAAAATTTTGAAGTTTTTCCTTCAGATTTTAAGTTGTTAGGGAATGAATTTACTACAAATATTAAACTTGGGGCAACAACTACAGCTAACGATTTATTATCACTTTTAGCCAGTAAAGGTCAGGTGCAGCACTTTGTAGAGTTAATTCCTAGTGCCAATGACATTTTTATTCAAGCTGTACATAAAAATCAATAAAAAGATGGGTAAATTAAAACTTATTATACAAAGAGAATTTATTGCTAAAGTTAGAAATAAATCATTTATCATAATGACTTTTTTAAGTCCATTAATCATGGTAGCCATGGGAGCTTTAGTCTTCTTTTTAATGAAAAAGAACGATCAAAAAATTAAAGAAATCGCATATGTAGACAATTCAGGTTTGTTTTCTAAAGAAGATTTTAAAGACACAAAAACATTACACTATAAAGATTTTACTTCTCTTGGAATAGAAGCAACTAAGGAAAAAGTTGAGAAAGGTGATTTTTTTGGTGCCTTAGTTATACCTAAAAACGATAGTCTAGCTATTTTAGCTAGCTCCATAGAATTCTATTCAAAAGATTCACCTGGTATTTCAATAATTAACTCTCTAGAAAATAAAATAGAAACCAAACTTAGGAATGTGCAATTAAACTATTTTGGTATTGATATTGATAAAATTAATGCTTCTAGAATACGATCAGATATTAAGATGTTTAACTTTTCTGGAGAAGAGTCTTCTAAGCTTATTAATGGTTTAAAAATTGGGGTGGGGGCAATTACAGGCTATTTATTAATGATGTTTGTTATTATTTACGGAACTTCAGTAATGAGGAGTGTTATTGAAGAAAAAACAAGTAGAATTATAGAGATCATTGTATCTTCTGTAAAACCTTTTCAATTGATGTTAGGTAAAATAATTGGAAATGCTACTGCAGGTCTATTACAGTTCTTTATATGGGGAATTATAATTTTTATAATTACAACTGTACTGTCTTCTTTTTTTGGAGTAGATGTGGTAGAAATGCAAACAAGTACTATTTCTGCGCAACAACTAGAAGCTGCGAAACAAATTACGGGGGCAAATAAATTACAATTGGTCATTCAAGAAATACTACGACTTCCAATTTTGAAATTGTTTTTATTATTCATTTTTTATTTCTTGGGGGGATACATGTTGTATAGTTCATTATTTGCTGCTGTTGGAGCCGCTGTAGATAACGAAACAGACACACAACAGTTTATGTTGCCAATTATGTTGCCTTTAATTTTAGCTGTATACGTTGGTTTTGCTACAGTAATTAGTGATCCTCATGGGCCTATTTCTGTTGCTTTTTCATACATCCCATTAACAAGCCCTATTGTAATGTTAATGAGAGTTCCTTTTGGTGTTTCTTGGTACGAATTAGCAATCTCTATGACTCTACTAATTATTACATTTGTATTTATGGTTTGGTTGGCTGCTAAAATTTATAGAGTAGGAATTTTAATGTATGGAAAAAAACCAACCTATAAAGATTTGTATAAATGGTTAAAATATAAAGGATAGATGTATCAAGATAGTTTAGAAAAAGTAACAAAAACAATTATAGAAGAAACTACTTCTATTTTAGACCATACTTTTGTTTTTAGTAAAGAAATAAGTATAACCATAAAAGGATTGCTTTTTGTTGCGGTAGCTTTAGTAATTACCTCTTTTATATTAAAACTATTTAGGAGATTTGTAACTAGAAAAATGCCCGATAACGATAAACAAAAATTCGTTTCTGTTTTTGGTTATATAAGATGGATTGTTTTTTTAATTATCTTCTTAATTGCTATGCATACTTCTGGAGTTAATGTAACAGCAGTTTTTGCAGCTTCAGCAGCACTTTTAATTGGTGTTGGTTTAGCATTACAAACGTTATTTCAAGATATCATTTCTGGAATTTTTATACTAGTAGATCAATCTGTTCATGTTGGAGATATCATAGAGCTAGAAGGTAAAGTAGGTAGAGTTTTAGACATTAGACTAAGAACAACAAGAGCTGTTACCATAGATAATAAAGTTTTGGTAATTCCCAATCATTTATATTTAACTAATATTTTATACAATTGGACAGAAAATGGAACAGAAACGAGAGAAAGTGTAGAAGTAGGTGTTGCTTATGGTTCTGATATTGATTTGGTAAAAAAGATACTATTAGAAATTGCTACTAATCAGCCTAACGTATTGAAAACTCCAGCTCCAATTGTTTTATTTACAGATTTTGCTGAAAGTAGTTTGAATTTTAAAGTAGCTTTTACACTTGATAATAGTTTCGAAGCCCGTTTTACGCAAAGTAATATACGTTTTGAAATAGATAAAGCATTTAGGGAACATCAAATTTCTATTCCTTTTCCTCAAAGAGACGTTCACCTTATAAAATAAAAGATAACAATGGCTAAAATTTTAATCATAGAAGACGAAGCTGCTATTCGAAGAGTTTTAAAAAAAATTATTTCTGAAGAGAATGAAGATTACGATGTTTCTGAAGCAGAAAATGGTCTTTTAGGCCTAGAGATGATTAAAAATAATGAGTATGACTTAATTCTTTGTGACATAAAAATGCCAAAAATGGATGGTGTTGAGGTGTTAGAAAAAACAAAAAAAATAAAACCAGAAATCCCAATGGTTATGATATCTGGTCACGGAGATTTAGATACAGCTGTAAATACTATGCGTTTAGGAGCCTTTGATTATATTTCTAAACCACCAGATTTAAATAGACTTTTAAATACAGTTAGAAATGCCTTAGACAAAAAGGTTTTAGTTGTAGAGAATAAAAGACTTAAGAAAAAAGTAAGCAAGAATTACGAAATGGTAGGTGAGAGTGATGTAATTTCTCACATTAAAGATATTATAGAAAAAGTTGCAGATACAGACGCTAGAGTGTTAATTACAGGTCCAAATGGAACTGGTAAAGAGTTAGTTGCACACTGGTTACATGAAAAATCGTCGCGTTCATCTGCTTCTATGATAGAGGTGAACTGTGCTGCAATTCCGTCCGAATTAATTGAGAGTGAGCTTTTTGGACATGTAAAAGGTTCTTTTACAGGGGCAAATAAAGATAGAGCAGGTAAATTTGAAGCCGCAAATGGAGGGACTATTTTTTTAGATGAAATAGGAGACATGAGCTTATCTGCACAAGCAAAAGTATTACGTGCATTACAAGAAAATAAAATACAAAGAGTTGGTTCGGATAAAGATATTAAGGTAAATGTAAGAATTGTAGCTGCAACTAATAAGAACTTAAAAAAAGAGATTGCAGAAGGTAGGTTTAGGGAAGACTTGTATCACAGATTAGCTGTAATTTTAATTGAAGTACCGTCTTTAAATGAAAGAAGAAATGATATTCCTTTATTAGTTGATTTCTTTACTTCAAAAATTGCAAGAGAGCAGGGGGTACCAAAAAAAGTTTTTTCACAAGAGGCAATAGTATTATTGCAGAAGTACGATTGGACAGGAAATATCAGAGAGCTAAGAAATGTTGTAGAGCGTTTAATTATACTTGGGGAAAATACGGTTTCTGAGAATGATATTAAATTATTTGCAAATAAGTAGTTTTATCCTAATTTACATTTCCCTTTAAAATCCTCATAAAATTTTAAACTAATCTATTGTAATTATCTTATGATAAGATTTACCAATAACAAATACTTGATTTTTTTTAAATAATCAAATCTTATTCTACTATAAATTAAATAGTTTATGATGATGGTTATATTATTCTTATTAAAAAATATATTTGCATTAGAAAACGAATATTAATAATAAATAATAAATAAAAATGGCAACAGCAGTTGGTAAAAAATTCCCTGACGTAAATGTAAATGCAATGAACGAAATGGGAGATACATTTAAAGTAAATGTATTAGAAGAGGCAGTAAATAATAATAAAAAAGTATTGTTATTTTGGTATCCAAAAGACTTTACATTTGTATGTCCAACAGAATTACATGCGTTTCAAGCAGCATTACCAGAATTTGAAAAAAGAAATACAGTAGTAATTGGTGCTTCATGTGATACAGCCGAAGTTCATTTTGCTTGGTTAAGTACTTCTAAAGATAATGGAGGTATAGAAGGTGTAACTTACCCAATATTAGCAGACAGTAACAGAAACTTATCTTCTATTTTAGGTATTCTAGATATTACCAATGAAGTTTATGATGAAGAGACAGGAACTGTTCAGGTAGAAGGTGATAACGTAACGTATAGAGCTACTTATTTAATAGATGAGGAAGGAACTGTTTTTCATGAAGGAATCAATCACATGCCAGTAGGAAGAAATGTAAACGAATTTTTACGTTTGATTGATGCTTATGCACATGTTCAAAAAAACGGAGAAGTTTGTCCAGCAAACTGGGAAGAAGGTAAAGATGCTATGCAAGCTAATGCAAAAGGAACAAAAGAATATTTAGCTAGTCACTAAATTTAATTATACTTATGAGTTGCAGTTTTTTTTGCAACTCATAATTTTAAAATTTTAATCATTATGGTGCAAGAATTGACAGAAGATAATTTACAGCATATAGTAGATGCAAATCAAAAGGTAATAGTACAGTACTCTGCAACTTGGTGTGGTAATTGTAGAATTATGAAACCAAAATTCAAAAAATTAGCATCAGAGAACGATCAAATTAAATTTGTTATTGTTGATGCTGAAAAATTTCCTGAAAGTAGAAAGTTAGCAGATGTTAGTAATTTGCCAACGTTTGCAACTTTTGTAGCAGGAGATAAAAAGAATCAAACACAAACTAACAAGTTTGATGTTTTAAAAGACTTAGTGTCAGAAATTCAATAAATTATGAAATTACCAGTAATTAAACATTTAACAAGTTTTATTGAAGAAAACGATCAAGATTATGTTTTAGAAACTATTGAAACTCTAGAAGCTTTAACAGAAGTTCCTTCTTTAAAAGATGAAGAATTAGATGTTATTGGTGAGTTAATTTCTAATATGTATGGAGCAATTGAAGTAGATAAAATGATTAAAGATGGTACTTCAAAAAAAGAAGCTTTAAATTCATTTATGAATCGTGTTTTAGGTTCTATAGATAAATAAAATAGTAGTTTCAGTTAATAAAAAAAGCTCTGAATTTTAATATCCAGAGCTTTTTTTAGTTAATGGTGTGTAAGCTTTTCTATAATCGATTTATGTTTAGGAAATTCTTTTGATAATTCTTTACAAGAAGGTAGCGTAAAATCTTTAAAATCAAAACCTGGTGAAACTGTGCATCCCACAAAAGAAAATGAATCTGGTGCAATAACTTCAGCTGCAAAATACCAACAAGCTGGTACTGTGTATTGAGGTATTTCTCCCAAAGAAAAATTAGGGCCAATAAGTTTAAAAGTGTAATCACCTTCAGGTGAAATCATGTGCAGTTTTAAAGTGCTCCCTTTGTAAAAATGCCAAATTTCATCTTGCTTAATTTTGTGAAAAGCAGAAAATTTGTGCGATGTTAATAAGAACAAAATACTTGTACATAAATTTCGATAGCCATCAAATTGATGGTCTAAATTTTCTGATTTTATGGTAATTGAACTTCTATAGGTTTCTTTAAAATGTCCACCTTCTGGATGTTCTGTAAGCTGAAAATGTTTTATGATTTCTTGTGCATCCATGATTAAAAGCCTTTATTTTTTTAGTATAAATTTAGCCATATCTTTTCCCCAAAGTTGATAAGTTAATTTTGAAGGATGAACACCATCACTAAAAAAAGTAGATATATCACCAGATAATTTATATTTTTCTTGCCAACTTTTTAAAGTAATTAATTCATTATTATAATAAACATTGTCTTTATTTTTAATTCTTCTATACAAATGATTTCCTAAAAGCTCAACTAAATTTCCAATCACAAATTTTATTGATTTTGTAAATGCAGGGAACTCTTTAATAGGTGGCATATTGGTAAAATAAATAGGTGTCTTTGGGAATTTAACCTGTAGTTTAGTAATTAATTGTTCAATTTCTTCTATCCACACTTTTGGACAGTGAAGTCTAAAAGCATCATTGCCTCCTAATCCTATTATTATAAGATCTGTTCTATTTTCTTTAATGGTTGGAACTATTTTTTCTCTAACCATTTTAGCGGTATATCCACTTTTTGCATACACTTTCCATGCTACAGAAATAGCTTTTGTATCTGAAATGGTATTAGCTAAAGCACCAATAAAACCGTTTTTATGAAAATCTACTCCAACACCAGCAATTGTGCTTTCTCCAATACATAAAATTTCAATAGTTTTAGAACTATTTTTCTTAACGTAACCTTCAGGATCTCTCGCTTCTGGAAGTTTTGGAACATTTGTTCTTATTTTTTTTCCTTGCAAAAAAATTATGGGTAAAAGAGGCAGAGCTACAATACTACCTAAGTAATATTTTAGTCTCATTCTTCTTTCTTTTTTTCTTGATTAACCTTTCGTATGATAGCTTTTAAACGGTCTTTGTGAAGTTGTTTTTTTAACTTAACCTTACTGATTTTTTGTTGCATCAGCTTAGAATGTTTTGCTTTATTGGCCGTGTTTTTTTCTTTCCCTTTTTTTGGCATAACAAATTCAATTTAATTTATAAAAATATAGTTTTTTTATTATACTCAATGTTTATTATTAAAGATGATAAAATTCATATATTTATAGCGAATTAAATAAAAAATACATGAAACGAATTTTAACAATGACTTTAGGAGTATTCTTTTTTTTAAGCTGTGCCAATAAAAAAAATGAAACGCAGAAAAATCCAGAAAAAACAATTAAAAAATCTCAGTTAACCAAAAAGGTAAAAGAGGTAAAATCACCTATTGTTGTTATTGATGAAAACGGTGTTGCTAATGTTTCTATACGAACTAGTGACAAAATGAAATTTAATGTAAAGAAGTTTAAAGTTAAAGCAAATCAAAAAATAAAGTTAACATTAATCCACGAAGGAAAATTAGATAAGAAAATAATGGGTCATAATGTAGTTATTTTAAATCAGGGGGTTAACGTTTCCCGTTTTGCAGCAACTGCAGCAGCAGCTAGAGGTAACGATTACATTCCTGTTAATTCAGCTGAAATAATCGCACATACAAAAATGATTGGTGGTGGAGAGTCTACTACAATAGAATTTATAGCTCCAGCTAGAGGAACTTATGATTTTATTTGTAGTTTTCCTGCCCATTATGCGATGATGAAAGGTGAATTTATTGTAGAATAATAATAGAATTTAAACAATTCAAAAATTCTGATATTAAAACCCAAATGAAGTACTTTAATTATTTCTCTTTTTTGTTGTTGATTTCGTTTTATTCTAGTTGTAGCTTAAAATCAGAACCGATAATTGTATCTTCTGAAGACTTTCACTTACAGGTAGATAGACTATCTGAAATAATGATTCATGATATTTTTTCACCTCCAGTAGCAAGTAGAGTTTTTGTTTATCCTAATATAGCAGCTTACGAAATACTTGCCCAAGAAGACAGCCTTTTTTCGAGTTTATCAACTACTGTAAAAGACTTACAGCAAATACCTAAAGCAGATAAAGATGAGTTTATTAATTTAAAATTATCTGCTTTAATTGCTCATATAGAAATCAGTAAAATGTTAGTGTTTTCTGAAGAAAAATTAGATGTTTTTAAAGATAGTTTATTTAACAAATGGCAAAAAACCAATAAAAACGAATTTTTAGCATCTAAAAATTATGCATTAAAAATAGTAAACCATATAAAATCTTGGATGAGTAAAGATAATTACAACCAAACAAGAACCATGGAAAAGTTTACTTTAGATACAGATGATCCTTCTCGTTGGCAACCAACACCTCCTGCGTATATGGAAGGAATAGAACCTCATTGGGGTAAGATTAGACCATTTCTTTTAGAAACTGCAGATCAGTTTAAACCAATTCAGCCACCAAAATTTTCTTTAGAGAAAGATTCTAATTTTTATAAGGAGTTATTGGAAGTGTATACTATTAGTGAAGAAATTACCAAAGAAGGTGATACTTCAGAAGAAGTTGCAATAGCTCAATTTTGGGATTGTAATCCCTTTGTAACAGTTACCCGTGGTCATTTTATGTTTGCCTCAAAAAAAATTTCTCCAGGAGCACATTGGATCGGTATTACGAAGATAGCTTCCAGAAAATCAAATGCTAATTTTATGCAAACTGTAAATGCGTACACAAAGACCTCTTTAGCAATAGCAGATGCTTTTATTAGTTGTTGGGATGAAAAGTATAGAAGTAATTTAATTCGGCCAGAAACTTTAATAAATAAATATATTGATGAAGACTGGTTGCCAATTTTACAAACGCCTCCATTTCCAGAATATACAAGTGGTCATTCTGTTGTTTCAGGTGCAGCTTCCTCTGTTTTAACTTCAATTTTTGGAGAAAAATTTAATTTTGATGACAATACAGAGGTTCCATTCGGTTTGCCTGTAAGAAGTTATGATTCTTTTAGTTCAGCAGCAGATGAAGCAGCAATTAGTAGAATGTATGGAGGAATACATTATAGATCAGCTGTAGAATTAGGCTTAAAACAAGGAAAAGAAATTGGTGCATACATTAATAAATTGATTAAGTAATTGATTTTATTTAATTGTAACCTTAAATTATACTCAGGTCAAAATTTAATAAAATTTTCATAAATCAAGCTTTTATTTAAAGAGTTTTAACTCCTATTTTTCTATATTTAAAGAAATATTTAAAAAATTAATGTGATTTTTAAGTTATTTATTATCAAGTCATTGACTATATTTTTACTTTTTATTTAACCAATAAGTAACATATTATGAATTTAAACCTTACTAAACCTATTGTGTTTTTTGATTTAGAAACAACAGGTGTTAATATAGCAACCGATAGAATTGTGGAAATTTCAATACTTAAAGTATTTCCAAACGGAAATAAAGAGAGTAAAACTTGGTTGGTAAATCCAGAAGTAGAAATTCCTCAAGGAGCTGCAGATGTTCACGGAATTACAAATGAGAAAGTAGTTACAGAGCCTACATTTAAAGAATTGGCTGGTAAAATAAGTGAAATGATTGCTGGTTGCGATTTAGCAGGTTTCAACTCAAACAGATTTGATATTCCTCTGCTAGCTGAAGAGTTAATGCGTGCAGGTATCGATTTTGATATGCAAGATAGAAAAGCGATAGACGTTCAGGTAATCTTTCATAAAAAAGAACAAAGAACTTTAGGAGCAGGATATCAATTTTACTGTGGTAAAGAATTAGAAGGTGCTCATGGTGCAGAAGCAGATACAAATGCAACCTATGAAATTCTTTTAGCTCAAGTAGATAAATATGATGATATAGGAAATTCAGTTGATACTTTAAGTGAGTATTCTACTCATGGCAAAAGAGCTGATTTTGCTGGTTTTATTTTAATGAATGAAGAAAATCAAGAAGTTTTTTCATTCGGAAAATACAAAGGAAGAACTGTAGAAGAGGTATTAACAGAAAACCCTGGTTATCATAATTGGATTCA
>Ga0209136_1001822_pt1 | contig 13597 bp, 11 predicted proteins | sample SaaInl0LU_22_DNA_FD_184640 | JGI IMG/M metagenome (GOLD analysis project Ga0209136, IMG submission 184640) | Marine microbial communities from expanding oxygen minimum zones in the Saanich Inlet - ESP_90LU_22_DNA (SPAdes) (version 2) | ecosystem: Environmental > Aquatic > Marine > Intertidal... | reverse complement strand
CCAAAGGCCACAGGAGGCACCCCAATTACCTCATGGATTCCAAACCAGATAAAAGCAGTGTTGAGTGCTATGAAAGCACTGTCAGATCTAATGACAAACCAAGGAGGTTGGAACAAGGCCGTTTGGGCAGAATCCTACGATAAAAAAGTACAGCTGTTAAATAAGCAATTAGAAATTGTAGCCATAGAAGCTTTTGATCCAGAGGCTGTATTTAAATTAAACCTAGAAATGGGGTATCAGGATTTTTAATCTGATGACTATTTTAAATAGCTTACTATAAACCGGTACTCTTTAGGGTACTGGTTTTTTTATGGGCGTGTCCTGCGCTGGAAAATTATGGTCCTTTTATAGATTTGGTGTTGTAAACAACTACTTCAATGAACCATTTTGAAAAAATAGATTCTATACCTATCTTTAAAATAAAAAAATGTACTCACTACTACTCTCTTTATTCCTCTTTTTGCAAACCCCTTCAGTTGAGGGAACCTGGGTCAATATTGACGACGAAACCGGCGTAGCCAAATCAGAAATTGAACTCTATGTAGAACAGGGCAAACTCTATGGCCGCGTCCTGAGATTACTACTGCCAGAAGATCAGGGTAAAAAATGTGTAAATTGTAAAGGGAAGGATCAGAACAAACCCATTGAAGGGCTTTTGATTGTTAGGGGTCTCTCTCGAGACGACACCGCTTGGACGGACGGTAAAATCATGGATCCAGCCAATGGTAAATCTTACGATTGCACCATTCAATTAGAAGATCCAAATACCCTAAATGTTCGTGGATTCTTAGGGTTTTCATTCCTAGGCCGCACCCAAGTTTGGAAGCGTAAATAGCGGCTTAGCGCTCCGCTAATGGAGCGCTAAAAACCGCCACATAAGGTGTTAAGGAAGCTCAAAGAGGTCTTCTACCCTACAGCCTAAGGTCCGTGAAATTTTTAGTGCTAATACGGTAGAGGGGACATAAACGCCATTTTCAATGGCATTGATGCTCTTTCTTGAAACCTCTGCTTTCACAGACATTTCCTGCTGTGTTAAACCCGCTGCTTTTCTAATGCGCTCTAAATTATTTAAAAGTTTCTTATGGTCTTTACCCATAGATTACTTCTTCTCAAATTCCTCTACAGCGTCTGTTAACTCCGCTCCTGTATTTGGGTAAAGATAACCGGCAATCAATACGCCTATACCAATTAATCCAACCAAAGCGCCAGCACCTTTTAGAATATTTCCAAGGAAATAATAACCGAGCGCATAGAGGCCTAGCCCCACAAAAAGGGTAATAACCCCACCCCTACGATAATCTATAGGTTGCTGCTTTCGCTCTTCAAAAATGTGCAACAACTCCTCTACTTTTGATGGATCGTCTAGATTTTTGGTTATTTCAATAACAGCTTCTCGTTTTCCTTTGGCATCCTTATACTGCCAAATAAATACCGCTACCGGTATTAATACACCCACTAACATTCCAATGATGGGTATGATTAATTGTACTTCCATTTTTTATTTTTAAATATTAATGTAACGCAAAGGTAACATTATTTTTTAAAATGGGAAGTAAAGGTTACAAAAATAATTAATTCAACATTAAGGAATAAAGAAAACTCAAAAGGCTATGATTATAGGGTAGTATCCTTCTAAAAACTTCATAATCAGATTTTAATATTTAGTATTAGATGAAGAGATAACAAAATATTTAGTTAAAATTTATTTGAGTTTTAATTTTTTAGAAATTTCACAACACTCCTAATAGCGCAAGTTGTCATCTATTTACTATTTATTTACCTATGTTTTTAGGTGTATCTCATTCAAACATTGAAAGAATTATTGATTGAATAATATTTCTTATATTTATTAAAATACTAAAAATCAAATTATTATGAGTGACATGAAAATTCCTGAAGCATTTAAAATAAAACCTTTAAATAGTCATTCATATTTGGTTAATGGTGCTATAAAACAATGGAGTGGTCAAATGACAAAGGTATACTCAGTGATTGGTTCTGAAGACTCGCTTGGAAATTTTGGCCCAACACTTTTGGGATCGGTTCCAGATATGGGAGAGGAGACTGCTATAGAGGCAGTCAATGCTGCCAATGAAGCATACAATCGCGGTAAAGGTAACTGGCCTACCATGTCTGTTACAGATCGATTAAAGTGCATGGAAATTTTTGTAGAAAAAATGAAAACACACCGAGAGACGGTTGTGAAACTTTTAATGTGGGAAATATGCAAAAACAAAACAGATTCATATAAGGAATTCGATAGGACAATTGACTACATTAATAATACCATAGAGGCCTACAAAAATATAGACAGAAAAGCTTCCAAATTTGAGACACAAGATGGTGTTTTAGCTCATATTAGAAGGGGACCCATTGGCGTTGTTTTATGTCTTGGCCCCTACAACTACCCATTAAATGAAACCTTTTGTTTACTCGTCCCTGCAATAATTATGGGAAATACAGCTGTTTTTAAGCCAGCAAAACATGGTGTTTTATTAATCACTCCCTTACTTGAAGCATTCAAAGAAAGTTTTCCGCCAGGAGTAGTTAATATTGTTTTTGGTAGAGGAAGAAGTATTGCAGCACCCATAATGAAAACAGGCATTATAGATGTCCTAGCGTTAATTGGGCACAGCTCGTCTGCTGTTTCACTTCAAGATTTACACCCTAATAAAAATAGATTGAGACTCGTATTGGGATTGGAAGCAAAAAATCCTGCGATTGTATTACCAGATGCAGATTTAAATCATACGGTAGCAGAATGTATTTCGGGGGCACTTTCGTTTAACGGTCAAAGGTGTACCGCATTAAAAGTTATTTATGTTCATGAGTCTATTATTTCTGAGTTCAATGAACTTTTCTCAAAAGCTGTAGACAATTTAGTATTTGGCATGCCATGGGAAGACACTTTTTTAACGCCGCTTCCTGAAACTTCAAAACCAGCCTATATTCAAGAACTCATTAATGACGCTGTTAGTCATGGCGCAAAGGTGATCAATAAAAGGGGTGGGAAATTAACTGATAATTATTCCTATCCTGCAGTATTGTACCCTGTAAATGATAAAATGAGGCTGTTCCATGAAGAACAATTTGGGCCTATTATTCCAATAATCCCTTATAATGACATAGATATACCTTTAAATGATATGGCCGAATCTAATTATGGACAGCAAGTGAGTTTATTTGGAGAAAATATTGAAAATTTAGGGCCATTAATAGATGCTCTAGCAAATTTAGTGTGTAGAGTGAATCTCAACAGTGCTTGTCAAAGAGGTCCTGATGTATATCCATTTGCAGGTAGAAAAAATTCTGCTGTTGGAACCCTCAGCGTTTATGACGCTTTAAGATCTTTTTCAATTAGAACATTTGTAGCAGCAAAAGACAGCGCAAAAAACAAAGAAATCATTAAAAATCTTCTCAAATCAGATGCCTCAAATTTTATGACTACAGAATATTTATTGTAATGTTATTCGCAAAAAAAATCTATGCTAATTTTTCGCTTAAATTAAAAATTTTAAGAATTAATAAGCCAAAGATAACACTTGAAAGAATCAACACTACATTGGTTAAACCATAAGTTCCAAATGATAGTCTAATTAAAATAGTACACACGATAAATCCTGTATTTCTAACAATCTGTGTGTATTTTTCAGTATACTTAAATGAGATTAGAAGTATGAAAACATCTGCAAGAATTAAAAGCTCAAAAAAGTCATTGTAAAATATGGAATTTACATTCTCTGAAAAGGAGTTACTCAATAAATCTACCATCCAGTTAAAAAGACTAAAAGAACACATTATAACTAGGCAAACTAATAAAATAAGACTTAAAGCTTTTTTAGCAATTATAAATTTTTCAATTTTTAAATTTGATGGTATTATAACCCTTGATTTGGCACTTTTGTTAAACAAATAGATTAAAAAATATAAGATTAAAATACCCATTAAATCATAAATCAAATTTAAATTAGGGAGTGTTTTAAACCAATTAACCTCTAAATCAATCTTTGGAATATCACCAAATATCCTTCGTATTAGTATTAGAGAAATTATTTCAAATTGTTTAGACAAGGAAGTAGTAAATGATCTGGGTAAGTATAGTACTAATAGATAAATTTCATAAACTAGGATAAATGTGAAAGGGGTATAAATTGCTGAAATTGGGTTTGCCAACAAATTGTACTCTACCAGAAAATTTAATAGGTTAAACTTTGTGAGATATATTAATGTCAAGTGAATTACAAAGCCAGAAAGTGAAAGCCAAAGAATAACTTTTTCAATATTATTTTTTGATTTTTCAGAGAATACTTTTTCAAATAAATTTTCAATATGTGCAACCAAATTAACTGATTTTCAATAGGTAAGATATTAAAAATTATTTGACTATCTGATTTTCTTTTTTAAAGTTCTTTATAATTATCATAAAGGTATAATGGTAGGGCTAATGAAAAACCAACCACAAATAAAGAAACCAAATACTTTATGAACTGATTATTAGATATTGCTTTTACTCTTAATCTGTAAATGAGAAAAATAAGAAAAGATGTGGCTGCAACAGTTAAATCAGCATTCAAAATACTCATTGCATAATTATTATTAATCTGCTCAAAAAATAGTGAAGTTGACCATTCCCAATGATTTGCTTCAATAAATTTAAAGATATAATAGTAAGGAAAAGCTATTCCTGCAATACACAATAAGGCAAATACTTTTTTCATAAAACAAATTATTATTGAGTCTGGTTGCGAAGAAGTATTTTGGTCTTCTTGAAAAATTGTATTGTACCTATTTATCATTAAGGCCAAGTCCAAATCCTAATGTTACAGCGACCAAGGTAAGATGTAGAATTAAAACTATCTTTTGCCAAATAGGCCTTTCATTCCATTTTTGTTCTGGATTAAAAGGGTTATATAAAATTTAAGAGAGTTTACTTTACATTCAATACCGTTCTAAACCCTTTATGCTCTGAAGCGGAATCTTCTGTACTGGCCATTCTGGCCGATATCCTGTAACTCGCGCAATAAGATGCATTACATAAAAAAGAACCTCCTTTAATTACCCTTTCAGGGGTATAAGGATTGTTGGGGTTATAGGCGTTAGGGGCTCCTTTTGGGTCAGTTACAGGATCATTTTGCATTGCCAATGTTTTGTAATAAGTGGTATTGTACCAATCAGAGGTCCATTCCCAAACATTCCCACTCATGTCGTACAATCCAAATGGATTAGCTGGAAAATTACCGACTGCTGCTGTGCCCAGAAAGCCGTCCAACATACTGTTGGAATCTGGAAAGCTACCTTCCCAAGTATTGGCTTTTTCAGAGAGTGTAGCGTCATTGGCTCCCCAACTATAGATACCATCTTGTTGCCCTCTTGCAGCATATTCCCATTGTGCTTCTGTAGGGAGGCTTCTTCCAGCCCAATCACAATAAGCAAGTGCGTCTTGGTAAGCTATGTGAACGACAGGATGTTGCTCTTTGCCTTCAATAGAGGAGTTTGGGCCCTGGGGGTGTTTCCAATTTGCACCCACTGTCCAACGCCACCACTGTGAAAAATCATAGAGATTATTCAGCTTCTCTGTTGAAGGTTTAAAAGTTAAAGCCCCTGCTTGTAAAATACTGTCATGGGGTTTAGGCGTGCCTATTGGCAATTGTTTTTTCATTTCATTCCAATCAATGTCCCGCTCTGCGATAGTAATATAATTTGTAGCAGACACAAACTTTTTAAATTGGGCATTGGTCACTTCCGTAGTGTCCATAAAAAATCCACTTATAGACACTTTATGAGCAGGTTTTTCATGTGACATAGCCATAGGATCACTGGAGACAGCCCCTTGAATGAACTCACCAGGGGGTATCCATACCATACCCTCTGGAGCTAATTTATTTTTGCGCATACTTTGACAGCCATAAAACAGAAAGACAATACTTAAACAAAAAAATAAATTTTTCATAAAAAAATTCTCAAATTAACGCTTTTTAGATAAACTTTGGGTGATTCATGTGTTTCTACTGAATCATTCTCTGCTGGCTTATAAATATTATTAAGCAAAGTAGTAAAAACTATTTATATTTTAAATAATTATTCAAAGGAAGGAACGTAAATATACCTGCAACATCACCTGCCACATAAAGGGATTCTTCAAAAACAAATAAATCTGTTGCAGAAAAAGGAGTATCAATAGGGGTAATGACATTGTTTTGATATTCATATATTTTGGAAAAAGACCTAAAATAAATTCTGTTTCCTAAAGTAACAATTTCCCATCCTTTTTCCTTTGCATTTATACCATTTCTGTAAAAATTAATCCCCCATAGTTATGTTCACTATGGGGGATTAATCTAATTACCAATAAATTAATTTAACAATCGATTAATTTGGATTTGCGCTTGGATAAGGTCTGTTTCTTACAGGGTCTGCAATTATGTGACCAATACCATTGTTGAAGACATAGTTGTAATCACGAACTCGTTCGTATTGACTTGTTGCAGAACTGGGTAATGGCGCAGGACTTCTATTGATGTCTATACGATATCTGTCGTCTCTTCTCATTACAATTCTCCCGTCTTCTCCATCAATCAACGTTTGGAAAATATAATTAAGATTATACTTTTTTAAAGGATCAGTTTGCGTAATGTAGGTCGTGACAATATGATAGCGTAGAATTGTACGCAATACATCCATATCTGCTCTTGCCATTACTTGTGCAGGAGTTTCGCCTTCTGCAACGCTAGAGGATTTTGTAATTAATTGAATAATATCCCCTCCTCCGGTAAAAGCATTGTTGTTTAGTAATAGATAGGTTCTCTCACCATTGGGAGCATTATATTCATCAATCATTCCAGCAGCCTCTATGGCAGCAGACATATAGTCGAAATGATCTCCAATTAAGCCACCAGTATCACTCAAGTTTCCATTGACTACATCTGAAGAGATGAATTCCCAAGCAGTCATGTTACCATATGGATCGGTAAGGTCTACGTCTGGAACAAATTCGAAAGTGTCTTGTAAACCTATATCGCAGCTCAGTACAAAAAATGATAAAGAAGCTGTAAAAAGTACTTTTATATTATTTATATAATTTTTCATATCACTTAATTTTTAAGTATTAATACCCTGGTGTTTGTTCCAACGCTGGGTTATCGATTAGATGTTCATCCCATATAGGTAACAGCAGGCGCTCTTGTGTAAGTTGTCTTCCCGTGCCCTGCAGAGTGTTAAGTTCTTCAAGGAAAGGGTTTAGGATTTCAAGTGCTTTGTTGGTTCGAACTAAATCCCACCATCTGTGGCCTTCACCAAGAAGTTCTAGCTGTCGTTCATCAAGGATAAAGTGTTCTCTCTCGTTTGTAGTAGCCCCGAATTCTGTACTACTTACGGATGGCAAATCTCTAGCGGTTCTAAATTGATTTATCAACTCAAGAGCTCTAGTACTGTTACCCAAGCGGTTTTCGATTTCTGCGAGGTATAAAATGATATGGGCATATCGATATAAAACAATATCAGTATCATCTGACGCGCTAGGGTAATTCATTTTGTTGTATTTGGCCAACCTCGCTTCACCAATCTCTCTTGCATCCAGGTTTGTAAAACCTTCTCTACTTAAATAGTAACGATAATCTCCGTAAATGAATCCCCCTGTTTCAGGATCTCTAAGCATTGGATCTGTATTGGGGTATTTAGATGTCCATCCCAAAGAATCAATAGGGAATTTTTGTTTCCATTTGTTTTCCAAATCAGGGGATAAGGTAAATGAAGGTAGACCTGCATAAAACAATGAGAAAACACCTGATCGGTTTCTGTTTCCAGATCCTTGGGCTTCATCTAAACTATAGCGGATAGACATGATGAGTTCAGGTCCTTGCTGTACTTTTTGGGGTTGTGTACTTGGCAACGTATTGTCAAAAGGATCTCCATTATCATTCAGGAATAAATTTTGCCAAGCTTCTGGAGAAGTAGTTAAACTATAAGCATTTGAGTTAACAATCTTATCTAGCGCTTCTTTAGCGGCCTGATCATTACCAATAAATCCGTAAACATCAGCATGTAATCCCCAAATACTGGTTTTAGAAAATCGGTATGAATCTGTTAAATTTCCGATACTCATAAGCTCATCAGCAGCAAGCATATCGGGAATGACAACTTCATTCAAAATGGTTGTGGCATCCGTTCTTGGTTTTTGTACTTCATCCGGATTATTGGTCGGTTCAGTAAATAAAGGTACACTCCCCCAAACTCGAATGGCTTGAAAATAAGCATAGGCTCTTAAAGCATGTGCTTCTGCTAAAAGACTAGTGTCATAGTCGCGAATATTAGGGATGTTCGCGATCGCTTCATTTGCACGGTTGATCATTTGATATAAATCATTCCAACGTAATACAGCAGTGTTACCTGGAGTCACATCATTAGAAGTAACTTCAATGCTATTTGGATTTGCTGAAGGGTTGCCATTCACATAGCTATCGCCTCTGAATTCTCCCCAATAGTAATGTTTTAACCTAAATGTAGGTTGCATTGCATCGTATATTCCAATAACGGCTGCTAATGCATCGTTGTTATTGTTGTAAAAATTATCAGGTGAAAGCTCACTGATGGGTGTCTCCTCCACCAAATCTTCACATGATATGATACCAACCAGGACTGCTAGTGCGGTCAGTACTCCTGCCATTCGGCCTTTTATCGTTTGTATTTTCATTTTTGTATTGTTTAAAATTTAAGATTCATGCTTAAAATAACTTCTCTATCATTTGGATATCGCAAGTTGTCAACACCTGGCTGCAATGGATTGCCTCTTGTACCCAGTTCTGGGTTAAATCCAGGGTAGTTGGTCCAAGTTAACAAGTTGTTTCCAGAGACAAATAAGGAGCATTTTTTGATTCCCCCGATTTTATCCAAAATTGATTTTGGTACATTATACCCTAAGCGTACAAATCTTAGTTTGATGAAACTTCCGTCTGTGATAAAGAAACTGTTAGGTCTCAATCTGTTTTGTGGAACTCGGCTTAAACGTGGGTAAACAGTATCGTCACCTGGATCCATCCAAGCACCTTCAATACGGTTTGGACCAGGGGTTTCATTAGACGAGTTTAAGTCATTTCGCGTTTCGTCCCATCTTCTCCACGTTTCATTTCCTAAGGTAAAATCAAAAAGAAAGCTTAGCGTGAAATCCTTATAGGTAAAGTCATTATTGAATCCACCAAAAGCTGTGGGGAGTCCATTTCCAATGACTTGTTTATCGGCTTGGTCAATTATATTGTTTCCGTCGACATCCTCCCAAATGATGTCACCACCTTCAACTATACGCCCATTCACTTTCATTCTGTTGACAGTACCAGTGTATTCTTGTCCGTTAAGGGTGTAGTTTGTAAATGCACCACCATCATCAAAATTTGGGGTCAAACGAACACCATCGTCATTGTAGGCATTGGATTCGTTGTATTGGTAAACACCAAGATTTTTAAACCCAAAAATGTTTCCGATGGGTTGTCCTTCCTCGATAATGTAGTCACCCGATTGGAATGAAGTGCCTCCCGCAAGTTTTGTAACCTCATTCTCTTGGAAAGTTATGTTAAAGTTTGTGTTCCATTTGAAGTCTTTCTTTCGGATTGGTGTACCGCTGATGCTGATGTCAATCCCTTGGTTTCTTACTCCTCCTACATTTTTACGAATAGAGCCATATCCAGATTCTTCGGGAAGTGGTACGTTGGCTAGAAGATCTTCCGTGATTTTTCTCCATGCATCAATATTAAATGTTAAGCGATTTTTTAATAAACCTAAATCAATACCGATGTTGGTTTGATTGGTACTCTCCCAACTTAAATTGGTGTTTCCTAAACGGCTGGGTTCAATACCGCTAATTCCGTTATATATCGCTCCAGGTTGAAGGGTAGTGCTAAATTCATAATCTCCAACTCTATCATTTCCTGTCTCTCCATAACTCGCTCGCACCAAAAGGTTGTTAATGATGCTGTTTCCTTTTAGAAATGACTCATTACTTACTCTCCATCCTAATGAACCTGAAGGGAAGTAACCAAATTTACGATTTTCACCAAAGCGTGAAGAACCGTCTCGACGTACTGTTCCGCTAACAAGGTATTTGTTGTCGAAGTCATAATTGAATCCAGCGAACGTAGAGAAGAGACTACTTCTAGTATTGAACGTCTGGTCTGCATTGATAGCTAAACCTGCTGGATCTACATTATTAAATGTTTCGATGGCTTCGGAGACAAACAGAGCATCAGAAATTCCAAAATTTTCCGCAGAACGCTTTAATATTTGCATCCCACCAAATACAGCAATACTGTGATTTCCGAACTGATTGTTGTAGTTTAAGAAATTCTCTTGTTGGATGCTGTAATCCATTCGATCTCTAAAAGCTCCTTCAGGATTTGTGGCATTAGTTGGATGTAATACAAGTAAGGGTTCAAAGTCGTTGTTTCTTCGTAAACGATAATCAATCCCAAGCGTAGACTTTATGGATAGTTCAGGGGTAATTTTATATTGGATAGAATTAAAACTTTGCCCTCTATAGGTTCTTAAACGAAGTTTTCTGAGGTTTGCTTCCGCAAGTGGATTTTGGCGTCCTGCGATTTCAGGCGTATAACTCCCGTCTGGTTCAATGACTGGAAAGTAGGCAATACGCTCCACCAATTGTTGGAATACTTGGTTTTCATTAAGTCCGCTATATTGCTCAAATGAAACATTGAAATTTGAACTGATTTTAAGCTTTTCATTCGGAGTGAAGTCTAGCTTGAAACGACTATTGATTCGTTTAAAGTTACTGTTTACAGCAATTCCATCTTCATTAAGAAAACCTACGTTCATGTAGCTCTTAAATTTTTTACTTCCAGCACTAACGGCAAGGTTTACTTGATCTCTGATTCCAGTTCTTGTAATCAAATCTTGTAAGTCATGAGAATTTCTTAAAATCAAGTTAAGCGAGTCTCTTTGGTAAACAGCTCTAGTTCTTCTACTAGGAACTTCTCTCCAGTATTCGTAGAAAAGTCTTTGTTTCGTATTGGCTACTGGAAGTGATCCATTGATCGTGTTAATTCCTCTTACGAGGCTAACATCTACATTGACGTCTCCCGCTTTTCCTGATTTAGTGGTAATCAAAACCACCCCATTGGCTCCTCGTGTTCCGTAGATCGCTGTTGTTGCACCATCTTTAAGAACCTCTAAAGAAGCAATATCATTGGGGTCAATGTTGTCAATGTTGTCCAATTGTTGGCCATCTACAACATAGAGTGGGCCTGTTCCACCAGCACTGAAGGTTGAGGTTCCCCTTACCCTGATGTCAAATCCTGCACCAGGACCTCCATTAGAGGAAATCTGTACTCCTGAAAGTCTTCCTTGGACACCTTCAAAGGCATTGGTCGGCGTTACCTCCGTAATTTTGTCAGCTTTTACAGATGACAAAGCACCGAGTACTTTATCTCGGGATACTTGGGCATAACCAATGATGACAACTTCGTCTAACTCTTGTGCATCCTCTTGAAGCGTAATGTTGAGGACAGCAGAATCAGCTGTTATTTCCATCGTTTGGAATCCTGTAAAGGAGAAACTCAGTTTGTTTGATCCAGGCTCTAATTTTATGGTGTAGTTCCCATTAAAGTCGGTAGACACACCATTATTAGTTCCAGTTTGGATAACGTTTACTCCTAGAAGGGGTACACCGTTAGCATCTTTCACCGTTCCTGATACTTCTTGCACCTGTGCAAAAATAAATGTTGACAATAGCAAAGCAAGTACTGTAAACACACCATGCAATCTTGAGATTGCTTTAGCATTTCTCGGTCGTTTTTTCATTTCACGTTTAGTTTTGTTAAAAATAAATTCTGGTCATTGTAATGTTTCAATAGCACAATAATTAGCACTAATTAAACATCACATTCGTATTTCGCCTTACAATTTATGTAGTTATATTTTTTATAGTATCCTGTACTATACTGTAGGGGTAGGTGTTAAATAGACGCTACTCTCGAAGGCATGGAAGGGAGCTGCCCTCTTGGAGGACATAGTAGGGTTTTATCGAAATGCGGACGGAAAAACAAAGAAAAAGTTGCTTAGTAAAGTGTTTGGATCTAAAGTTGTATTCGACAAAAATGACAAGCCAAAATATACCTTTACTCCTCCAATCAAATCCTTACTGAAACTCTCTGAAGAAGTATCCAAAGATGGAACCATGTCATCATCTTTGATAAAGACATTTGCCCACAACTCCTCTGATATCAAACTTGTTCTTGAGGGTGAAAAACTTCAAAAAAGGTCCTAAGACCTAAACCACTATTCTTTAACGAGTTACAAGGATAAGCTGCAGCTTTCCCAATTTGGTCGATTTTCAAAATGAAAAAGCCCGAACCGGTTTTTTGAAAACGTAAGTTGTTGATTTATAAACAAATGAAAGGACCAAAAACAAAAAAAGAGATCAAAAATGACCTCTTTTTGTAACTTGCTCCCCCTATTGACAGAAGTTGCAGCACAAGTAAATCTAAATATGAATTAATTGAAGAGGTTTTTTTATTGAAAAAGCAGATTTAATCATTACCCAAAAGTTCTGCTACTTCATCATAAGCTTCTTGGGATAAGACTTCAGTCCATTCTGTTTCACCCTTATAAATGGCTAAATAAGTTACGTCTTGATCTTTTGAGGAGGAGTGCCAGTGTTCTGTATTGGCAGTACATTTTAAAATATCACCTTCTTTGATCACGATGGGTTGTTTTCCTTTTTCTTGGTAATAACCTTTTCCCGAAACAACAATTAAAACCTGACGATCTGTATGCTTGTGCCAATTCAAGGTTGAATTCGCCTTGAAAGTTGCCTTGGTAATATTGTAGGATAACGATTCATCCGCTCGAATCAGTGGATTCAACCATGCTTCACCCAAATAATTCGTATTTGGCGCCTTAAAACCTTCTAAAAGATATGAAGACACCTCGTATTCATTGGTTTGTGCTTGGATGCTAAGAGATAAAAAAGTAAAAAGTAAAATGAGTAGATTTTTCATTGTTCAGGTTTTAAGTAAAAATAAAAAAACCGTTACACTATAATAGTAAAACGGTTTTATAATTATAAGTTACTCCCCCTATTATTCAAAGATGCAGCACAACTTCTTTTATTGGTGACTTAAGAGTCTAATGAAAATGGGATAAGTATAATCTTTGTTATTCGCTACCTGAACGGAATTATATATTGAGATAATTAATCCAATTGAATACAAGGAAACTAAGGCAATTATGAATAAAGACCAAGATTGGGTTATGAGTAACGAGGAAACTCCAAATACGATGTAAAGGAGAATCCAATTAAATTTAAAATTGATAACATCTCTTCCTTGAAATTCAATTATTTCATCTTTTCTCTTAAAAATTACCCAAATAATGGAAGTTGTTATAATTCCAAAAATTGAAGATAGGTGTAATAAAATGTTCCACGAATTTGTTGATTTCGATTTTTGCTTCATAATGTTGTTTTTCAGTTCGTTTAAATTAACGCCAAGAACTTCCCCTATTTGATTTAAGGAGTATGGAGTTGGCTCCACTTCGTTGTTCTCGATCCTTTGAATAGTTCTCAGTGAAAGAGAACTCAGTTCGGCCAAGTCAA
>Ga0209136_1001816_pt1 | contig 13612 bp, 12 predicted proteins | sample SaaInl0LU_22_DNA_FD_184640 | JGI IMG/M metagenome (GOLD analysis project Ga0209136, IMG submission 184640) | Marine microbial communities from expanding oxygen minimum zones in the Saanich Inlet - ESP_90LU_22_DNA (SPAdes) (version 2) | ecosystem: Environmental > Aquatic > Marine > Intertidal... | reverse complement strand
TTTAATTTTCTGACTTATCAGGAATTACAAAACCTCATATCATACGATATGAGGTTTTTTTTTAACTTCTTTTTAGTTTTTGTTATCCTAGCTTTATTATATACATTAGTATAATTAAATTAAGTGAAGTAATTAAAATATATTGATTTATTTTCGTTACTATTATAATACTTTGTTTCTTTGTTATAGGTTTATGAAATTATCTTTATTTTTTTTGTTCATAAGTATTCTTTTTATTTTGCCTACAAATGGACAAGTTGGCGGGGAACTGGTTTACCAGTTTTTAAATATTTCTACTTCTGCAAGACAAATTGCTTTAGGAGGTAAAACGATTAGTATTAAAGATGATATTAATCAACCTATTTGGAACCCATCTGTTATAAATAGTAATTTAGATAGAAAATTATCTGTAAATTATTCTAGTTATTTAGCAGGAATTAATATTGGATCTATTTCTTTTGCAAGAGAAATATCTAGAAGATTTGGTACTATTCACGCTAATATAAAATATTTGAATTATGGTTCTTTACTAGGTGCTGATGAACAAGGAAACGAAACAGGTACTTTTAGTGCAAATGATATTGCTTTATCCGTTGGTTATGCTTATAATTTACCAAATACTAATTTTTATTTTGGAACTAATTTAAAGTTAATTACTTCTACAATTAGTAATTTTAATTCTACAGGTGTAGCGTTAGATTTTGCGTTATTATATTCTAGCCCATTTAAACCTTTTTCTGTTACTTTAGTTGCTAGAAATATTGGTACACAGATTACCTCTTATCATACAGTGAAAGAAAACTTACCATTAGAAATTGCTTTAGGTGGAAGTTATCAGCTACAGTATGTTCCTCTAAAATGGTATTTTACATTAGATAATTTACAAAAATGGGACGTTTCAGTACCTAATCCTTCAGAACAAATAACAGATTTACAAGGTAATGTAACATTAGAAAAAATAGGATTTATTAATAATACTTTAAGACATTTGGTAATTGGTGCCGAATTATTTCCAGAAAAACTTATAAATATTAGAATGGGCTATAATTTTAGAAGAGCTGCAGAATTAAAGTTACAAAACGCAAGAACTTTTAGTGGCATTTCTTTTGGATTTGGTATAAGAATGAATAGATTTAAGTTTAACTATGCAAATTCTAGATTTCATGCTGCTTCAAATGTAAGCACATTTAGTTTAGAAATTGATCTAGATAGTAGAAGAAGATAATATGAATAAAAAAATAACGATTGCTATAGACGGATTTTCATCAACTGGAAAAAGTACTATTGCTAAATTAATTGCAAAAAAATATAATTTTATTTATGTAGATACCGGTGCTATGTATAGAGCTGTTACTTTATATGCATTAGAAAATAACTTTATTGGATCTAATTTTTTTAATGTAGATTCATTGGTTTCAAACCTTAAAAATATCTCACTTAAGTTTATTTTTAATGAACATTTAAGTTTTGCAGAAATGTACTTAAATGATGTAAATGTTGAAAATGAAATTAGAAGTCTTAAAGTTTCTCAATTTGTAAGTAAAATTGCTGAAATTACTGCAGTTAGAAAAAAACTTGTTTTAGAACAACAAAAAATGGGAGAAAATGGTGGTATAGTAATGGACGGAAGAGACATTGGAACCGTTGTTTTTCCTAATGCAGATATAAAGTTATTTATGACTGCATCTGCTGATAAAAGAGCTACAAGACGTTATAAAGAGCTTATAGATAGAGGAGATGATGTTAGTTTTAAAGACATTTTATTTAATGTTCAAGAAAGAGATCGTATAGACTCTACTAGAAAAGATTCGCCATTAGTAATGGCAGAAGATGCAATAGAGTTTGATAATTCTGATATGGGAATTGATGAGCAATTTGAAAGAATTTGTATTTTAATTGACAAAAAAATATCTTAAAACGAATTAGAAACAAACAGATTAAACCTTTCGCCGAGCTTCAAACAGGCTGTTTATTTGAAATCTTTTTTGATTTTTCTTTAAAAGATTGAGGATTGAAAGCAAGATAAAGTTTCGATAAAACTAGCTAAACAAGTTTATTACGTTAAGGAATCTGCAAATATTTATGGGTTTGTAAAGAAATTTTCCATTTTGGATTTTTCATTACATACTCAACAATTTGCTCTGTTATTTTTTCTTTTTTACTCCATTCTGGTTGCAAAAAAAGTTGACATTTTCTGCCTACCTTTACTGCTTCTTGTTCTGCAAAATCAAAATCAGATTTGTTATGAATAATCATTTTTAATTCATCTGCTTCTTTGTAAACTTCATCTAAAGGTAACTTTGTTTTTTTAGGAGAAAGACAAAACCAATCCCATTTTCCAGAGAAAGAGTAAGCACCAGAAGTTTCTATATGGGTTTTTATGTTGTTTTTTTGAAGTAATTCTGTAATATAATCCATAGACCACATTAGCGGCTCACCACCAGTAATAACCACAGTATTTGCATATTTTTTAACATTTTCTAAAATGGTGTCTGCCAAAGTTGGTGGGTGCAAATCTGCATTCCAACTCTCTTTTACATCACACCAATGGCAACCAACATCGCAACCACCAACTCTAATAAAATAAGCAGCTGTACCTGTGTGAGAACCTTCACCTTGTATGGTGTAAAATTCTTCCATTAATGGTAACATTATTCCTTTATCTACTAAATCTTGTGTTTTTTTATCCATGCTTTACTTTCTTGCAGCAACTATTTCAATCTTAATTTGTGCAGCTCCAACTAAATAGATTGCAAAGGTAGTTCTTGCGGGTATATTATCCTTAAAAAAGTACGATAAATTACATTCGTTATAGAAAAATCATTATTACTTATTGGTAAAACTGTATGTTTTTCAACATCTTTAAAACTTAACTTATGTTGCTTTATACAGCTTCAATTTTTTTAAAGTTTGTTTTATTTCTGCTTCTGTTTTACCTTTAATTCTTTACATGTGGTATAATTTTTACCAATTTGTCTTTCAGAAAAATACAAATTATAAGATTTTTTTAAAAGTAAGTCTTTAAAAATCAAGTATTTTTTGTAAATTTGCACTCCTTTTTACGAGAACAGATAAAGAAAAGGAAACAAAGAAAATAATTTATAAAAACATCTCTTTGCGTTTTAATCGTTAATAATCTGTAAAACAAAAAGATACAAATTTAATTTAGACACATGTCTGAAGAAACAAAAAACACTGAAGAGCAGGTTGCTGCTGCAGAAGTACAAGAAACAGCAACTCCTGCTGTAGAAGAAAAACAAGACCCAAAACAATTTTTAGCAGACTTTAACTGGCACAAATATGAGCAAGGTATAGAAGCTGTTGATGAAGCAAAGTTACAAGAGTTTGAAAAAGCTTTAGAAGGAACTGTAGGTTTTGTAAACGAGCGTGATGTAATCGAAGGAACTGTAATTAGAATTACAGATAGAGATGCAATTATAGATATCAACTCAAAATCAGAAGGAGTTATCTCTTTAAATGAATTTCGTTACAACCCAAATTTATCAGAAGGAGATACAGTAGAAGTATTAGTAGACAAAAGAGAAGATTCTTCTGGTCAATTAGTATTATCTCATAAAAAAGCAAGAGTAATTAAAGCTTGGGAGCGTGTAAACAACGCACATGAAACTGGTGAAGTAGTTAACGGTTTTGTTAAGTGTAGAACTAGAGGTGGTATGATTGTAGATGTTTTCGGTATCGAAGCATTTTTACCAGGTTCTCAAATTGATGTAAAACCAATTAGAGATTACGATCAGTATGTAGAAAAAACAATGGAATTTAAAGTTGTGAAAATCAACCACGAATTTAAAAACGTTGTAGTTTCTCATAAAGCTTTAATTGAAGCAGATATTGAATTACAGAAAAAAGAAATCATTGGCCAATTAGAAAAAGGACAAGTATTAGAAGGTGTTGTTAAAAACATTACTTCTTACGGTGTGTTTGTAGATTTAGGTGGTGTAGATGGTTTAGTACATATTACCGATTTATCTTGGTCTAGAATTAATCATCCTAATGAGGTTGTAGAATTAGACCAAAAATTAAACGTTGTTATTTTAGACTTTGATGATAACAAATCTAGAATCCAATTAGGTCTAAAACAATTATCTGCTCACCCTTGGGAAGCTTTAGATAACGAATTAAAAGTTGGCGATAAAGTAACAGGAGAAGTTGTTGTAATTGCAGATTATGGTGCATTTGTAGAAGTAGAACAAGGAGTAGAAGGTTTAATACACGTTTCTGAAATGTCTTGGTCTACGCACTTACGTTCAGCTCAAGACTTCGTAAAAGTTGGAGATAAAGTAGAAGCACAAGTTTTAACTTTAGATAGAGAAGACCGTAAAATGTCTTTAGGTATGAAACAATTACACCCAGATCCTTGGACAGACATTACCACTAAATATCCAGTTGGCTCTACACACACAGGTACTGTAAGAAATTACACAAACTTTGGTGTATTTGTAGAATTAGAAGAAGGTATAGATGGTTTAGTGTATATTTCAGACTTATCTTGGACTAAGAAAATTAAGCATCCATCAGATTTTGTAACTGTTGGAGACCAATTAGAAGTACAAGTATTAGAGTTAGATGTAGAAAACAGAAAATTAAACTTAGGTCATAAGCAAACACAAGATAACCCTTGGGATGCACATGAAGCTACCTACACAATAGGTTCTACACACGAAGGTACTATTAAAGACAAGAACGATAAAGGAGCAGTGGTAACTTTTGCAGATGGCGTAGAAGGTTTTGCACCAACTCGTTTCTTAGAAAAAGAAGACGGTTCTAAATTAGGAAAAGGAGATACAGTAGACTTTATTGTAATGGAATTTTCTAAAGAATATAGAAGAGTTGTAGTTTCTCATACTTCAATCTTTAGAGAAGAAGAAAAGAGAAATATTAAAGCTGCTGCTAAAAAATCTGCAGATGCAGAAAAAACTACGTTAGGAGATATCGGAGGTTTAGCAGACTTAAAAAAGCAAATGGAAGCTGGCGCAAAAAAGAAAAAATAATTTCTTTTTAGGAAAGCAGATATTTATAATATCCAAAAAGCCGATACAATTTTGTATCGGCTTTTTTGTATTCTGAACTCGTTTCAGAATCTATAAATAACTAATAACTATAATTTGGGCGTTCCCTAAAGGTCGGGCTTTACGTACTCGCTTCACGCAAAAAAGCGTGAGAGCTCAAACAAACACTTCAATCCCTAACGCAACTGTTTGCCAGCTATAAGTAATATTAAAAATCAGCTATTGTTAAATATTTAGTTAAACACTTTTTTTTGTATGTAAATAACATTAAAATTAATATTTTTTTATTAATTATTTATATATTTACTTATTTGTTGTGTATTTCATTTTTTTTTTTTTTAGATTTACCTGTTTTTAGATATTATTCGATCACTTTTATTTAAAAATTGCTAGCAAACAAAAAGAAAGAATGTTTTAAAAATTGCGCACATTCTTTTTTAATATTAATCATTAATTAGATTTTTTATCAAAATCTAATTAAAAAAACTATTATTAATTTAAAAAGAACAAAAATGAAAAATTTTAGAAAGCCATATTTATCAATTTTAATGGGAGCATTTTTTTTATTCTTTTCATGTGATAAATATGACACGATAAGTAATATTTCAAAAAACAGAATAACATATGAATTATTTAACCAATATAAAGACAGTCCACATTTTAAAAACACTATAAATAAATCTATTGAATTGATCAAGCGAAATCAATTATTAAAAACAAAAAAGAACTTAGATAATAGTGATATTATTATGAATGTTGTTAATGAAGAACTTAATTCTAATGTAATATTACCAGATGAAGTAAAATCTTTGTTGGCTTTAAATAATGAACAAATATTAAATAAGGCAAATAAAGAGAGGTGGTTATCTGCGAATGAAATTGATATAGTTAATTCTTTTGCTAATGACATTAAAACAGAAGTCAATTTTAAACTTTCTATAACTAACTTAGAAAATAAAATATTAAATTCAGATTTGAGTCAAAATAATTTTGATAATATGAATAACTTTATAAATGTTGTTAAAACAATAGAATATCAAAACCCTGATATGTTTAAAAATTCTTTTGCTAGTAAAAGTTCTCTTGAAGATGGACCTTGGTGGAGATGTGTTTTAGCAATTATATCTTTTATAGCAACTTTAATAGGGTTAGCAAGTTGTGTTGCAGTATTTCCATGTTTACTGGCAGCTACATTATTTGTTAACGCTTCTATGGCTCTAGCAGATCATTGTTTATCCTAAATTTTCTAAATATGTTGAAACTATCAAAAGAAATCTTATTAATATTAATTATCCTTATGGGTTTATTAGCTGCCACTTCATATTTTACAATTGATTGGAATGTATTTCATTCAAGTACAAAAAATGCAATTAAAGAATTAAGATTACCAATTATTTTTTTTCTGATGTGTTTATATTTTGTGTTTCCATACGTAAAGAAACTAAAAGAATAAAAAATTAGTATTTAACCTTATCGAAGTAAGTTTTTTAATATAAATATTTCTTATATTTTTATAATATGGTGTTTAAAATATATTAAGTCGATGCATTTGCATCGGCTTTTTTTGCTTTAAACAAAAAACTAAATTATTATATTTTATCTTTGTAAAATCGATAAAAAAAGACAACCAAAATAATGACATTAATAAAATCAATTTCAGGAATTAGAGGAACCATTGGAGGCAAAACAGCAGACAATTTAACACCAATAGACGCAGTAAAATTTGCATCTGCTTATGGTGTCTTTATTAAAGAAAGAAATAAAGGAAAAGAAAGTATTAAAGTTGTAATTGGTAGAGATGCACGTATTTCTGGTAAAATGATTTCGAGCTTGGTTGCTAATACTTTAGTTGGTTTAGGGATAGATGTTGTAGATTTAGGTTTATCAACCACCCCAACTGTAGAAGTGGCTGTACCCTTAGAAAAAGCAGATGGTGGTATTATTTTAACAGCATCTCACAACCCAAAACAATGGAATGCCTTAAAATTATTGAACGAAAAAGGAGAATTTCTAAATGGAGCAGAAGGAGAAAAAATATTGGCACTAGCAGAAAGTGAAGATTTTGAATTTGCAGCAGTAGACGATCTAGGAGTTTATACTAAAGACACAACTTATTTACACAAACATATACAAGAAGTATTAAATTTAGAATTAGTAGATGTAGAAGCTATTAAAAAAGCAAATTTTAAAGTAATTGTAGATGGTGTAAATTCTACAGGAGGTATTTTTATTCCAGCTTTGCTGAAAGAATTGAATGTAGAATGTGTAGAGTTATATTGTACCCCTAATGGCCAATTTCCACACAATCCAGAACCATTAAAAGAACATTTAACAGATATTTCTAATTTAGTTGTAAAAGAAAAAGCAGATTTTGGTATTGTTGTTGATCCAGATGTAGATAGATTGGCTTTAATTTCAGAAGACGGTTCTATGTTTGGAGAAGAATATACTTTAGTAGCGTGTGCAGATTATGTGTTAGGTAAATTAGGAGGTGGAAACACCGTTTCTAACTTATCATCCTCTAGAGCATTAAGAGACGTTACCCAAAAACATGGAGGAACTTACTCTGCATCTGCAGTTGGTGAAGTAAACGTGGTTATCAAAATGAAAGAAACCAATACCGTAATTGGTGGAGAAGGTAATGGAGGAATCATTTACCCAGCTTCTCATTATGGAAGAGATTCTTTAGTGGGAGTTGCTTTATTTTTATCGCATTTAGCTCATAAAAAAATCTCTTGTAAAGCATTAAGAGATTCGTATCCAAGTTATTTTATGAGTAAAAATAAAATTACGTTAACACCAGCAATAGATGTAGATAGTATTTTAGAAACTATGGCTTCTAAATACGTTAATGAAGAAGTAAATACAATAGATGGTGTAAAAATAGATTTTGCAGATGAGTGGATTCATTTAAGAAAATCGAACACAGAACCTATTATTAGAATTTATACAGAAGCAAAATCGCAACAAGCTGCAGACGATTTGGCAAATAGATTTATTGCAGAAATAAAAGAACTTATAGCTTAGAAATATTGAAAACAAAAATCATTTTTTTTCTAATTTTTACAATTAGTTTTTGCTCTTTTTCACAAAAAAAAGAAGCAAAAAAAATATCCAATAAAGGAAAGCTATTTTTTTATTGGGGATGGAATAGAGCAACATATTCAAATTCAGATATCCGTTTTCAAGGAGATAATTACGATTTTACCCTACAAAGTGTAAAAGCGAATGATAGGCCAACAGATTTTACATTCGATTACTTTCACCCAACAAAAATAACATTACCTCAAACTAATGTTAGATTAGGATATTTTTTAAACGATCATTATACAATTTCAGTAGGTGTAGATCATATGAAATATGTAGTTGAATCTTACCAAGATGTAAATATTAACGGTTTTATAAATGCAGGAACTCGATTTGATGGTGTTTACACTAACGGCAATATTCAATTAACACACTACTTTTTACAATTTGAACATACAGATGGTTTAAATTATGTAAATATAGAGTTAAAAAGATTTGATGAAATAGGACATTTTATAGGCATGACAAATAAGAATTTTCAATTAGCAATAACAGAAGGTTTGGGTGCTGGAGTATTATTTCCAAGAACAAATTCAAAATTGTTTAATCAAAAAAGATGGGATGAGTTTCATGTTTCTGGATGGGGAGTTTCATTGGGCGCTGGTTTAAATTTAACCTTTTTTAAATACTTTTTTATGCAGTCAGATTTAAAATATGGTTATATAAAGATGCCAAATATTAGAACTACTGAAAAATCATCAGACAAAGCTTCACAAAGTTTTTCTTTTTTTGAAAAAACAATTGTGTTTGGAGCAAAATTCAATATTTAAACTAAAATTAATGAATTTAGAAAAGTATTTTAATCAATTTAGAAAAAATATAGTCGGTATCAATCAAACTTTTACATCTCCTTATGGAGAACAAAAATTAATGTATACAGATTGGACTGCCAGTGGTAGACTATATAGACCTATTGAAGAAAAAATGATTGAGAAATTTGGTCCATTTGTAGCCAATACACATACAGAAACTTCTACTTCTGGTGCAGCTATGACTTTGGCTTATCACGAAGCTAGAAAGATTATAAAACGTCATGTAAACGCCAATGAAAATGATGTCTTAATCACCTCAGGTTCTGGTATGACAGGAGTTGTAAATAAATTTCAACGTATTTTAGGACTAAAAGTTACCGAAAATTTAAAAAACCATACAGCCATTCCAGAAGATCTAAAGCCAATTGTATTTATATCTCATATGGAACATCACTCTAACCAGACCTCTTGGTTAGAAACCATTGCAGATGTAGTTGTTGTATCTTGTAATGATGACGGTTTAGTTTGTTTAAAAAACTTCGAAAATTGTATTAAGAAACACAAACATCGTAAAATTAAAATAGCTTCAATAACTTCTTGTTCTAATGTAACAGGCATAAAAACGGACTATCATAAAGTAGCAAAATTAATACACAGTTACAAGGGCTTGTGTTTTGTAGATTTTGCTTGTTGTGCACCTTATGTAGATATAAATATGCATCCAGAAAATGAGGATGAATATTTAGATGCTATTTTCTTTTCTCCCCATAAATTTTTAGGAGGTCCTGGTTCTTCAGGGGTGTTAGTTTTTAATAAAAAATTATATAAAAACACCATTCCAGATAATCCAGGAGGTGGTACTGTAAGTTATACAAACCCTTGGGGACAACATGATTATTTTGATGATGTTGAAACTAGAGAAGATGGTGGTACCCCAGCTTTTTTACAAACCATTAGAGTTGCTTTGGCTATTCAATTAAAAGAAGAAATGGGAGTAGAAAATATAAAAAATAGAGAAAAAGAAATAAATAAGGTAATTTTTAAAACTTTAGAAAGTCTACCAGAAGTTAAAATTTTAGCTCCACAGCATAAAAATAGGCTAAGTATTTTTTCTTTCTATTTTACAAAATATCACTTTAATTTAGTGGTAAAATTATTAAATGATCGTTTTGGAATACAAACTAGAGGTGGATGTTCTTGTGCAGGAACTTATGGACATTTTTTATTAAATGTAGACCAAAAAACTTCTAACAAAATAAAAGATCAAATTTTGCATGGTTGTAATACTGAAAAACCTGGTTGGATTCGTTTGTCTGCGCATCCTACTATGACAAATAAAGAGTTAGATTTTATTTGCAAATCGTTAAAAGAATTAGCAAATAATATAGAAACTTGGGCTAAAGATTACGAGTATAACTCCATTAAAAATGATTATGCACACAAGTCTATTGCACCTGTTGAACATTTATTAGTTAAAAGCTGGTTTGGGTTGTAATTTATAGAAATTCCGCAGGAACTTTATTGCTATGTTTAAATCTTTTATGAGACCATAAGTAGAATTCTGGTTGCTCTAAAATGTTTTTTTCTGTTAACTCGGTATAGCGATCTGTAATTTGATAATTTTCAAACTCTTTAGGTTGGTCTGTTATAAGCTGAAACTCCACTTCATAATGTCCTCTCTTTACTTTTTTGGCAACATAGTTTATCACTACCAAATCAAAACGTTTAGATAGCATTTCTGCACCTGTATGTACTGGAACTTTTATGTTAAAAAATTCTCGCCAATAATACGTTTTATGAGGTTGTGGAGATTGATCACTCAATAAAATATAAGCTCCTTTTTCTTTTTTAGAAAAGCGTTGTTTCATTCCCTTAATCATATCTGAGGTTTTGTAACCAATGACTCCAAATTTTTCTCTAGATTTTCTAACTGCTTTTTCAAAATATTTGTTGTTTAATTTGGTATAAGCACCCAATACATCAATATTTAAAACCAATGCCAAACTAGTTGACCACTCCCAATTTGCTTGATGTGCCCCTACTAAAGCAATATTTCTTCCTTCTTCTGCATATTTATTTACCAATTCTGGATTTTTATATGTGTACCTTTTTAAAATTTCTTTCTCAGAAATAGAAAACGCTTTTACACTTTCCATTAATAAATCCATTAAATGTTTAAAGAATTTTTTTCTGATACGTAGCAATTCTTGTTCAGGTTTATTGGGAAAAGCAAGTTTTAAATTTTCTAAAACAACTGTTTTTCTGTATCCAATTACATGATAAATCAAAAAGAAAAAAATATCAGATTTTATATATAAGATTCGCATAGGAAGTCTAGATAAAACCCATGTGATAGGATAGGTAATTGCAAAAACAATAAACTGCATAATCTAATTTTGGTTTTGCAAATATCGTATATAAATTTAAAACGAAAAGAGATATAGTAAACAGATTTTATTATGTTTGTGATATGATAGGAAATATAAATCAAGCAGTTTTGTTAATAATTGTAGCCAATGTTTTGGTTTCTATGAAAGGTTTTAGCGATTACTCTTTTTTAAATAAATATAAATTTCAAGTAAGTAGTATTTTATCTGGCGAAAAAATTAGAATGTTTACCTCTGGTTTTTTACATGTAGATTGGATTCACCTTGGGTTTAATATGTATACACTATACCTTTTTGGAAGTATTGTTGCAAACAGATTAGGGATGCCAAACTTTTTAATCATTTATTTTGCTAGCTTACTGTCAGGTAGTTTATACGCTTTAAAGTATCATAAAAAAGAACTTTATTACAGTGCAGTTGGTGCCTCTGGTGCAGTTTCTGGTATTGTTTATTCGTCTATTTTACTTTATCCAGGTATGAACTTATATTTATTTTTTATACCTATAGCCATACCTAGTTATATTTTTGGTTTAGGCTATTTGTTATATTCTATTTATGGTATGAAAAATAAAGTTGGTAATATAGGGCATGCAGCACATTTAGGTGGCGCTATGGGTGGCTTTGTATTAACTTTAATTTTATATCCGTCTGTGTTTAATACCCATAAATTAATCATACTTCTTTTAGCAATTCCTATTCTTTTATTACTAATTTTTGGCGATAAATTAAATAGAAACTAAATTTTAAGCATAAAAAAAGACCTTATTATTTCTAATAAAGTCTTTAGAGCGAAAGACCAGGTTCGAACTGGCGACATTCAGCTTGGAAGGCTGACGCTCTACCAACTGAGCTACTTTCGCATGGTAAAGAGCTACAAATATAAAATGTTTTTTAACTTTTGCAATGATTTTTTTTACAAAAAATAATCACTCTTTCGATTGCGCTTAAAATGAAATACTTAGTAGATATTTACGGAATTTTTTTTGGAATTTATATGTTTTTACTAACCACTAAATATTATTTTTTCTATTTAAAGCAAAATCATATTCATTTAATTTTATAGGTGAATTTTGTACTATACTATTTTCTTTTTAAAAACGGCAAGAAAAATGAAGACATAAAAAAACGAATTGTGAGACACAATTCGTTGATTTTATTAACTTTAAGTTTGTAGCGAGGAGCAGATTTGAACTGCCGACCTCAGGGTTATGAATCCTGCGCTCTAACCAACTGAGCTACCTCGCCATTGGTTTGCGGGTGCAAATATAATTACTTTTTAGAGATAAGCAACAAGTGTTTTTAATTTTTTTTAAATAGAATTAATACCTATCTTGTCAACCTAACTAATCAACAATGGAAAAAGTTAAATTCGAATTAGAAATCCCTGTACATGCATCTCCAAACATGCTTTATCAATACATTTCTTCTCCATCTAATTTGCAAGAATGGTTTGCAGATAAAGTAAACTCTAGAGGTAAAATATTTAGTTTTATTTGGGATGATACTGAAGAAAAAGCCGAGTTAATAACTAAGAAAACAGATGATAGAATTCGCTGGAAATGGTTAGAAAGTGACAATGATGAAAGTTATTTTGAAATAAAGATACAAGTAGACTCTTTGACAAAAGATGTTTCTTTAATTGTTACAGATTTTGCAGATGATGAAGATGAAGTAGAGGAGTCTAAACAACTTTGGGAAAATCAAATAGACGAATTAAAGCATACTATAGGTGCTTAATTAATAATATTACAAAATAAAAGCCAGCATAATTGCTGGTTTTTTTATGCTTTAAATCTATCTATTTATAGTAATTTTGTTTTTTTTAAAATAATGAAGAATGATAAATTTTAATGGAGAGTTATTGTTTAAAGAAAACGTAAAGTTAACCACGAATAACAGAGGTTTTAAATACGGAGATGGAATTTTTGAAACCATAAAAGTGGTAAACAATAAAATTATTTTTTGGGAAGATCATTACTTTAGACTAATGGCATCTATGAGAATGCTGCGTATGAAAATTCCTATGAAGTTTACTTTAGAATTTTTAGAAAAAGAAATTTTAAAAACAACTGCAGTTTTAGAGAATGTTACAACAAATAGGGTTCGTTTAAATGTGTTTAGAAAAGATGGTGGTTTATACACTCCAGAAACAAATCAAATAGATTATTTAATAGAAGCTTCTGCAGCAAATTATAAGGTAAAAGAAAACTATCATGTAGATGTTTTCAAAGATTTTTATAATTATTCAGGTTTGTTATCAACCATAAAAACAAACAACAGAATGCTAAATACATTAGCTAGTATTTTTGCTGATGAGAATGACTTAGACAACTGTATTCTTTTAAACGAAAGAAAAGGA